>Ga0194118_10000993_pt1 | contig 43223 bp, 37 predicted proteins | sample TA2MahsurfametaG_2_FD_148662 | JGI IMG/M metagenome (GOLD analysis project Ga0194118, IMG submission 148662) | Freshwater microbial communities from Lake Tanganyika, Tanzania - TA2015013 Mahale N5 surface | ecosystem: Environmental > Aquatic > Freshwater > Lake | place: Tanzania: Lake...
TATAATGCGTGTTCTGTTAAACGAGGTGGTTTCCGAAGCCCGCCCCCGAGGCGGGTTTGCGTTCAGGGGGCCTCCGGGCATTCGCCTGAGCAGCCGTGCATTCGGGCGGCCCGGCGCCTGGCTGCCAGATCGCTCACCGGCGCCCGCGACCGCTCGACTGCATTGCCGCCGTCACGGCCTCGCCTGCTGCCAGCCCGAACGCGTCGTGCACCGCCTGCAGCCCCCGCTCGCCATGCTGGCGGTCGACGATGGCGCTGATCTTGATCTCGCTGGTCGTGATGTTGTGGATCGGCACCCCGGCCTCCGCGAGCGCCCGGAACATCCGGCTGGCCACCCCGGCATGGCTCTTCATTCCCGTGCCCACGGCGCTGATCTTGGCCAGGCCCACCTCGACGTCGATCTCGCCGCGGCCGAGCCGCCCGAGCAGCTCCTGGCACACCGACTTCACGTCGGCGATGTCGCCGTGCTCCACGGTGAACGCGATGGTGGTGGCGTCGCCGAACTCGGTCTGCACGATGTCGTCCACCGAGATGTTCGCGGCGGCGATCGGCTCGAAGATCTGCGCCTGGATGCCGGCGCCGCGCGGCAGCCCCTTGAGGCTGACGCGACCGAGGTCCGGCTTGAGCGCGCATCCCACGACGACGATGTCTTCCATGATCTGCTCCTCGGGCACGATCAGCGTGCCCAAATCCGGCTTCTGGCTGTGGCGCACGTGGATCGGCACGCCGAACTTCTCCCCGAACAGCACCGCGCGCGGGTGCATCACCGCCGCACCCACCGACGCGAGCTCCAGCATCTCCTCGTAGCTGATGTGCCGCAGCTTCGCAGCCGACGGCACGAGCCGGGGGTCGGCCGTGTAGACGCCGTCGACGTCGGTGTAGATCTCGCATGTCCCGCCGTCGGCGGCCACGTCGAGCGCCGCCGCCAGCGCGACCGCCGTGGTGTCGCTGCCGCCGCGGCCGAGCGTCGTGATGTCGCCGTTCGGCGCGACGCCCTGGAACCCGCAGACCACCGGCACGCCGCTCGCGCCGAGGATGCGCTCGAGCCGCTCGTGGTCGATCCGCGCGATGCGCGCCTTGCGGTAGGCGGCGTCGGTGTCGATCCCCGCCTGGCCGCCCGTGAGGCTCACGGCGTCGCAGCCGAGCGAATGCAGCGCCATCGACATGAGCGCCACCGAGACCTGCTCGCCGGTCGCCATCAGCATGTCCATCTCGCGGGGGCTCGGGTTCGGCGTGACCTTGGCGGCGAGGTCGATCAGCTCGTCCGTGGTGTGGCCCATGGCGCTGACCACCACCGCAACGCGATTTCCCGCCCGGCGCGCCTCGAGCACGCGGTGGGCGCACCGCATGATCCGCTCCGGGGTCGACACGCTGGTGCCGCCGAACTTCTGGACGATGGTTGGCATCCTGCCGTCGACTCCTTCGGGCGCGTTCCCTGCGCCGGACGCCCCGAGTCTAACGAAACGCGCCGCCTTCCGGACCCTGGGTTCGGGGTCGTTCATGGCGTCGCCACGGCGGCGGCCCACCACGCAAGGAGCCGTTCGCGCCCGGGCCCCGCCGGGACGCCGTAGGCATCGCACATGGCCTCGGCGAAGCGCGTGCGGTCGCGGTCGCTCCCGGACCGCTGCCAGGCCTGGAGCGCCCGTGCGCCGCGGTCCCAGGCGCTGCGAACCCCGGGCGCCGGGAGGTTGCGAAGCTGCGAGGCCGAGATGCGCACCGCCCCCGCGGACATGGCCGCGCCGGCATGCCGCCACCACGCCTCGGCCGCGGTCGGCGGCGCCAGGATGGCCGCACCCACGCGCCACAGGTCCTTCGAGGACCTCGGAACGGCCGTGATGACCGGGGTGGAACCGATCGCGGTGCCGCCGCCGTCCACCCATGCCTCGATGGCCCGCGTCTGCGTGGCGACGAGCACCTTCGGCACGCCGCGCGCGCGCACCCAGGGCCCGAGCACCGCATGCCGCTCGAGCACCCGCCGCACCACCGTCGGCGCGCGGAAGTCGCGCGCATGGATGCGCACCTTCCGCTTCGACCACCCGAGCCGCGCCGCGTCGATCGCCCCGACGGTCACCAGCGCCGGGCGCGCCACGCTCGGTCGCGCGCCGCGTGCCTCGTGCACCAGGCCGCGAAGCCCGTAGTAGTGCTGCCTGAAGTCCGAGGTGGCGCTCATCCAGCCGTCGAGCGTGCCGTCCGTGCGTTGCGCGCCGGCGGGCGGCACCTGCCGGGCCGCGGCAAGCGCGGCACCCCAGGCGCCGCCCGCGAACAGGCTGCGTGCGGGTTCGGCGCAGTTGCCGGCGGCATCCATCGCGTGCACGGCGCCGAGCGCGCCCGCGGCAAGCGTCACCACGCAGGTCCGAACCTCGGCGCCGAAGGCGTCGTCGCGAAGGACGCGCACCGAGGCAAGCGGGAGGCGCGTCTCGCACGCCGAGCGCACCTCGGCAGAGTCGGCCGCCGACAGCACCGACAGCGGCTGCACCAGCGCCACGGTGCCGCCCGGGGCAAGCTCCGAGCCAAGGAGGAGGAACGCGCTCGCCGAGTCCGCGTACCTGCTGACCGCGCCGCCGAATCGCCGGCGCAGTGCATCGCGCTCGGCGGCGGTGCGTGCCGTGCGCGCGGAAAGCTGCGCAAGGAACGGCGGGTTGCCCACCACGGCCGCGAACACGCGGCCCTCCCACGCTCCGGCGGCCAGCGCATCGCCGCAGCGGATCGCCGTTCGCCAGTGCGCGGCCGAGCGACCGAAGCGCAGGCGCATCCGCACGCGCGCGATCGCGACGGCCATTGGGTCGAGGTCCATGCCGTGCACGCAGCCCGCGCCGACCCGCTCGGCGGCAGCCACCAGGAAGTGCCCGGTGCCGCAGGCGGGGTCCACCACGCTGCGGCCGGCGCGGGCAGGGCGCCTCCCCTGCCCCGAGCCGCGCGTCCGTGCGCCCCCCCTGCCCCCGAGCGCCGCGTCCAGGACCGCCTGCACCACGTCCGGGGGCGTGTACCAGGTGCCCGCGGCGCTGGCCCGGCCTCCCTGCTCCGCGGCGCGGCGCGCCCCCTCGTAGCCGGCTGCCACGCCCTCGATCCATGCGATGCGCCGCGGGCGCGCCACCGCCCTGGCCGATTCCTCGACCGATTCGGTCAGCAGGTCTGCGTGGGCGGGGTCCATCGCACCGGGAGGCTAGCCGCCCGTGCACGCCCCGAGGGTCAGTCGCCGGCCACCGCTGCCTCGCGGTCGCGCGCGGAGCGCTCCGAGCGGCGCCGCTCGGCCTCGCGAAGGATGCGCTTGCGCATGCGAACGGCACCCGGGGTGATCTCCACCAGCTCGTCCTCCTCGATGTACTCGAGGGCGGCCTCGAGGCTCATGAGGCGCGGCGACTTCAGGACGACGGTCGCCTCCTTGTTGTCGCGCACGTTGGAGAACGGCTTCAGGCGGACGGCGTTGACCACGAGGTCGTTGTCGCGGGCGTTCTCGCCGACGATCATCCCCTCGTAGACCGGGTCGCCCGGCTGCACGAACATCACGCCGCGCTCGCACAGCTGCAGCAGCGCGTAGGTCGTGGCGGTGCCCGGCTCGTTGCCGACCATCACGCCGTTCTGGCGCTTCTTCACGCTGCCCGAGGCGGGCCGGTACCCGATGAACGAGTGGTGCATGACCGCCTCGCCGGCGGTGACGTTGAGGAGGCGCGTGCGGAAGCCGATCAGCCCGCGCGCGGGGATGTCGGCCTCGATGTGCATGCGCGCGCCGCGCTGGTCGATCTTGAGGATCTCGCCGCCGCGGCTCCCGAGGAGCTCCAGCGCCGAGCCCATGCTGCTCGAGTCGGTGTCGATGCTGACGCGCTCGAACGGCTCGCTGCGCACGCCGTCGATCTCGCGCTCGATGACCTCGGGCTTGCCGACGGTCAGCTCGTAGCCCTCGCGGCGCATGTTCTCGAGCAGCACGCCGAGGTGCAGCAGGCCGCGGCCGGACACGCGGAACTCGTCGGCGCTGTCGCCGGGCGAGACGCGCAGCGCGACGTTCCCCCGCAGCTCGCGGTCGAGCCGCTCGGCGATCTGCCGGGTGGTGACGAACTTGCCTTCCTTGCCGACCATCGGGCCGTCGTTGATGCGGAAGACCATGTGGAGCGTCGGCTCGTCGACCTTCACGCGCGCCATCGGCGCCGGGCTGTCGAGGTCCATGATGGTGTCGCCGATCTCGATGTCGGCGATCCCCTCCATGGCGCACAGGTCGCCGGCGCGGATCTCGCCCACCTCGCGGCGGCCGAGTCCCTCGAAGCGGTTCACCTTGAGGACGCGCGCCTTCCGGACGGTCCCGTCGGCCTTGCTGACGCCCACCTGCTGGCCGGCCTTCAGCACGCCCTTGTAGACGCGGCCGATGGCGATGCGCCCGACGTACTCGCTGTAGTCGAGGTTGGTGACGAGCGCCTGCAGCGGCGCGGTCACGTCCTCCTCGGGCGCGGGCACGCGCTCGGCGATCACGCGGAAGAGGTCGTGCACGCCGTCGTCGCGCACGTCGATGCTGCGGTTCGCCCAGCCGCTCCGGCCCGAGGCGTACACCACCGGGAAGTCGAGCGCGATGTCGTCGGCGCCGAGGTCCACGAGCAGGTCGAACACCTCGTCGATCACCGCCGCCGGGCGGCCGTCCGGCCGGTCGCACTTGTTGATCACGACGATCGGCTTCAGGCCGATCTCGAGCGCCTTGCCGAGCACGAACCGCGTCTGCGGCATCGGGCCCTCGAGGGCGTCCACGAGCAGCAGGCAGCCGTCGGCCATGCGCAGCACGCGCTCCACCTCGCCGCCGAAGTCGGCGTGGCCCGGCGTGTCCAGGATGTTGACGCGGAACTCCTGCCCGGCCAGCGCGCCGGCGTCGGGGCCGAACGCGTAGTTCACGGCGCAGTTCTTCGCCAGGATGGTGATGCCGCGCTCGCGCTCGAGCGGGTTGGAGTCGAGCACGCACTCCTGCCCCGGGATGCTTGCCTTGAATGCGCCGGCCTGCTTGAGCAGCGCATCGACCAGCGTGGTCTTGCCGTGGTCGACGTGGGCGATGATGGCGACGTTGCGGAGCGGCATGGGGAGCCCCGCAGTGTAGACGCAGTCCGTTCCCGGTTCGTTTGGCACCAGTTTCCCTCTCCGGGGAAACCCGGATGCCGTGCCTGGGCGCCGGAATCAGATCCCGTACATCGGCCCGAGCTTCGCCTCGAGGTGCCGGATGAACGGGTCCGCGCTCAGCGGCTTGCCGGTCACCTGCACGCAGAGGTCCGCGCTCAGCCAGCGGCGGCCGTGGCGGTGGATGCCGCCGTTCAGCCAGCCCAGGAGCTGCCTGAACTCGCCCTTGGCGAAGCCCTCGTCGAGGCCGGGAATGGCCTCGCGCGCCGTCTCGAAGAACTGCGCCGCGTACAGGGTGCCCAGCGTGTAGGTCGGGAAGTACCCGATCATGCCGCCCGACCAGTGCACGTCCTGCAGGCAGCCGCGCCGGTCGTCTGGCACCGTGAGCCCGAGGTAGTCCTTGTAGAGCCGGTTCCACTCGCCCGGCAGGTCCTTCACGTCGAGGTCGCGCGAGATCATCGCGCGCTCCAGCTCGAAGCGCACCATCACGTGCATGTTGTAGGTGGCCTCGTCGGCATCGACGCGGATGAACCCGGGCTCGACCACGTTGGCTGCCTCGTACACCTGCTCGGCGGTGAACCGGTCGGCCGCCCCGCCGAAGTGCTCCGGCATTTGCGACCGCGCCCAGCGGCAGAACGGCAGGCTGCGGCCGACCTGGTTCTCCCAGAGGCGGCTCTGGCTCTCGTGGATCGACAGGCTGACGGCCTCGCCCATGGGCGTGCCGATCCAGGCCGGGTCGAGCCCCTGCTCGTACATGCCATGGCCGGTCTCGTGCATGGTGCTGCCCAGCCCGTCGAGCAGGCACCGCTCCGAGTAGCGGCTCGTCATGCGCACGTCGTTGCAGTGGCTTCCCCCGCAGAACGGGTGCGTGCTGCGGTCGAGGCGCCCGCGCGCGAAGTCGAAGCCGAGCGCACCGCTCACGAACCGCGCGAACCGCTCCTGGCCGTCGATGTCCATCGCGTGGTCGTTGAAGCTCCCGTCCGGCCGGCGCTTCGCGGCCGTGATCGCGTCGAGCATCGGCTGCAGCCGCGCGCGCAGCGGCACGAACACGCCCTCCACGTACCTCGCCGTGCAGCCGGGCTCGAAGCTGTCGGCCAGCGCGTCCCAGCGCTCGCCGCCCGCGCGGTCCCAGCCGAAGCAGTCGGCCTTCTCGCGGTTGAGCCGGACGATCTTCTCGAGCCACGGGCGGAACCGGGCGAAGTCGCTTGCCTTGCGCGCCTCGGCCCACTCGTGCTGCGCCACGCTCGCCGTGGAGGCAAGCTCCTCGACGAGCCGCGCCGGCAGCTTCGTCGCCTTGTCGTGGTCGCGGCGAAGTTCCCGCACGTTCACGCGGTCCGGATGCGTCTCGGGAAGGGCCTGCACCGCCTCCGCCGCCCGCGCCAGCGCATCGCCGAGCCTCGGGTCCGTCGACATGCCGTGCGCCAGGCGCGCCAGCTGCGCCAGCTGCCGCGCGCGATGCTCAAGCCCGCCGGGGGGCATCATGGTCTCCTGGTCCCAGCCGAGGATCGACGCCGTGCTGCCGAGCGTGGATGCCTCGCGCGCAAGGCCGATTGCCTCGTCGACGGCGGGATGCGAACGGGCGGGCGCTGCGGCGAGGGTCGTCATCGGCGCAATCATAGGATCGCGCAGCGCGCGCCCCGTGAAGCGCGCGACGCGCGCCCCGGGAAACGCGCAGCGCGCACGCCGTGAGACGCGCGACGCGCGCCCCGTGGGACGCGCGTCGCGGTTGGTTGCATGGCGTGCGGACCGGGCGGCTGCGCGCCCTGCGCTCAGTGGCCCCCGCTCACTGGCCCCTTACTGCCCCTTCGGGGCGGCGGGGGCGTTCGTCTGCGGCGGGGCCGCGGCGGTGCTCGCCGGGACCAGCGGCTCGAGGTACTTCACCACCTCGTCGCGGCGCGCGTCCACGCGGTTGCGCGCGTGGTCGATGGCGCCCCACCCGCGCTGGTCCTTCGCGGACTTGTCGCAGCCGGCGTCGATCAGCATCTTGATCTTCTCGATGTCCGCCGAGTACGCGCAGGCCATCAGGAAGGGGGTCATGCCGAGGGTGTTCTTCCCCTCGAGGTCGGGCTTCTTCTCCAGCAGGATGCGCACCGACTCCACCTTGCCGCTGCGGATGCCGCGCATGAGCGCGCTCTCGTTGGTGAGGCGATCGACCGTCTTCGGGTCCGCGCCCTTGGCGAGCAGGATGGTCACGGTCTCGGGGCGGCCGACGCCCGCGGCCCACATGAGCGGCGTCATGCCGTTCACGTCCTGGATGTTCGGGTCGGCCTTGGAGTCGAGCAGGATCTGCACGGTCTCCGGCGTGCCCAGGCCCGATGCCCAGAGGACCGGCGAGCCCTTCACCTGGTCGCGGGCATTGGCGTCGCCGCCCGCGGCGAGCAGCGCCTTCAGCACGTCCGCCTTGCCGCGCTCGGCGGCGATGGTGACGGGCGTCTTGCCGGTGCGGTCCTGCGCGTTCGGGTTGGCCTTGCTGTCGAGGAGCATCTTCACGACGTCCATGTTCCCGGTCTCGGCCGCGAAGTGGAGCGCGGTCCGCTGCGACATGCGCTCCTGCTGCTCGGTGCCGCCGCCCGCGGAGAGCGCGGCCTTCATCGCCGCGGCATCGCCGGAGCGCGCCGCAAGCACGATGGCCGGCGCGGCCTCCGACGCCTTGGTCGGCGCGGGCGGGTTGATGCCGCCCTTGATGGCGCGCTTCACGATCATCGAGAGCTGCGGGGCCTTCGGGTTGTCGGTCATGATGGTGACCTTCACCGAGCTGCCGGTGGCTTCCCACTTCTTCCAGTCGATCTGCACGTCGTGCTCGACCTTGCTGTCGGCAGGCGTGGACACCAGCACGTCGGGCAGCGCACCCGTCACCTTGAAGGGCACGTTGTCCGCGCTCGTCAGGCGGACGGTCAGCGGCGGCGCGTCGGGCGAGGTCGGGCCGTCCACCATGTCAGTGGACATCTTGATGTACGCCTTGACGTCGCCCTTCACGGTCAGCATCTGGGGCGCGAAGCCCTCGATCTGGAACGTCACCATCTTGGTGAGCGGGATGCCGGCCTTGGCACCGGGCTTCAGCGTGATGTCGACGTTGGCCTTGCCGCCCGGCGGGATCTCGCCGGGAGGGGCGCCGGTGGTCGTGCAGCCGCAGCCGGGGACGATCTTGGTGATCTTGACGGGTGTGTCAAGGACGTTCACCACGGTGATGGTGCCGGTCTTGGCCACGTCGGCCTGCATCTCGCCGAGGTCAAGGACCGAGGGCTCGAACTTGATGGCCTGGCGGTTGTCCACGGCCACGTTCTGCGCGGGTGCCTGGATCAGGGTCGGTGCCGCGGTCGGCGCCGGCGTGTTCGGGTTGGGAATGGTGATCGGGTCCTCGTTGATCTTCTTCCGCGGGTCCTCGGCAGGCTGCTGCGCGAGCGCCGGGGCCGCAAGCGCGGAGGCGAGGAAGGCGAAGGCGATCGATCGGTTGATGCTGCGGGATGTCATGGTTCGAGGTCCAGAAACGGGCGAAACGTACGGGCGTCAAGTACGGGGCGTCACGTGCCGGCGTCGGCCGGTCGGGTGCGAGAACACCGTCGCAATGCTACCCATGCTTGCCCACAACCGACGGGCAACGGCATGTCCCGATCATCGGCGTGTTATCCGACAGACTCCAATGCGCATCGGCAGACCCGGTTCCCGCGGCCCGCAGGCCAATGCGGCACCGTCCGTACACTTCTCGTTCCATGTCCAGCCGCTTCGAGTCCCTGCCCGAGCACCTCCACCGTCCCCACGTCCGCCGATTCCTGCCGGGGGTGCACCCGGCCAAGGCCAAGGACGCCGCCGGCAAGGAGCACGACGTGGTCCTCCTGGTGCTCCAGGACCCGCTGCGCCTCTCCGCGCAGCCGTTCGTGCTGCCGCTGCAGGGCTCCAACCAGCAGCAGATCCAGGCGCAGGTCAACCAGTGGATGGGCCTGCTCCTCGCCTTCAACGGCGAGTCGACGCTCGACGAGGTCTTCGAGCGCATCGGCGTTCCGGCCGAGACGCAGGGCCAGCTGGTGCAGATGCTGCAGAAGCTCGACGAGATGGGATTCCTCTGGGGACCCACCAGCGAGGCGCTCGAGCGCGCCAAGATGGACGCCATCCGCGGCGCGGGTGCGTTCACGCTGCCCGACGAGGCACGAAAGCCCGAGGTCGCCGAGCAGCTGCGCGCCTTCCTGGCCGAGCAGCTCTCGAAGGCCGAGGACCCGGAGTTCGGCCAGCCGGTGGTCGGCATCGTCGCCCCGCACCTCGACTACGGGCGCGCCGCGGGCAACTACGCGGCTGCCTACAAGTGCCTCGAGACAGGCGCCAAGGACCGCCCGGACCGCGTGGTGGTGCTCGGCACCAACCACTTCGGCCTCGGCGACGGCGTGGTGATGAGCGAGTTCGGCTTCGAGAGCCCGCTCGGCACCGCCAAGCCCGATGCCAAGGTGCTCGAGCGCCTGCGCGATGCCTTCGGCGACCGCCTCTTCAAGGACCAGATCGACTTCGCGGGCGAGCACTCGGTGTCGCTGCACCTGCCGTGGATCCAGCACCTGTACGGCGACGTGCCGGTGGTGGCGGCGCTGGTGCCCGACCCGAACATGCCCATGATCAGCGACGACGGGGCCCGCGTCGGCACCAAGGAGTTCGCGGCGGCGCTGAAGTCCGTGCTCGCGCAGGCGGGCGGGCGCACGGTGTTCGTCTCGAGCGCAGACCTCAGCCACGTCGGCCCGCAGTTCGGCGACCGCAACCCCGTCGACGGAGCCCGGCGCAACGAGGTCGAGGAGCATGACCGCTCCGTCCTCGGCGAGTTCATCGAGGGCGGCGACCGCCTGCTCGCGCACATGTCCTCCAAGGGCAACGGCAACCGCTGGTGCTCCGTGGGCAACATGTTCGTGGCGGCTGCGTGCGCGCCGCACTCGGCCATCGAGATGGTGAAGTACGACCAGTCGGTGGATCCGCAGGGTGCCGGGATGGTCACCTCAGCCGCGCTCGCGATGCTGGCCTGACGCCGGCGGTACGCCGCCCCGCAGCAGGTCCCCCGCCGCAGGTCCCTGCCTCAGGTCCCTGCCTCAGGTCCCTGCCTCAGCCGCCCTGCCCCTCGGCGCGCACGGGCGGCGTGCGACCGAGCTTCGCGAGGACGCCGCGCAAATCGCTCCACACCTCGCCCCGGACCTGCATGGTGTAGGTGTGAAGCACGTAGGCGGGGTGATAGGTCGGCATCACGGCGATCTCCGGGCACTCCGCCCCCGCGGGCGGAAGCCAGCGCTGCCAGGTGCCCCGGATCCGGGTGATGCCGGTCTCGGTCGCGCACACGAACTTCGTGGCGGGCCCGCCGAGCGTCACGATGACGCGCGGCTGCACGGCGAGGATCTGCTCGACCAGGAACGGGCCGCAGCCGGCCACCTCGTCCGGCATGGGCGAGCGGTCCTCCGGAGGGCGGCTCTTGAGGACGTTGGCGATGTACACGTCCTCGCGGCGGAGGCCCATCGCGCGGATCATCTCCTCGAGCTTCTCGCCGGCGGGCCCAACGAACGGCCGCCCGGCGCGGTCCTCGGCCTCCCCGGGCGACTCGCCAACGAACAGGATGTCGGCGTCGGGCGCACCCTCGCCGAAGACCAGCCTGGTGTGGCCGGTGGCAGTGGTGCAGTGCGGGCAGGTCTCGGCGTGTCGGGCCTCGATCTCGGCAAGCCGAGCCGCGCGCTCCCCCGGGGACCCCGGCGCTCGCAGGCTTGCTGCGGGGATGGGGCGGCCCTCCGGAACGGGACGAGCCGGCGCGGGCGCGGGTGCGTGGATCCGCTGGGGCGACGGTTCAGCGGACGAAGCGGGCGCCACCGAGGCGCGCGCCGGCGCGCCACGCACGACCGGCCCCGATGCGGCGTCGACGGCAGCCGCCGTCGCGGACGATCCACCCGTCGCGCGCACCGTTTCCTCGAGCCCGACCTCGCGATCGAACCGCGACAGGACCTGTGCAACCGTCAGCCGGTCGTTCACCGACGGCGACCGCGGTTGTCCGGAGTCTCCTTCGCCGCCGGCTCCGGCAGCTGCACCATCGACTGCGTGCGCAGGACGAGGCCCGAGCCCGCGCGCAGGTGGTAGCCCTGCACGTGCAGCTCGTTGCGGAACCGCTGCAGGTCGATGAGGGAGAGGTTGGGCTTGCCGTTGGGATCGGTCCACGCGGTCATCAGCGAGTCGCTGTCGCGCCCGTGCTGGAGCATCTCCTTGTAGGTGCCCAGGTACAGGTGGTCGCTCAGCGCCTCCGACTGGATGGTGGTCAGGTAGCCGATCGTCTCGCTGATCTTCTCCTCGTGGTCGTGCTCCCCGGCGCACGGAAGCGTGCCGGCGAGGCCGCGATCCGGGAGGTTGGTCGGGTTGTCCACCACGACTTCGCAGAAGGTGGTCTGGCCGTGCTGGAAGCGCACGCAGTGGCCGCCCTTGAAGATCCAGCCCTCGAACTCGTACTCGCCGTGCCCGAGCTTGCGACGCGCCTCGATGCCGAAGAACTCGGGGTGGACGGCGCGCCGGTACAGCAGCATGGCGTAGCTGAGCGAGGGGGCGGACTTTGCGGGGACGTTGGTTTCCAGGGGGTCGTGCATGGGGGGACCAGCCGTGTCCGGCTGAACGTGACATTGTCCGGGTTTCTGCATCCGACTCAACAGGAATCGCCTCGGAATCTCGCCAATGGGGCCATGGAGCACCGCGGTCCGCCAGATCTTGTGGTCGCCCGCCGCCGATCCGCGGAAAAAGGCGCCCGGGCCCCGCGTGCTGCGGGGCCCGGGCATTCAGGTGGGCGGCTCGGGCGGTAAGCCGGATTCTGTCGGCGGCCGAAGCCGCGTGCAGCCATTTCTCTGGGCCACCCGTTGCCGGGGGGCTCATTGCGCGCGACCCGCCCCCAAACCCGTGGACACGGGCGCCGGCCGGGGCCGGCGGGAGCTGCTTGCGCTTGCACGCGGTGGGGTTTGCCATGCCCTTCCCGTCGCCGGGAAGGCGGTGCGCTCTTACCGCACCGTTTCACCCTTGCCACGCACGCCTTGCGGCGCCGTTCGGCGGTTTGCTCTCTGTTGCACTGTCCCGCGGACGCGCCCACGCGTCCGGGTGGCCGTTAGCCACCACCGTGTCCAGTCGTGTCCGGACTTTCCTCCGCCCGGTCCGGGGACCGGTGCGGCGGCTGCATGCCCAGGACCGGATGCTAGCGGCCAGCGCCGCGGCGCCCCTGCGCAAACCGCCGCGGAATGCCCCAAAAAGCGCCGCAGCGACCCGCGTGAAGCGGATCGCTGCGTGAATGCGTGCCGTGCCGCAGGCTCAGGCGGCCTTGATGGCCGTGATCTTGACGCGCAGGTACTCCTGGCGGTGACCGGCCTGGCGGCGATAGCCCTTGCGGCGCTTGTACTTGCCCGTGCGGAGCTTCTCGCCCTTGGCCTCGCCCATCACCTCGGCGGTGACGGTCGCGCCCGAGAGGTACGGCATGCCGATCTTCGCGGCATTGCCGTCGCCCGCGCCGACTGCCAGCACCTTGTCGAAGGTCAGGGCCTTGGTGCCCTCCTCCACGACACGGCTGTCGAGATCGACGATGTCGCCGACGTTGACCTTGATCTGGGTTCCGCTGTCCTCGAAGATCGCGTACACGGTGATGCTCCTTGCTGCCCGGTCCGGGCGCTCCGGCGCCGTCAGGGGGAATCGGAGAGTGTAGCGGAAGGCCCCGCGCCGTTCCAGCCCCCGGTCCAAGCGGATTCCGGGCCCTGAAACACGCGGTCCGGGCCCGGTCCGGGCCCGGACCGCGAAGGTGCCGGTGACAGGAATCGAACCTGCACGGGTTTAGAGCCCGGCGGATTTTGAATCCGCTGCGTCTGCCAGTTCCGCCACACCGGCGTGTGGATCACTCGTCGCCGACCGCGGCCACAGTGTAGTTGGGGCTTTCCTTGGTGATCTGGATGTCGTGGGGGTGGTTCTCCACCACCGTGGCACCGCTCACCCGCACGAACCGGGCTTCCTTGCGGAACTCCTCCAGCGAGTTGCAGCCGCAGTAGCCCATGGCCGAGCGCAGGCCGCCGACCATCTGGTAGGTGAACTCGGAGAGGGTCCCGCGGTACGGCACGCGGCCCTCGACGCCCTCCGGGACGAACTTCCGCGTGTCCTTGACGGTGCCCTGGCCGTAGCGGTCGCCGGATCCCATGCTCATGGCGCCTGCGCTGCCCATGCCTCGGTAGGTCTTGAAGCGGCGCCCGCGGTGGATGACCAGCTCGCCCGGGCTCTCCTCGAGGCCGGCGAAGAGGCCGCCGAGCATCACGCAGTCGGCGCCCGCGGCCAGGGCCTTGGCGATGTCGCCCGACAGCCGGATGCCGCCGTCGGCGATCACGGGCACGCGGCCCGCGGAACCCTCGACCGCGTTCATGATGGCGGTCACCTGCGGCACGCCCACGCCCGTCACCACTCGCGTGGTGCAGATGGAACCGGGCCCGATGCCGACCTTCACGGCGTCCGCGCCCGCGTCGATGAGCGCGCGCGCGCCGTCGGCGGTGCCGATGTTGCCTGCGATCACGTCGATGGGGTAGCGCCTTTTCAGCTCGCTCACGGTGCGCATCACGTTCAGGCTGTGCCCGTGCGCCGTGTCGACCACGATCACGTCCACCTCGGCGGCCACCAGGCGCTCCGCGCGCTCGTACTGCAGCACGCCGATGGCGGCGCCCACGCGCAGCCGGCCGCGCGAGTCGCGGCACGCCTTCGCGTGGCGCGTGAAGTTGTCGATGTCGCGCATGGTGATGAGGCCGGCGAGGCGGCCCTGCGAGTCCACGAGCAGCAGCTTCTCGACGCGCCCGCGGTTGAGGATGGCCTCGGCGGCTGCGGGCGTGGTGTCTGCGGGGGCGGTCACGAGCCCGTCCTTCGTCATCACGTCCTGCACGCGCGTCTCGGTGGGACGGTCGACGAAGCGCGTGTCGCGCCGCGTGAGGATGCCCACCACGCGCGTGCGGCGCGACCCGTCCTCGGTCACCGGGAACCCGCTCACGCCGTGCTCGCCCATCAGCTGCTGCGCGCGCTGCACGGTGTCCGCCGGTGCCAGCGTCACGGGGTCGGTGATGACGCCGTTCTCGCTGCGCTTGACCTTCTGCACCTCCAGCGCCTGGCGCTCCGGCGGCATGTTCTTGTGCACGATGCCGATGCCGCCCTCCTGCGCCAGCGCGATGGCCAGCGTGGCCTCGGTCACGGTGTCCATGGGCGCGGAGACCAGCGGGACGTTGAGGGCGATCCGGCGCGTCAGCTGGGCGCGGGTGTCCGCGCTCTCCGGGGTGATCTCGCTGTAGCGCGGGACGAGCAGGACGTCGTCGAAGGTGATGCCTTCCTGGACGATCTTGTGTTCCATTTCGGGAGGATAGCGGCCACCTGCGGCGGCCCGAGGGCCGATCGCGCGCAGATCCTGCTAGGATTTCCGGTCTCCCGGACGGAGGCACTCGGTGCAACCGCCGCGGGATTCCTTGCGGAGGTCACCAGCGTGTCCGGACACGACGGCAAGCAGTTCCTCACCAGCCCGATCAACCTCACCGGACGCGGCACCGCGCCCGGCGAAGGCAAGAAGGCCTGGACCCTCTGGCTGAGCGCCATCATCAAGTTCGGCGGCAGCGACCTCATCGTCAAGAGCGACCTGAAGCCCCGCATCCGCCACCGCGGCGTGCTGAAGGACGTGGAGGTCGACGTCGTCACCCAGGACCTGATGTTCCAGGTGGCCAAGGACATCCTCGACGCGGGCCAGCTCGACATCTTCTGCAAGAAGGGGTCGATGGACTTCGCGTACGACTACGACGACAGGAACCGCTTCCGCGTCAACATCTTCATGGCCCGCGGCAAGCCGGCCGTCGCGGCGCGCCTCATCACCAGCAACATCAAGAAGTTCGAGGACCTGTACCTGCCGCAGTCGCTCGGCGACGTGGCCATGATGGCGCAGGGCCTCATCCTCTTCGCGGGCGTCACCGGCAGCGGCAAGTCCACCTCCATCGCCGCGATGCTGCAGTTCGTCAACGAGCGCAAGAAGGTGCACATCGTCACGATCGAGGACCCGATCGAGTACATCTTCAAGGACGACAAGGCCACCATCAACCAGCGCGAGATCGGCATCGACTGCGTCAGCTTCAACGACGCGCTCCGCGCCCTCGTCCGCGAGAACCCCGACATCGCGCTGGTGGGCGAGATGCGCGACTACGAGACGTTCGAGGCCGCCGTGCGCGCCGCCGAGACCGGCCACCTGGTGTTCGGCACCATCCACGCCTCCAGCGCCTGGCAGACCTTCGGCCGCATCTACGACCTGTTCCCGGTGGAAGAGCGCGAGCAGATCCGCAAGCTGCTTGCCTACAACCTGCGCGCCATCGTCTACCAGAAGCTGCTGCCCACCCTGCACCAGAACATCGCGCGCATCCCGGCGCTGGAGATCCTGATCAGCACGCCGGCCGTGCAGAAGTACATCCTCGAGGGCCGCGAGGGCGAGCTGCTCGACATCATCAAGAGCCGCGACGCCGGCATGATCGACTTCACCAGCTCGCTCGTCGACCTGGTGGAGAAGGAATACATCCACCAGGGCGTGGCCCTGCAGTCCACGCCGAAGCCCGAGGAGCTGCGCATGCGCCTCAAGGGCATCTCGCAGGGCGCATCGATGGTGGGCAAGGGCTGACCATGGAGACCATCCGCACCTTCCTGCCGGCGCTGCTGGCCGAGACGCCGGCGCCCGCGTTCCTGATGAGCGTGGCGAAGCCGCTGGTCTCGTTCGCCGCGTTCGTGCCGTACGCCGCCTTCGTCTCGGGCAAGCTCGAGAAGGACGCCGCCTACTACAACCTCAACCCGCAGAAGTGGTCGGGCATCTTCCTGGCGTTCGGCGCCGCCGCGTTGCTGGCCGTCCTGCTGGTGCCTACGTGGCTGGCGGGATTCCCGCTGATGCTCACGCTGATGGTGGTGCCGTGCGCGTGGTACATGAAGTTCCGGAACAAGGCGCTCGAGGGAACCAAGGCCAAGCCGCTCTCGGTCCTCTCCATCGACTTCGCCAAGATGGCGGCCGAGCGCCGCGCCAAGTCCGCGATGGCGGGCGCCACGCTCCGGTTCCAGAAGAAGGACCGCTCCGACCACCCCGTGCCCGACCGCAAGGACCCGGGGTTCGAGACCTACGGCGCGCTGGAGGCGCTCCTCCTCGCCGGCGCCGACGCGCGTGCCTCGCGCATCGAGGTGGCGCTCTCCAAGCAGGGAGCGCAGGTGCAGCACCTGATCGACTCGGTGCGCTTCAAGCGCGACCCGATCGCAGGCGAGCTGGCCACCCGGGTGGTGGACCTCCTCAAGAACTACGCCGGGCTCGACCCCGCGGAGCGGCGCAAGTTCCAGCGCGACGTGCTGGCCTTCGTGCGCGACGGCAACCGCCGCCTGGCCACCGTCACCAGCGTCGGGTCGATGCAGGGCGAGGCCATCCGCATCGACTTCGACCGCGAGAAGCAGCTCACCATCGCCGCCGACAAGCTCGGCGCAGGCGAGGCGCAGCTGAAGCCGCTCGTGGACGCCCTCTTCACCGATCCGCGCGGCGTGGTGCTGGTGGGTGCGCGCCCGGGCCAGGGCCTGACCACGGCCTGCTACGCCATGCTCGGGCGCCACGACTCGCTCACCTCCAACGTGAAGACGCTCGAGCGCAAGCACGAGCGCATCGTGGAGGGAGTGGAGCACGCGGACTTCAACCCATCCCAGAGCGACTACGCCACGCAGCTGCAGACCATCGTGCGCCGCGGCCCCGACGTCGTGTTCATGTCCGAGGCGGGCGAGCCGGGCGTGGGCAAGGTGGTCTGCGGCGCCAACGCGCGCGACACGCTCTTCTACGTGGCCCTGCCCACCGACAGCGTGCCGGACATGATGGCCGCGTGGGTGAAGGCCGTGGGCGACCCGAAGTCGGCGGCCGAGACGCTCCGCGCCGTGGTGGCGCAGCGGCTCGTCCGCAAGGTGTGCCTGACCTGCCGCGCCCAGTATGCCGCCGGCCCCGCCGAGCAGAAGATGCTCGCCATCCCCAGCGGCAAGCAGGTGCAGCTCTACAAGCAGAGCGGCAAGGTGCTGGTGAAGGACCAGCCCGTCGACTGCCCCACGTGCAAGGGCACGGGCTTCCTGGGCGTCACCGGCGCGCTCGAGGTCCTGGTGCTCGACGACGAGGCGCGGCGGCTCCTCGCCTCCGGCGACGCCAAGGCCGCCTACATGCAGGCGCGCCGCGCGCACAAGTCGCTCTCGCTGCAGGAGGCGGCCCTGATGAAGGTGCGCGCCGGCGAGACCAGCCTCGACGAGGTGCGCCGCGTGTTTGCCCCGCCCGCCGCCGCCGCGGCCCCCGCCGCCGGCGCAGCCCCGAAGGCCCCGGCACCCGCCGCCGCACCCAAGAAGTCCTGAGGACAGCCCCGTGATCATCTCGTTCATCGGCATCGCCATCGCCCTGCTGATCACCTACTGGTGGTCCAACGCCGGCGCCTTCAGCGCGTTCATCCACTTCCTGTGCGTCGTCACCGCGGGCGCCGTGGCGTTCGGCGTATGGGAGCCCGCGAGCTACGCCATGATGGGCGGCGACGCGGGCGGCTACGCGAAGGGCCTCGTTCTCCTCGGCACCTTCGTGGCCGTGCTGGTGGTGCTGCGCCTCTTCACCGACCGCTTCATCCCCATGAACCTCACGCTCCCGCGCGCGGCCGACCTGGTGCTCGGCGGCGCGTTCGGCGCGGGATCGGGCGTGCTGACGGTGGGCATCCTCACCATCGGCATCGGGTTCGTGCAGAGCACGGTCACCATCTTCGACTACACCGGCTGGTCGCGCCGCAGCGACGTGCCCACCGCGCCGACCATCGGTTCCGACGATGCGTACATCCTGGGCGTGGCCGAGGCCACCGCGGGCTTCTACGGGTACCTGTCCTGGGGCGCCTACACGCCGTGGCTCGGCGGGGGCACCATCAACACGCACATGCCGCAGCTGGTGCGCACCTCGGGCGCCCTGTACCGAGACAGCTTCGACGAGGGCATGGGCAAGGTCGCCATCCCGCCGTCGGCGATCAGCAAGATCGAGCTCCTCGACGTGCCGCCGGTCCCGCTGACGGGCGGCGTGGGCGCAGCGCCGAAGGCCGCGTGGGCCGTGAAGTTCGACGTCTCGCAGGAGGGCTTCGACGGCGCGGGCCAGCAGTTCGTGCTGTCGGCCAGCCAGGTGCGCGTGATCGGCGACGGCAAGTCCGGGCGCGCGATGCCCGTGCACCCGCTCGCGTGGATGCAGGAGGTGAAGGGCGTCGGGATGCGCCCGTTCTTCTTCAACTCGCCGACCAGCTACGCCACCTCGGTGGAGAGCAAGGGCGACGGGTCGTTCGTGCTGCTCTTCCCCAAGGACGACCTCAAGGGCCAGGCGCCCCGCTTCTTCGAGATCAAGGGCGTCCGGTTCCGGCTGCCCACGAGCGCGAAGTCGGCTGCCGACCTGCTCGCGGGCGGCGCGGGCTCCTCGTCGGCCAAGCAGGTGGCCGACGAAGATGCCACCAACATCAACCCGCTGATCGACTTCCCCGACCCGAAGTACTCGATCGGCAGCACCGTGATCAACACCAATGCGGCGGGTTCGCTGGAGCTGGACAAGGACAACTTCATCATCGGCGGCGAGCAGAAGTTCCCGCGCAACACCACCGCCTCCGTGGGCAGCGACCTGCGCGTGCGCGGGTTCAAGGTGAGCGATGGCGAGCAGCTGCTGCGCCTCGATGCCACGGCGCAGTCCGACGGCGTCCGCATCTTCCCCGACCTGAACTCCTGGGTGCGCGACTCGGGCCCCACCGCGCAGGGCGCGCGCGTGGCGGTGATCGACGAGTCCGGCAGCAAGTACTACGCGGTCGGCCTGGTCGAGGACGACGGCGAGTGGGTGCTCGTCAAGAGCATGCGCGGCCGCCCGCTCACCCTCAAGGACATCCCCATCCAGGCCGTGGGCAGCGGCAGGAAGCTGTCGCTCCACTTCCGCGTGCCGACCAAGACCAAGATCGTCGGGCTGGTGCTCGCCACCTCCGCCGAGGACCGCGTCGTCAACACCGCAACCATCACCTCGCCGGACGAGAACTGACCATGCGCCGAACGCTCCCCCTGCTCTCGCTTGCCGCCATGGCCGTCGTCCTCGCATTCGTGCCGGAGGCGGCGGCGCAGGATGCCCCGCCTCAGCCGAACCGGTCGATGACCGGCCTCAGCCCGGTGATCGGCTACGGCATCATGGCCTTGGGCGCCGCCGCCGTCATCGGCGCCAGCCTGATGCCCGCAAAGCGCGGACACCAGGATTGACTTCAGCGGGACTGACTCCCGCAGGACTGGCTTCCGCGGGACTGGCTTCCGCAGGACTGGCTCCCGCAGGACTGGCTTCCGCGGGACTGGCTTCCGCAGGACTGGCTCCCAAGGGACTGCCTTCCGCAGGACTGCCTTGGGCGGCTCACCCCTGGGCCAGCGACTTCAGCCAGCGCTCGACGTAGTGGATGTCGTGGGTGGCGTTGCGGAAGTCGGGATGGTCGAGCACCTTGAGGTGCAGCGGGATGGTGGTCTTCACGGGCCCGATGCGGAACTCGCGCAGCGCGCCCTTGAGGCGCTCGATGCAGGTGTCGCGGTCCGGCGCGTGCACGATCAGCTTGCCGATCATGGAGTCGTAGTTCGGCGGGATGCGGTAGCCAGCGCGCGCGTGGCTGTCGAGGCGCACGCCGGGGCCGCCCGGGGCCGCGTAGGTCTCGATGAGGCCCGCCTGGGGCATGAAGTTGCGGTCCGGGTCCTCGGCGTTGATGCGCACCTCGATGGCGTGGCCGCTGATGCGGATGTCCTTCTGCGCGAACGGCAGCTTCTCTCCCGCGGCGACGCGGATGCCGGTCTTCACGATGTCGACCCCGGTGATCATCTCGGTCACCGGGTGCTCCACCTGCACGCGCGTGTTGACCTCCAGCATGTAGAAGTCCTGGTGGCGGTCCATCAGGAACTCGACCGTGGCCGCGCCCGAGTACTTGGCCTCGCGGATGAGCGCCGCGGCGCTCTCGCACACCTTGTCGCGCTTCTTCGGGTCGACGCCCGGGGCCGGGGCCTCCTCCACCAGCTTCTGGTGGCGGCGCTGGCTGGAGCAGTCGCGCTCGTAGAGGTGCACGGCGTTGCCGTGCCTGTCGCCGATGGTCTGCACCTCGAAGTGCCGTGCGTTCTCGAGGAACTTCTCGACGTACACGCCGCCGTCGCCGAAGGCCGCGGCGGCCTCCTGGCGGGCGCTCTCGATGCCGGCGCGCAGGTCGCCCTCGGTGCGGGCGATGCGCATGCCGCGCCCGCCGCCGCCGGCGCGGGCCTTCACGATGACGGGGTAGCCGATCTCCCTGGCGACCTTCACGGCCTCCTCGATGTCCTCGATCGCGTCCTCGGTGCCCGGGAAGACGGGGGTGCCGGTCTTGCGGGCGAGCTTCTTGCAGTTGACCTTGTCGCCGAGGGCGTGCATGGCCTCGGGGCTTGGGCCGATGAACTCGAAGCCCGAGTCGCGGCAGACCTCGGCGAAGTGCGAGTTCTCGCTGAGGAACCCGTAGCCCGGGTGGATGGCGTCGGCGTGGCTCACCTCGGCGGCGGCGATGATCCGCTCGATCTTGAGGTAGCTCTCCTTGGACGGGCCCGGGCCGATGCAGATGGCCTGATCGGCCTGCTCGAGCCACGGGCCGCCGCGGTCGGCCGACGAGTAGACGCACACCGTCTCGGCGCCCAGCTCACGGCAGGCACGGATGATGCGCAGGGCGATTTCCCCGCGGTTGGCGATGAGGACGCGCTTGAACATGGTGTCGAGGCCTTGGGTGCTCGGCGGGCGGGCGTCAGCTTGGCTTGATCATGAAGAGCGGCTGGCCGAACTCCACGGCCTGGCCGCTCTGGACCATCATCTTGACGATGGTGCCCGAGCGCTCTGCCTTGATCTCGTTGAAGATCTTCATGGCCTCCACCAGGCAGACCACGCTGTTGGGGCCGACCTGCGCCCCGACGGCGACGAACGGCGGCTTGTCTGGGCTGGGGCTTGCGTAGAAGGTGCCGACCATCGGGCTCTCGATCGCCACGAGGCCCTCGTCCGCCGCGGGCTTCGCGGGGGCAGCTGCGGCAGGAGCCGCCGGGGCCGGGGTTGCGGCCGGGGCGGCGTGGTGCACGACGGCCGGGGCGTGGATCACCTGGGGCGCCACCTGCGGGCTTGCGCGGCGGATGGTGACCTGCTCGTCCTTGTCACGGAGGTCCAGTTCCGTCAGGTCGCTGGCGGTCATCAGGCGGACCAGTTCCTTGAGCTTGCGGATGTCGATCATGGGGGCGGAATGATACCCCTACCCCGGCGATCCTGCTGCGATCGTGCGGGCATCGTGCCGCGAACGCCCGCTCAGGCGCCGGGCGCGGCCCCGTAGGCCCGCAGGGAGCGCGGGGGTCCGAGGATCTCGGCCGCTGCGATGGCCTGGCGGAGGCCCAAGCGCCCCGTGGCAAGCGCCACCGCCCCCCGGGCGCCGGGAACGGCTGCCGCAACCGGCGCCGCCGCCGGCGGGAGGAGAGCAGGCTGGAGACGCGGCTTCACTGGCGACGGCTTCGCCGGCGAGGGCGGCACAGGCTGGACACGCGGCTTCGCCGGCGACGGGGTCGCTGGCGACGGCTTCACTGGCGACGGGGTCGCGCGCATTGCGGGGGGCTGCCCCACGCGCTTCTTCGCAACGCCCACCTGCGCACGGCGTGGCGCAGTTGGCGCGGCCGGGGCCGCGGCGCGCGTGGCCTTCGCAGGGGCCTTGACCGTTGCCAGCGCTGCATCCGCGCTCGCCTTCGCCGCCGCACGCGCGGCCTCGCGCTCCTTGGCCTTCTTCCACAGCGCAATCCCGCCGTTGATGGCGAGGACCAAGATCATGATGATGAGTTCGGTCTGCTTCACGGTGACTCCGCTTGAAGTCTATCCGCAAGGTCCGCGGCGGCCACGGGCCCGCGGGCGCCGGTGGCCGCGGTCACCTTCACGCCGAGGAACGCGCCGAGCACCGCGGGCGCAAGCAGGTCCTTGGCCGGTCCGAATGCCGCGGTCCGTCCGCCCGCCACGAACCATGCGTCGTCGGCAAGGGCCGAGGCGAGCGCAAGGTCGTGGGTCGCCACGAGCACCGTGGCCCCCGCTGCCGCACGGATGCGGACCGCCGCCACGATCGACGCGGCCTCCGGAGGATCGACCGCCGCGAAGGCCTCGTCAAGCAGCAGCACGCCACCCGGTCGATGCTGGTGGAAGGCGCGGGCCACGGCCACCCGCTGCTGCTCGCCGCCGCTCATCTGCGCAAAGGGAACGCCGGCGCGCCCGGAGAGCCCGACGGCACGCAACGCCTCCCCGGCGCTGCATGGCCCTGCCCCGGCGGCCGCCGCGCCAAGCGCAACCACCTCGAGTGCCGTGAAGGGCGCGCTGACCTGCGGCCGCTGCACCACCATCGCAACCGCCCGGGCCCGCTCGGGTGGGCGCATCGCGTGGACCGCCACGCCGCCGAGCGCCACCCTGCCCGACCCGGGCACGGCCAGACCGGCGGCCAGGCGGAGGGCGGTGGTCTTGCCGCCGCCGTTGGGCCCAAGCAGCACCGTCACGCGCCCCGGGTGCGGACGCACCTCGCCGGGCTCGAACGCAAACCCGCCCACGCGCAGCGCGGGTGATTCGTAGCAAAGCGCGCTCATGCGAACCACCCCGCGGCCGTGCGGCGCAGGAGCACCAGGAAGGCGATGCCACCGAGCACCGCGGTCACCGCGCCGAGCGGAAGCCGGCCTGCGCCAAGGTCGATCCACTGCCGGAGTGCGTCGGCTGCCACGAGGAGCGCGGCCCCGCACGCGGCTGCCGCGGGAACGCCCGCGCGCGAACCCGCGCCGACGAGCCCGCGCGCGCAGTGCGGCGCCACCAGGCCGATGAAGGCCACGGGCCCGCAGAGCGCGACGGTGATGGCGGTGGCCACGCCGCACGCCAGGAAGAGGCTCATGCGCAGGCGCCCGAGGTTGATGCCCACGCTGCGCGCCTCGTCGTCGGAAAGCGTGGCGGCATCGAGCCGCCGCCCAAGCACCGCCCCGGCACCCGCCAGCGCGAGTGCGGCGGCAGCGCACGCTGCGAGAAGCGCGCGGTCGGGCGCCTCCGGGATGCGGCCGAAGAGCCAGCCCGCGAGGAGCCCGCGCCGGTCCGGCGGAAGCAGCGACTCGGCCACCGTGGTGAGGCCCGCCGCAACGGTGCCGACGATCACGCCCGCAAGCACCAGGCCCAGCGGGTCGATCGCCCCGTTCCTGCGGCCGAGGGCCACGACCACTGCCAGCGCGCCGACGGCGCCGATCGCGCTCGGCACCACCATCGCGACGGGTCCCGGCGCCGCAGCGCCCGCAAGCGCCGCGAGCACCGCTGCCACGGCCACGCCCGTTCCCGCGCCGCCCGTCACGCCCAGCACGAACGGCGACGCCAGCGGATTGCGAAGGAGTGCCTGCAGGATCCATCCCGCGGCGCCGAGCACGCCGCCCGCGGCCGCGGCCACCAGCACGCACGACAGCCGGATGTCGCCGATGGCTCCGCCCGGGAAGCCAAGCTCCACGGCGCCGTCGAGCGTCCGGACGGCAAGCAGCCGCACCGCGGCCGCGGCGGCGAGCGCGACGAGCGCGATCGTCAGCCCACGCGCGGCACGCCCCGTCGTCACTTGGACGCCCCCGCCGATGCCAGGGCATCGAACCTGCGGAGCGCGGCAGGGCCATCGACCAGCATGCGTGCGCTCGGCTCGAGAAGTTCCGGCGCCACCAGCACGTGCACGCTGCGCATGCCGGCGAGCCACGGAGGCAGCGGCGCCTCTACGGGCGCGGCCGTCACCACGACGACGGCGGCGGGCTGCATCCGGAGCAGGTCCTCGGCGCCGAGCGTCGGGTACCCCTCTGCCGTGACGGCATTGGCGCCGCCCATCGCCGTCCAGAGTTCGTCGAGGTAGGTGCCGGCGCCGAAGGCGGCTGCCGGGTCCGTGCCGAAGAGGAACACCACGGGCGCCCGTGTCTGCACCTGCGCCGAGACGGCATCCCAGTGCGCCATGGCGATGCGGTCGGCGGCCGGCCGCGCCGCGGGTGCGCCGAGCGCCTGCAGGGTGGCGCCCAGCCCGTTCACGCAGCGAAGCACGTCGGCCACGGAATTGAGACGCCAGCCGCGGATCGCGGCGCCGGCGGCGGTGAGCGGCGGGTCGAGCGCGGGATCGGGCTGATCACCCTGGCGCACGAGGAGGTTCGGATGGAGCGCGAGGATGGCCTCCGCGTTGCGGTCCTCGAGGGACCCGACGGTCGGCACGCCCGCCAGCCCGCACCATGGCGTGCACCCCACCACGTTGCCCCCCGCCCCCAGCGCCTCGAGCGTGTGCGTGATGGCCGGGCTCAGCGACACGATCCGTGGGCCCGCGTTGGTCGCATGCTTGGACGTCCGCGCCGTGCGGCCGCAGCCGAGCACCGCGGCGAGGACCGCCGCAAGCGCCACGCTCGCGATGATTGACCGGGCTGGACCGACCATCGGCCGGATGCTACGGCCCGCCCGCAGCGGTTCGCCTCGCCGAGGCGTGCCAGCCGATACCCTTCCGCCACGATGCCCGGCTTCCTTGCCACCCTGCGTTCGCTCTTCGTCGGCCGCGACGAGGCCCCGCTGGCGGTTCGCCGCGGAGGCGCCGAGCGCGTGGACGCAGCATCGATGCCGGTCCCGGCGGATTCGCAGGAGATCGTCACCATGGCGCGCGAGTTCCGCGCGTTCCTCGACCTGCAGGACCAGCGCCAGCAGGAGCTTGCCCGCGTGGTGGCGCAGCTGCCGCAGACGATGGGCACGCTCCCGGAGCTGGTGCGCCAGCAGACGCGCCTGGCCGACCTGGTGGCGCAGCAGCTCATGATCACGCGCCAGCGCGACGAGCAGGTGGAGAAGACCCTTGCGCGAATCACCCAGGGCGTCGAGCAGCAGCGCGACGTGATGAGCCTGGTGCAGCAGCAGCTTGACCTGAACCACGAGAGCGCCATGCGCGTGGCGACCGGCGTCACCACGCTGGCCGACGCCGTGGTGCACCTGCAGGCAACCAACGACCGCAGCTCCGCGGCCCTGCAGGGCCTGCTCGAACGCACCACCGAGCGCGACGCGGGAATGCAGAAGCTGCACATGCAGCTGCAGCACTGGATGCTCTTCGTGGCCATCCTCGGCTGCATGACGCTCTTCGGCGGCGTGCTCCTCGCCTGGATCGCGCTCGAGGGCCGCACGGCGGCGCCGGTGCCCGCGGCGGTGGTGCCGGCGGTCGCGGACGCCCCGGCCGCCGAATCCGCTGCGTCCGCTCCCGGCACCGACCCCGCACCGGACGCACTGCCGTCGGCGCCGCCGCCTGCGGGCGCGGCCATGCCTGCCCTCGGCGGCGCACCGCAGCCTGTCACGGGGTCGTCGGTTCCGGCAACCGGCGGCGCCACGCCGCAGTGAGCGCCCCTCGGCCGCGGCGCGCCCGTCAGGTGCCTGCCAGCTGCGTGCGCGCGATGCGCGCGTAGACGCCGCAGTCCGCGATCAGCTCCTCGTGCGTCCCCGTGGCGACCACATGGCCGCCGTCCATCACCACGATCCGGTCCGCGGCAAGGACCGTGGACAGCCGGTGCGCGATCACCAGCGTGGTGCGGCCCGCACCGAACTCGCGGATGGCGGAGTTGATCTGCTCCTCGCTCTCGGCATCCACCTGGCTGGTGGCCTCGTCCATGATGAGGATGCGCGGGTCGCGGAGGATCGCGCGGGCGATGGCGATCCGCTGCCGCTGGCCGCCCGAGAGCGACGTGCCGCCCTCCGCCACGAGGGTCTCGTAGCCCTTGGGGAGTCGTTCGATGAACCCGGCAGCGTGCGCCCGCCGGGCCGCGTCCCGGACCGCCTCGATGGGCGCGTCCTCGAGGCCGAAGCGGATGTTGTCGGCGATGGAGGCGCGGATGAGCACCGCGTCCTGCGTGACCACGCCCACCTGCGTGCGCAGGCTGCGAAGCGAGTGCGCGGCGACGTCATGCCCGTCCACCAGCACGCGCCCGCGCTGCGGGACGAAGAGCCGGGGAAGCAGCGAGAGCAGCGTGGTCTTGCCGCAGCCGTTCGGCCCCACGAACGCCACGCGCTCGCCGTGGCGGATGTCGAGGTCGACGTCCCGCAGCGCGTCGACGGAGGCGCCGTCGTAGCGGAACGACACCGACTCGAACCGCACGCCGGCCCCATGCGGGGGCAGCGCGGGCCGCTTGCGGTCGCCCGCATCCTCGCGCGCGATGGCCGTGAGCTCTGCCAGCCGCTCCGCGGGCGCGGACGCGGCCTGGATCTCGTTGACCAGGCCGGCCACCGGCTTCAGCGATCCGCCCGCCGCGGCCAGCGCACCCAGCGACAGCACGAACGTGTCGAACTGCAGCTTGCCGTCGATGATCTGGCGAGCGGCGATCAGCGCCAGCACGCTCACCGCACCGATGGCGATGGCCTCGACCAGCGGGCTGGACACCGACTGCGCGAAGCGGACGCGCAGCTCCTGGCGCAGCACCTCGTGGCTGGCCTCGTCGAAGCGGCGGATGGCCGTGCCCTCGGCGGAGGCGGACTTCACCGCGCGCAGCCCCTGCAGGCTCTCGTTTGCCACGCGGAGCAGGTCTTCCTGCGCACGAAGCGCCCCGTACACGCCGCGGCGGATGCGCTTGCCGAACTTGCGCAGCGGCAGCGCGATGAGCGGCGCGGCCACCAGCGCGATGAGCGTGATCCGCCAGTCGAACCAGATGGCGGCGGCAAAGGCCGCTGCGCCCTTGGTCGCCTGCGCCACGGTCTTGCCCGTGAGCGCGACCAGCCCGCGCTGCAGCTCGGCGCTGTCGCGGATGGTGCGGCTGACGAACTCCGCGGGCCCGCGCCCGAGCACGGTGCCCAGGGGCAGGTTCACGGAGTGCTTGAACACGTCGTGGCGCACCTCCGCCACCACGCGGGTGCAGAGGGTGAGCGACAGGAACTGGTGCAGGAAGTTGGCGGTGGCCCCGAACGCGGTCATCGCGAGCAGCACGACGAACACCGCCACCACGCCGCCGAAGGGATCCGAGGGAAGCCGGTCCGTGAGCGCCGGCGGGACCCACGGCGCGTTCGCCGCCACCCATTCCGCGAGCGAGGACTGCTTCTTCAGCAGGAACTCGAGGAGCGGCGAGAGCGCAACCAGCCCCGCGCCCAGGCCGCCGGCCGAGATGGCCGCGCACGCCATGGCCGCACCGAGCTGCGCCTTGTGACGCAGCAGACGCGCGGCGAAATGCCAGAACGCTCCCATTGCGCGGAGGCTATGCGAGCGCGAGGCGCCGTGCAGCGGCCACCCGAGCGGCGCTCACTGCCCGCCCTCCTCGCACCGCCCGAGCGCGCGCCAGAACGCCGGGTAGCTCTTCGCGACGCACTCCGGCCGCTCGATGGCGATGCCGCCGGTGCGCAGGCCAAGCACGGCGAAGCTCATCGCGATCCGGTGGTCGCCGTGGGGATCGATGGTGGCCTGCACGCGGTGCCCGGCGGGGATGGGCTCGACCTCGATCCACGAGTCTCCGACGCGCGCTCCCGCGCCCACGCGGAGCAGCCCCTCGGCCATGGCGGCGAGCCGGTCGCTTTCCTTGACGCGAAGCGTGCCCAGGCCGGTGAACCGCGAGGGCCCTGACGCAACGGCCGCCGCGGCGATCAGCATGAGCGCGCCATCCGGGCAATGCCCGAGGTCGACGTTGAATCCGTCGATCGGAGGCGATCGGTCGCCCGGTGCGCAGCGGCACGCGATGCGCTCGTCCCCATCGCCACCGGCCCGCTCGGCGCCGTGGGCGCCGAGCAGCGCGATCGCCGCGGCGTCGGGCTGCCGCGAATGCGGCGACACGCCGTGGAGCGTGACGTCGCTGCCCGGGACGATCGCCGCAGCCGCAGCCCAGTAGAGCGCGCTCGACGCGTCCGGCTCGACGAGCACGACTCCGCGCGCGGAAAGCGGACCGGGCGCCACGCGGACGGCGCGCAGCGCACCGGTGCCGGAGCAATCCTCGTCGACCGCCGCGCCCCAGCGCCGGAGTTCCTCGATGGTCAGGTCGATGTACGACCGGCTGACCGGCGGAGCGTCGATACGCAACTCAAGCCCGTCGCGCATCCAGGGGGCGACGAGGAGCAGCGCACTCACGAACTGGCTGCTTGCAAGTTCCCCGACGCGCACCGTGCCGCCGCGGGGCGGTCCCTTGTGCCCGTCCACGGTGATGGGCAATTGCCCTTCGCTCCCGACCCACGCGGCGTCGACGCCGAGCGACCGCAGCATCGCCACGCCGTCCGCCACCGGACGTTCGCGCATTCGCGCGCTCCCGTCGATGGTGACGCGCCGCGGGGCGAAGGCCGCGGCGGGCATCATGAATCGCGTCGGAGTGCCACCGTCGCCGAGGTTCACCGTGAGGTCCGGCCCGGGCGGGAACGCACCGCCGACGCCCCGGACGCGAAAGCCGCCGTGGGATCCGGAGGGCTCCGGGCCCGCGGCGACCTCCTCGATTCCGGCACCGAGGGATGCAAGCGCACGGCACAGCGCATCGGTGTCGTCCGATCGCAGCGCAAGTTCCAGCGCGGATTCGCCGGCGGCCATGGCGGCCAGCACCAGCGCGCGGTTGGTCAGGCTCTTTGATCCCGGGACGCGGACGACCCACTCGATGGGCGGCGCCTCGTGCACGGGCCTCGGCTCGCCGGCGGCGTGCGCCACCCGTCAGTCCTTGGTCTCGCCGGCCGCGCGGAAGACGGCCACGATGTCCTCGACCGGGATCACGAAGAGCCGGTTGTCGCCCTCGAAGTCCACCGGGACCCCGTGCTTCGGGTTGAAGAGCACGCGGTCGTACTGCTCGATCGGGTAGTTGTCGTCGCGGGAGACCTCCGCGGAAATCGCGACGATTCGCCCGGTGATCGTGGGTATCTCGATCTTGTCGGGGAGGTGGATGCCCACCTTGGTGATCTTCTTGTCCTCGTCCTTGCGGATGAGGACCCGCTTGCCGATCGGCTCGACGGTCTCCAGGCGGGCGTTGCGCTTGGTGCGCTCCATGGGTGGCAGTGTATCCGGCATGCCGGGATATCATCCGGCGGATGACGACCGTGACCGCCTCCACCGCACCGTCCACGCGCCCGCAGCACACCACGGACCCGCTCGCCCTGGTCGACGTGGACCACGTCCGCTTCTGGGTGGGCAACGCCAAGCAGTCGGCGTTCTTCTATGCCACGGCGTTCGGGTTCCAGGTGGAGCAGATCGATGACCTGACCACCGGCAACCGAACCTCCGCGCAGTACCTGCTGACGCAGGGCAACATCCGCTTCATCCTCGAGACTCCGCTCAGCAAGGACCACCCCGCGGCGGACGAGATCCGCCGCTGCGGCGACGGCATCAAGGACATCTCCTTCAACGTGCTCGACGCGGAGTCGGCGTGGAAGGCCGCGGTGCGCAACGGCGGCACCAGCGCCTACGAGCCCGTCACGCGCAGCGATGCGAGCGGGTCCGTCACCATGGCCGGCATCCGCACCTACGGGCGCACCGTGCACACCTTCGTCAGCCGCACGGGGTCCTACGCGCTGCCCGAGGTCAAGCAGGGCGGCAAGTTCATGCCGGGCTTCCGCCCGATCGGCGCGCTCGCGCTCAACGAGCAGAACCGACAGAACCCCTGCGGGCTGAAGTTCGTCGACCACGCGGTGGGCAACGTCGAGGAAGGCAAGATGAACCACTGGGTGTCCTGGTACGAGAACGTGCTGGGCTTCTCCATGTTCAAGCACTTCGACGACAAGGACATCTCCACCGAGTACTCGGCGCTCATGTCCAAGGTGATGGCCAGCGGCAACCAGCTCATCAAGTTCCCGATCAACGAGCCGGCCGCGGGCAAGAAGAAGAGCCAGATCCTCGAGTACCTCGAGTGGCACGACATGACCCCGGGCGTGCAGCACCTGGCGCTGCGCACCGACGACGAGCTCTCGAGCGTGGCCGCGCTGCGCCGGCGCGGCGTGGACTTCCTGAACATCCCCGAGACGTACTACGAGGGCGTGTGGGCGCGCGTCGACAGCATGCTGCGCCAGCACGGGCACTCGGCCGTCAAGGAAGACCACCAGCGGATCCGGGACCTCGGCATCCTCGTCGACGCCGATGACGAGGGCTACCTGCTGCAGCTCTTCACCAAGCCGCTGCAGGACCGCCCCACCCTGTTCTTCGAGATCATCTGCCGCCGCGGCAGCCAGAGCTTCGGCAAGGGCAACTTCAAGGCGCTGTTCGAGAGCCTCGAGCTCGAGCAGGAACGCCGCGGCAACCTCTGACGAGGGCCCGGCGCGTGCAGCACGCCCAGGCGCGGTCGATGGTGACGAAGGCGGCAGCCCTGGCGCTCCCGCTGCTCGTTGCGCTGGCCGTCGCGGCGGGCGCGCTGCGTGACAACGCCGCGGCCGAGGGCGCGCGGGCGAGGCTCCTCGAGTTCCGGGCGTTCGTCGATGCGGGAGCGATCGACCCGGCGGCGGGTGCGCTTCGCGCCGCTGCAGCCGAAGCACGGCCCATGCTCGACGGTGCGTGGGCCCTCCATGCGTGGTCGCGCATCGTGCGCCGGCAGGACCTTGCCTCGCTGCGCGCCGAGCTTTCGGGCGCGGTGTCCGAACTCGAGCGCGCCGTGGCGGCGCGCCGCGACCGCATCGAGGCGGTGAAGGCAATGCTTGCGGAGGTGGACTACGCGTCCCGCGTGGCGGAGCTTGATGCCATCGACGCCCGCCGTGTGCGCGCGGGCCCGTTGCTCGAGACCGATGCGCCCATGGCGGCCGCGGAGCTCCGCGCGGCGATCGCGGCGCGCCGTGCGGCGTTCGCTGAGGACACTGCGCGCAACCTCGAGTCGCTGGCGCGGACGGAGGCGGCGCTTGCCGAGGCGGGGAGCGACCCCCGGCAGCTCCTTGCCGTGCTCGATGCCGTGCTCCCCAGGCCGGCGCGGAGCGGCGAGGGCGAGCGGCTCGGCGCGGTGAAGGCGCGCGCCGCAACGGCGCGGTCTGCGGTGCTCGCGCAGGAACGGCTCCGGGACGCCGAAGGCCGAGCGGCACTGGCTCCGTCGGCGCGGGAGGCGCGCGCTGCGCTCGAGTCGCTCGACCGCGACCCGGACCTCGCGCGCCCTGCCGATGCCGCGCTCGCGGGACGGATCGCGGCCGCACGCGCGGCGATCGACCGGCGCATCGCGGCGCTCGATGCCTGGGAGGCGAGCGTCTCGAGGGTCGAGGCAGCGCTCGCCGCGGGCGAGCCCGGAGCGGCAGCGCTCGCGGCAACGCGCCTTGCGCCATGCGACGACCGCACGCGCGCCCGTGCCGACGCCATGCGCGCGGCGCTCGGCCCGAGGCTCGTGGACTCGTTCACGGTCGGCGCAATCGCGGCGGCCGACCGCGGGGACCTGCATGCGCTGGAGCGCCGGGCCGATGCGATGCGGCCCTCGGGAGCGGCGTGGCGGCTCCTCGGCGGTGCCGAGCGCGCCAAGGCGCGCACCACGGTGGCGGCCATCGATGCGCGCGTCGACCGCGCGCTCTACGAGGAGTTTGCGCGCAACCCGAGCGCGGAACTGGCGGACGGTTACCTCGCCGGCTGGCCCCTTCGCGAGCGGCGGATGGCGGCGTGGGTGGACGAGTGGCGACGGCAGGCACCCGACGCGCCGTTGCGGGTGACGCTGGTCTCGGCGCGGTGGCGGGGGCTGCGACTCGAGTCGCCCGCACGCACGCTCGAGGACCGCCCGGATGCGGAGGTGTCCATCGAAGGTCCCGGCGGGCTGGCGGCGACGGCAAGCGCCGTGGACATCCGCGAGGGCGAGGCCTCGACGCTCGCAGGCACCTCGTTCATCGTGCCGACCGGCATGGACACCGACATCACGATCCTCGGCCGGGCGCGGATCGACCTGCGCGACGCGGTGGCGGCCGATCCCGTGGCAACCGGCGACGACACCCGCACACGTGCGCAATGGCGCTCGGCGCGCGCGGCGGAGGTGCCCGTGCGGGACCCCCTCTGGAGTGACCGCCCCCACGTGCTCATGCTGCGCATTACCAGCCCCGGGGTCCCGGCCCTGCCACCCTACCCCCGCAGGTGACCGGGCCACGGGCTACTCTGCCCGCATGAGCAACTCCGCCTTCCCGCCGCAGGCACCGACGCCGTCCGGAACGCACCACGCACCGCCTTCGCAGTGGCCCATGGTGATCGGCTCCATTGCCATCGCGTTCGGCGCCATCGGCGCGATGCTGTCGCTGTGGGGGCTGGCAAGCTCCACGTTCCTGTCGTCCCTGTCGTCGCCGGGGATGCCGCCGGGCGTCACCATGCCTCCCGAGCTGACGACGTTCACGGTCGTCGACTCGCTCCTCGGCCTGGCGCTTGCGGCGATGCTGGTCACGGGAGGCATCGCCACCGTGCGGCGCCGCGCCGGCGGCGTGAAGCTGCTGCGCAGTTACGCCATCATCCGCCTGGTGCTGGTGATCCCGCTGACGGTGACGCAGGGACTGCTGACCGCGCGCATGATGGACCAGATGGCCGCGGCCCTGGAGAAAGCGGAGGCGGACGCTGATGCCGAAGCGGACACGGGCGCGGCTCAGGCCGGCGACGCTGCGGCCACGGCCGACGCCGGCACCGCTCCGGCGACCGCGACCGACGCCTCGGCGACCGACGCCACCGACACGCCCGCACCGGCCCCCGCGCCGAAGCCCGCGGCCTCCGGCAACGCCGGCCCGCCGGTCGCTGCGGTGAAGCAGGTCATGATGGCCACCGCCGTGGGTGGCACCGCCTGCGCTGGCCTGCTGGCGGCCGTGTGGCCCACGGTGCTGCTGGTGCTCCTGGCCAACGGCCGCCGCAAGGACGAGGTCTCCTCCTGGCCGCGAGGCCTCTGAGGACACCCCCATGAGCATGAGCAACATCCCTCCGACGATGGCGCCCTCCGCGCTGCCCGCTGACAAGCCTCGGTGGCCGGGCTGGATCGGCGGCACTGCGATCGCGTTCGCCGTGCTGACGCTGGTGGTCTCGTGCTGCCAGTCGGTGGGCCTGTTCGGGGCCCGGCTGGTGCCCATGGTCGGGCTCGAGATGCCGGCAGCGCCGAGGATCATGGCCGTGACCGTGGCAGTCGACACGGTGGTGACGCTGGTGCTTGCCGCGGTGCTCCTCACGGGCGCCGTCGGCACGCTCCGCCATCGCCAGTCGGGCGTCCGCGGCCTGCGCCGCTTCGCGGTGGCGCGGCTCGTGCTGGTGGTCCCGCTCCTCCTCCTCTCCATCGCGATGGTTCGCCCCTCCGTGCGATGGGCCGCGGAGATCGCAGGGTCCGTGGTCGAGTGGAAGGAACGCAAAGGCATCGCCGTGACGGAGGCCGAGCGAGAGGCGACTCGCCAGCAGGAGGCAACGCCGTTCCAGCTTGCGATGAGCGTTGCATGGCCGCTCGCAGGGGGCGCATACCCCCTCTTCCTCATCCTGTTCCTGCGGCGGCCCGAGGTGGCGCAGGAAGTCGAGCGCTGGGACGCCTGAGCCTCAGGCGGGCAGCCCGAACCGCTCGTCCGGTGCGCACTGCACCGTCTGGCCGTCGACCGTGACCTGCCACGCGTGCAGCGCCGGGTGGCTGCCCGCGCGCTCGCCGCCGCCGTAGAGCGCATCTCCCGCGAGCGGGTGCCCCAGGTGCGCAAGGCCTGCGCGGACCTGGTGGCGCCGTCCGCGCCCGATGAGTTCCACCTGCACGAGGTCGTGGACGCCGTCGGCGGCGCGGCGCAGCACGTTCCAGCGGCACCGCCCGCACTCCGGGGCCTCGCCCTCGCGACGCACGGTGACCTTGCGCGAACCCTTGTGCCGGCTCGAGAAGTAGAGCCGGAACGAACCCTCCTCCGGAAGCCCCGGCGCCGCCAGCGCCAGGTAGGTCTTGCGCGCACCGCCCGCGCTCGACATGGCGCCGCGCAGCCGCTCGTGGGCGCCCGCGGTCCGGGCCACCACGAGGCATCCCGAGGTCCCGAGGTCGAGCCGGTGCACCAGCCCGGCCTCGGGGAGCGATGCATGGTCGGGGAACCGTCCCCGCAGCCACGCCTCGACGGTGGGACCTGCATCGCCATCGTCTCCCCCGCGCGCAACGCAGTGCCAGCCGGCGGGCTTCGCGAGCACGCACCACTCGGCGGACTCGGCAATCACGGACGGTTCGGATGGGTTCGTCGCTGCCATGTGCCCTCGTACACTACCGGGCGCCATGCCTTACTACTCGAAGCTCGGCCAGGTACCCAGGAAGCGCCACGTGCAGTTCCGCCGCCCGGACGGCGCCCTGTACAGCGAGGAAGTCTTCGGTACCGAGGGCTTCGTGGGCCCCACCAGCACCCTCTACCACATCAACCCGCCCACGCAGGTGATCGGGTGGAACACGCTGTACGGCACCAAGCCCGAGTACATCGAGCAGGACGTGATGCGCATGCGCCACCTCAAGATGGGCGCCATGCCGCCGAAGGGCGACCCCGTCACCGGCCGCGTGGTGCTGTTCGGCAACTCCGACGTGGAGATGGCCATGTGCGTGCCGGCGGAGCGGATGGACTACTTCTTCAAGAACGCCATGGGCGACGAGTGCATCTTCGTGCACTTCGGATCGGGCACCGTGCAGACCACCTTCGGCACGCTCCGGTTCGGTCCGAAGGACTACATCGTCATCCCCAAGGGCATCACCTACAGGATGACCTTCGACAAGGCGAAGCCCGGCGAGCCGGGGCCGCGCTTCGTGGTGTTCGAGACGGCCAACGGCAGCCACATCGGCCCGCCGCCGCGCTACGTGAGCAAGCGGACCAGCCAGTTCCTCGAGCACTCGCCCTACTGCGAGCGCGACCTGCGCCTGCCGGAGCTGCCGCTGACCTTCGACAAGAAGGGCGAGTACGAGGTGCGCATCAAGGCCCGCGACCTGGTGCACGGCTACACCTACACCTACCACCCGCTCGACGTGGTGGGATGGGACGGCTGCTACTACCCCTACTGCTTCAATATCGACGACTTCGCGCCCATCGTCGGCAAGCTGCACATGCCGCCGCCGATCCACCAGACGTTCGAGGGGCACAACTTCGTCATCTGCAGCTTCTGCCCGCGGCTGCTGGACTTCCACCCGGACGCCATCCCGGTGCCCTACAACCACTCCAACCTCGACAGCGACGAGATCCTCTACTACGTCGAGGGCAACTACAAGGCGCGCAAGGGAATCGAGCAGTGCTCGATCACCGTGCACCCGCAGGGCATCCCGCACGGCCCGCACCCGGGCACCGTGGAGAAGTCGCTCGGCGCGCGCGAGACCAGCGAGCTTGCGGTGATGTGCGACACGTTCCGCCCGATGTTCCCGACCAAGGCCGCGATGGCCTTCGACGACCTGGCCTACCCGAAGAGCTGGGAGGGCGAGCACTTCCCGGTGTCGCTCGAGCAGCACCACGCCGACGGCGCGCATCGCAGGAACGGCAAGGCCGGCTCCAACGGCAAGGCGCACCGCAGCGGCAAGGCGACCAAAGCCAAGGCGTCCAACGGCGGGAACGCAAAGGCCGCGGGCCGCAAGGCCGCCAGCATCGGCAGCACCTGGCAGTGACCGCTCGGGCACGGCGTCGCGCCGTGGCGCCGTGGCATGGCCCGCGCGCACAGCCCCGCCGCACGGCCGTCAGGCCTGGGCAGGCACCACGGTCCCTCGGCACTCGCCGAAGCCGATGCGCGGCAGCCCCGGCTGCTCGCACGAACCGCGGATGATCACCTCGTCGCCGTCCTGCAGGAACCGGCGCTCCGTGCCGTCGGCAAGCGTCACCGGCTCCGTGCCGCGCCACGTGCGCTCCAGCATGCAGCCGCGGCTCTCCTTGACGGGCCCGCTGATGGTGCCGCTCCCGAGCAGGTCGCCGGGGCGCATGTTGCAGCCCGTGGACGTGTGGTGCGCGAGCATCTGGCTCATCGTCCAGTACATGTCCGCGAAGGTGCCGTAGCTGATGCGCGTGGGCGCCACGCCGCGCTCGCGCATGCCGGCGCTCGCGATGAGCACCTCAAGCCGCACGTCGACCACGAAGTCGTCGCTCCAGCGCAGGTAGTCGAGCATCGCGGGGTCGTCCGCGCCGCGCGCCGGGCCGGGCATGCAGAACGGGCGCAGCGCGTCCATGGTCACCACCCATGGGCTGATGGAGGTGCAGAAGTTCTTCGCGTTGAAGGGCCCCAGGGGCTGGTACTCCCACTTCTGCACGTCGCGCGCCGACCAGTCGTTCAGGATCACCAGTCCGAAGAGGTGCTCCGCGGCCCGGGCCACGGGAATGCGCGTGCCCAGCGCGTTGCCCTGCCCGCCGAAGAAGACGCCCATCTCCAGTTCGTGGTCGAGCAGCTTGCTCGGCCCGAACGACGGCGGACCGTCGTCGGAGGCCACCGTCTGCCCGCACGGGCGGCGCACGGGCGTGCCATCCACCACGATGCTCGACGCACGCCCGTGGTACCCCACCGGCAGGTGCTTCCAGTTGGGCATGAGCGGCTGGTTGGGCCGGAACATGCTGCCGACGTTCGTGGCGTGGTGCTCGCTGGCGTAGAAGTCGGTGTAGTCGCCGATCTCGGCCGGCAGCCGCATGCGGAGCGAACCGCGGTCGACAAGCACCGCGTCGCGGCGCGCGTGGCGCTCGATGCTGCGCGGGCCGCCGGAGAGCAGGCCGGTGACGTGCGCACGCGCCGCGCGCCAGTCGTCCTGCCCGAGCGCCATGAAGGCGTTCAGGGCGGGCTGGCGCAGCGCCGACGCGATGCGGGGCGCGAGGCCCTCCAGCATGCCGAAGCCGGCGGCCTCGGCCATGTCGAGGGCGCAGTCGCCGATCGCCGCGAACGGGCGCGGCTCACCCGGGCGGTCCGGGCGCTCGGCGATGCCCCAGGGCAGGTTCTCGATCGGGAAGTCGCCGTCGGCGCGCGCGGCGCCGGGGACCCAGCAGTTTGTCGCGGTCATGGTGTCAGGCCTTTGCCGCCACGGGCGGCAGGAGGTTCAGGGAACGCAGGTCATCCATCGGCTCGTCGAACGAGCAGCTGCCGAAGGTGGTCGCGAACTTCTCGCGTGCCTCGCGCACCTGGCCGAGCGACAGCGTGCGGCCCTTCCACGAGACGCCCGTCGGCGTGAACTCGAAGTTGCGCCGCTCGCCGTCGGCAAGCAGCATCTCCAGCTCCTCCTGCCCGACCGTGCCGTGGTGGAGCAGCGCCCCCCCGACGAACACGTTCACGAACCCGAACTGCTCGCACCCCACGCCCTGTGCGAAGTGCCGGAACGGGTGGTGCAGGCCGGCGGTCGCCTTGAACGGCACGTCGGCCGCGTGGCACGCCGCGAGGAAGCGCGCCAGCGCAAGCGGCGTGGGATGCGCATCCGCCGTGGTGCCGCCGGTGCGCACCTTGGCGCCCGACTCCATCTCGCTGAGCGCGGCCACCATGCCGCGGATGTCCTGCTGCCAGGAGAGCTCGAACCACGGGAAGAGCGACTCCGGCATCAGCTCCAGCGCGCCCTCGATCATGCTGGCGCCCTTGGCCTTGATCTCGACCATCTCGATGATCGCGCGCCCTGCCCCCGGCTCGGCGTGGCGCTTGTTGAAGCGCTCGATGGCGTTCAGCTCGTCCTCGAAGCTCTCGTCGCCGGTGGCCTCGCTGAGCACCGTCAGCGGCCATGGATCCTCGCTGTCGTCGCGCTCGCCGGCCGGGAGCAGCCCGTCCGCGCAGCGCTCGAACTCGCCGAGTCGCTTCACCGGCACCACCAGCTTGCCCAGCGCCCAGCGGTCGTCGCCCGAACGGTGGCGCGCGAACGCGGCCACGGTCCTCGGCATGTCGAGCTGCGCCGGCGGGAACAGTCCCGCGTAGTCGATGACGCCGTGCATCAGGGCGCGCGTGGTTTCCATGGATGCCCATTATGCCCGCGCGCGGGCATCGCCGTCCGGGCCGTCCTGGCGTGACCCGTCGGCACGCTCGGTCCAGTCGAGGCTGGACCCGAAGCTCTCCTTGAGCGCCATCGCGGCGACGATCGCCACCGGCACCAGCAGCGCGCCCACCAAGGCCGCCCCGCGCCACGGTGCGCTCGGGTCGCCCGGCTGGTCGGCCGCCACGGCGCCTCCGAAGAGGCCCTCGAACCAGTGCCAGAGCAGCGCGCTGCCGGCCGCCGACCAGCGCACGAAGTTGGGGGCGCTGGTGGTGGCCGTGGCCCGCAGGTTGGTGCCGAACTGCTCCGCGGTGGTGGTGACGAAGACGGCCCAGTAGCCCGACGCGAAGCCCAGCGCACCGCAGCACGCGTAGAAGAGCCTCGGGTCCGAGGGGCCGACCATGAAGTAGGCGCCGATGGCGGCAGCCGTCAGGACGTGGAACGCAAGCAGCGCCTTCCGCCGGCTGCGCAGCACCTGGCTGAGCAGGCCGCTGGCGAGGTCACCGAGCGCAAGCCCCACGTAGCACCACATGATGGCAAGCCCCGGCTTCGGCTTGTCCACGGGCGCCATCCCGAGCGATGACCCGATCACGTCGCTGTACTTGACCAGCACTCCCACGCAGTACCAGATGGGCACCGCGCACAGGATGAGCGCCAGGTAGCGCCGCGCCCGCGCGGCCGGCCACACCAGCATCCACAGCGCACCGCGCCCGGGCGCGTGCGACTGCTTCACGCGGTCGAACATCCCGCTCTCCACCACGCCCACGCGCAGGAACAGGAGCGCCAGGCCCAGCAGCCCTCCGATCAGGAAGGCGTTGCGCCACTCCGCCACCCACTCCGTGACGAAGTAGGCGAACACCGCGCCGAGGATGCCCACGGTGGCCACGAGCGTCGTGGCAAACCCGCGGTGCTCCTTGCTCACGAGCTCGCTCACGAGGGTGATTCCCGCGCCAAGCTCGCCCGCCAGGCCGAAGCCCGCCAGGAACCGAAGCACCGCGTACTGGTTGTAGGCCGTCCCCAGGCCCACCTGGTGGAGGAACGCGAGGCCGCCGTCCGCGGGGACGTCGGCCACGAACGCATTGAGGATGTTGGCCACCGAATAGACCAGGATGGACCCGAACAGCATCTGCAGGCGCCCGAGCCGGTCGGCCAGCACGCCCCACGCGATGCCGCCGAGCACCAGCCCGGTCATCTGCAGGATGTTGTCGAGCATCACGCCCGCGTCGCGGAGCATCCGGTCGGCAAGCTGGTCCTGCGCCTGCTGGAGCGCCTCAGGCGACTCGAACCGCGCGCGCGACGCAAGGTCATGCTGCGCGGCCACGATCTTGGAGCCCAGGATGTCCTTCAGGCTCTTCACCCGCACCAGCGCGAAGAGCAGGAGGTCGAAGATGTCCACGAAGTAGCCGAGCGCCGCCACCGTGGTGGCGAGCGCGACGTTTCGGTCCTTCAGGATCGCGAGCACCCCGCCCGGCCCGGGTTCAGTGCGCCGCCTGCGGCGCGAGGCCGCAGAGCTTCAGGAACTTGCGGATCTCGGAGATCTCGTGGTTGTCCTGCAGCGCGTGCCCGTGGGCGTGCGGCACGTTGAAGGTCATCTCGTGGCCCTTCAGCTTGACCTTGAGGTGCTCCTTCTTGGTCTCCTCGCAGGTGGCGCCGAGCGCCTCGAACATGTGGACCACGTCGCGCCAGTGGATGTTGTGCGGCGTGGGGTGCGAGAAGAGCTGCTGGAGGGTGTGTTCGTGGTGGTGGCTCATGGTGACCTTGTCGCAATGCTACAGCGGCCGACGCCAAATGAGGCGCGGCGCACGCCATGCGTGCGCCGCGGGAATCACGGAGAAGTTCCGCGTGTTCAGTCGCGCCGGCGGCCCACCGCGGTGAGGCCGGCCGCGCCGAGGAGCGCGATGGCGCCCGGGGCGGGGATGCCCGCGTAGCCGATGTAGAGCGAATGCGCGCCGACAAACATGCCTGCGGGGGCGTTTCCAAACGGCATGACGGTGACGCTCGTGATCGTCGCGGTGGTGTCAGTCAGCCAGAAGCCGGCGAACGGATCGGCACCGCCGAAGTTGCGGACGATGCTCTCGCCGGTCGAAAGCGCGATGAGCAGCCGCCCGTCCTGATCGGAGCCTGAAGCACTGAAGAAGCTGAAATTACCGCCGAAGCCGTGTACGCCGCTCACGATCCCGCCGCCCGGCGTGCCGGCCGAGAAACTCAACCGGAGCGAGGTGCCGACCGGCGACGCGAAGAGGCAGCGCGTGTTCCCAGAAGGGTCGGCCAGGGCGTTGCCGATCCCGACGGAACCCCCGCTGGCGTTCGTTGCGCTCCAGTTCCACCAGGCATCGGTCCCATTCGAGCTGGAACCACCTGTAAGGGTGGTCTGGGCCGGGAGCGAACTGAAGTCCTCGATGTGTTCGGCCGTCGACCAGCCCGAGAACAGGTTGGCGCCGGGGTACGTGTCGGGTCCGGGAAGGCCTGCGGCGCTGCGCCAATCGGCGAGATCCGAGAAGGCGACCACCGCCGAGGATGCGGCCGAGCTCATCGATGCGACGAGAGAAAGCGCAAGCAGGTTGGTCTTCATGGCAGGATTCCGTCTCACACACCTGGTCGAAACGCTGCCGGCGAATCCGGACAGCCCCTTCGACCGCGCGCGCAACGCCTGCGCTCAACCTGTACCCGCCTCCACCCCGGCGAGGCACAAAGGCCTGCCGGGGTGGATCATGGCGGTCACGAAATTTTTCCCGATGCCCGGGGAGCGGGCGTCAGGCTCGGCGGCGGTTGGCGCCGATGAGGCCGGCCGCGCCGAGGAGGCAGATGGCGCCGGGGGCCGGCACCGTCCCGAAGTAGAGGTTGTCCACGCCCACGAACAGCGTGCTGGCAGAGGCGCCCACGGGCTGGATCCGCAGGGCCGCGATCGGGGCGGCCAGGTCGTTGGTCCAGAACCCGACGAACGAGTCCGCGGCCGTGAAGGTCTTCACGATCGAGGCGCCGTTGGCCAGGCGCACCCAGATGCGGCCGTCCTGGGCCACGCCCGCGGAGTTGAAGAAGCGGAAGTCACCGCCGATGCCGAGGACGCCGGCTTCGCCCGCGGCCGGGGGGCCGAAGGTGAAGAGGAGGCTCGTGCCGGCGGGCTGCGAATAGAGGCCGCTGCTGTTGGCGTTGACCATCCCGCCGCTCGAGGCCGCTGCCCAGCTGTACCAGCCGGTGCCGCCCGAGTAACCCGTGCTGGAGCCCGGGGTGAGACCCGAGAAGGTCTCGGTGATGAAGCTCGTCGAGGTCCCCGCGGGGAACAGGTCGATGGCCGGGTTGTCGACCGCCTGCTGCCAGGCGGAGAGGTTGGTGTAGGTGTAGACGGCGGCGTTGGCGCTGGCGCAGACAGCGGCGGCCGCGGCGATGGAGTACGTGAAGTTCATGTCCCTTTTCCCTTGTGTTTCGATGTGTGCGTGATGACGGTGGATGGCCGTCGCGTCAGCGGCGGCGGCGCGTGGAGACCAGGCCGGCGGTGCCGAGGAGCGAAAGCGCGCCCGGGGCAGGAACGCCCGCGAAGCCCAGGTACAGGTTGTTGATCGAGACCGAGGTGGTGTCGGCATCGTCACCGTACGGCATCACGGTCAGGCTGGTGATGGTCACGCTCGGAGTGGCGATCCAGAAGCCCGCGAACGGGTTGTCGCTGTTGACGTCGTGCGTCAGACTGACACCCGACGAGAGCGTCAGGATGATGCGTCCGGGCATCCAGCCGCCGGTGGCGCCGCGCAGGCCGAAGTCGCCGCCGATGCCGTGCAGGCCGCTGCCGAGGCCATCGAGCGGGACCGTGAAGTTGAAGGTCAGGCCGCCACCCGGCTTGCTCGCCGAGACCATCCCGCCATTGGCAGACATCGAGCCCGAGGAGGCGCTCATCGTCCATGCGCTCCACGAGTCGCCGCCCATCAGGCTGGCGTACGAGCCGGGCTTCACGAAGTCGAAGGTCTCGACCTCGATTTTGGTGCCCCAGCCGGCCGGGAAGCTCGCGAGCTTCGGCCCCTCGTTGGCCCACGCGGAGAAGTTCGTGAAGGAGATGGTTTCGACGATGCCGGCCGAAGCGCCCGAGGCGATGGCCAGCGATGCCAGACTGATGGCGTACTGCTTCATGGTTCCTGTTTCCCTGTTTCGAAATGTGATCCCGGAATCCACCCCAGGTTGGCTGCGGCCTCCCTCGACCGCTTGACCGCCTCCCTGATCGTGGTCCCTCAGCCCGCTAGGCGTGAACCATCGGCGGACCGGATCACGCCCGGACAAGAAATTCCGAAGTGGCCCCCGGGACCCCGCCGCCAGCGCGCCCGGACACCCCGCCGCGCGCTCTTCCTGCAGAGAGACACCGGCGCGGAATTTGGCTAGGATTCGGCAGTTCGCGGGTGTAGCTCAGTTGGTAGAGCGTCAGCTTCCCAAGCTGAATGTCGAGGGTTCGAATCCCTTCACCCGCTTTGAATCGAAACGCCTAGGGCCCACGCACTTACGGCCCTAACCCGAGCACGGCGCTCGGCGCGGCACCTATCGAAAGTGTGTACAGCCGTACACACCTGGAAGGACGGCCATGCGCCAGGCTCCCGCGTACTGCGTTCACAAGACCCGAAACCTCGCGTTCGTGAGGCTCTCCGGCCGGATGATCTACCTCGGCCGAGCACATTCGCCCGAATCGCACGAGCGCTACCACGCCGTGCTCGCCGACCACTACGCCGGGAAGCCGCTCGAGGCAGCACCGCGCTCGCGCCGCCGACCCGCGACCGCGTTCACGGTGGCCGAGCTCGCCGAGCGGTGGTGCGCCGCCGAGGCCGCCCGCCGAGGCCCGCGCCACCAGGCCGCCTACGAGGCCGTCTACGCGGCCAGGGAGCTCGCCAGGCAGCACGCCACCGCCACGGTCGCCGAGTTCGGCCCGAGGGCGTTCAAGGCGATCCGCGACCGCATGGTGCGGGACGGCCGCTCGAGGCAATGGACGAACCGCATGATGAACGCCATCCGGCGGTGCTTCCGGTGGGGCGTGGGCGAGGAGCTCGTGCCCGCCGACCGCCTCGAGGCACTCGCCGCGGTGGACGGCCTCCGGCACGGCGCGGCTCCCGAGGCGGCTCCCAGGCGCGCCGCCGACCCGGCGGCCGTCGAGGCGGTGGTGCGGTGGCTCGAGGCCCAGGGCAGCCACGGCGCGGCGAACCTGGTGCGGTTCCTGCGGGCCACCGGGTGCCGCCCGGGCGAGGCGTGCCGCGCCAGGTGGGCCGAGCTCGAGCTCGGCGGCGAGATGCCGCACTACCGTCCTGCCGCCCACAAGAC
>Ga0194118_10001002_pt1 | contig 43010 bp, 33 predicted proteins | sample TA2MahsurfametaG_2_FD_148662 | JGI IMG/M metagenome (GOLD analysis project Ga0194118, IMG submission 148662) | Freshwater microbial communities from Lake Tanganyika, Tanzania - TA2015013 Mahale N5 surface | ecosystem: Environmental > Aquatic > Freshwater > Lake | place: Tanzania: Lake...
CAAAGCCCGAAAACGTTATGCCTCATTGTATCAAGACAGAAAACAGTATTTAACCTCCATTAAAGTCCTTCAATTTTAAAGAAGGTTTTGTCCCTCAACCTCCTGATAATTAAATACTCAATCATCGGGATATAGCTGCAACTTTCTTTAATTAGGGAAATCAACATAAGCTCCAAAGCCATGTGGGGGTTTTTTATGCCAATTAATTAGGCATTGCGCGGGTGCCAAAAAATTATTTGTAAATTACATAGGAAAACCCCATTTTCGAAAAAAAATTAACAATGATTATACAAATCCGAACTAAAGATGACCTTTCTGAATTACTAAGACATGGAAATTCCCCATCTTGGGTTATCTCCGAATCAAGAATTAACTTTATCGATTCAGTAGAAATATATCAATTTGATGGAAGAAAAGTTCTAAAAGGTACATTTAACAAGAATAATTCATATCGTAATGCCGACGGACGGTTAGTAGTTGCTTTTTCTAATGGAACAATCGAAGATTGTGATTTTAAATGGATTGGCCAGAATCCAATAAAATACAAAAGTGTAAATGCTACTGAAAAAAATACCAATAGCATGAACAATTCAAACTATGTAGTAGGATTTTATGCTGGTAAGATAAATGATTATGAAAATGTAGAGGAGTGTTGTTTTGCTGGGGAAAAGCCTGACTTTATAGCTATGGGTATTGTTATAAAAAATAATAGTGTAAATGAGTTCATAGGAAGAGTAATTACTAACTGGTGCGACAAATACCCTACAGACTCTTTGTTATATAGCGGAAAAAGCACAATTGATATGGGTGGCATAGCAGAGGATGATAACGGAGTCAATTTATGGGAAACCGTTCAGTTACAATACCCGCATTTACTGCCTGGCATTGATGAATTATACAATTATTTGGAAATTGATGCAGATGATGAGCACTACAACTTATCGGCTGAAATACCTGATGAATTAAGATTATTCAATATATACGAAGGCAGCTTTTTAGATTTTAGCAACATCAAAAAAGGAAATGGAGAATCTTTAGGGGTTCAATTTTATTTGTAAAACCTTTTGTTTTAATTAATTTAATAGTTTATTTATTCGATAATTATTTATTCGTGAAACCAAAAAGTCAAAGGGGGGATTCTTTTTTGTATGTCTTTGTTGAGGAAAGTTGGTATTCTGAGCCAATTCCCTTTTTTAAAATTGGAATAGTTACTCACAATACTACAGATGATGGCATCTCAAAAAGTGAGTGGCCCAAATATGAACAACATGATCATCCAGTTTCAATCGCTAGGCGTTTATTCAAACTGATGAACGGCAACCCACGCAAAATAATACCATTAATGTGGCTGAAGTTTGAAACTAATGACTGTTTCACTGGGTTACAGCTATCTAAAAAAATTGAAACAAAATGGCTTAGAATTTTCAAATCATGGGATAAGGATATTACTAAAAATGATTTTTTTCAATCTCAATCTTCAACAGAGTGGTTTCAAACAAAATTAGGCGATCTAAAGAAAATCGTGGCCAAAATAATTGAGGAAGAATCAGGTAATTATAAAGATTTTTACATACTTGAAAATGCCATTTAGTTTATTTTTAAACTGTAATAAATGTTTTTATTTTAAATTATAGCATAGCTAATACATTAATAAAACAAAGCACTATAAACTCTCACTTCATGCCAAAATAGCCTCGAGAAAAAGCATTGTGGGGAGCCAAACGAAAGCCCCAGTTGCTTTCGTTTGGCTCTCAATCCCTACCCTATTTTCTCTATCTCTTTATGCGCCTCACATTAGGAACTGACAAAAAAGGAATTTGTAAATATAAATATGTCCAATTTCTCCTCGTCGCCGGCCATGCCCAAAGACTGCAAGGAAGGAACGCAGCAAAATTCCTAAAATTTTAAGAAAGTAATTCCTTTTAGGAATTTCAATGTATTTGCATTTTGTCTTCTCAAAGATTCAAGACAATCAAAACCCATTGGAAGCCAATATTAATCATTATTTTGACAATTTGGCTAATCAGCAGCTACACCGATATAAAATCAGGAATTATTGATGCCTGAAATGGCAGGTAGTATTTTAATTTGTATCATTACACCCCAGTCAATTAGCAAATACATTAGCCCGCATATTTTGAAGGAGGTAGAAATTATCTATTAATCCTGATACCTAGCCGAGCTGCTTAAATACTTCCTCAAAATTCAGAAATTGCATCCATTACTTAAAGGTCTGGAGTCGTAACCAATACCCATAAACTTTTCCAAAACACCGCGCATTTTACCTACCTTCGAAGTTACTATGACATTCAACAATATTATGGCTGTTTTTACCATAAACACAGACAACCTGCCATCCAACTCCAAGAAATCATCAAACACGAACAAGAAGTAATTGAGCATTGGAAGCAGGAAGGATTGATAGAACACATGTTTTTAAGACAAACCAGAAACGGCGCTGTCATTGTTTTCAACGATATTGATGAAACCAAAGCTCAACAGTTAATGGAATCTTTACCGCTTTATCAATTTGTGAAATCTGTTGAATATTACCCATTGATGAAGCAGTTCTGATTTATTAAGGCTGCCCACCATACATATTGGGTTGCTTGAAAAATTAAAAAAACACAACTCATTCTCAAACCCCCAATACCCCATACAACACCCCCGCCCCCAGCATCGTAATCGCGTTGCTCAGAAAATTCACCCAGTGATTATCCAGCCAGGGCAACCCTTTTACCAGCATAACTTCCGAACCCTCAGCTGAAATTTCTGTAAAACCGCTTCCCAGCTTCCACAAAGCCTGCCACCTACTGCCCATGAAACTATCAACCAGCATGCCTGCCATGCCGGTGGAAACAATCCAAATCAATTGAATGAGATTTAGCGGAAGTAAAAATTGCAAACAAACCGCGAGTAGCAAAACTGCTATCAATCCGCCTGCCGTGCCGGCCAACGAAATGCCCCCCGACAAACCCGGCTGCATGGCTTTGAAATTGGCAATGTTGTAGGTTTTTCCGCCCACGGCCGTGCCCACTTCGCTGCTCACCGTATCGCAAACGCTGATGGCAAAAGAACAGCAGGCCAGCACCAGCCAGGCATCGTGGCCCGTTATTCCGTAAAGCATGTACAATACCACACCTATCCAGCCGTTTGAAAAAACCTGCTGTGCTGTTCTTTTTTCGGATGAATGGGATGCATGAAACAACCTGCCGGCCACAGAACCCGATACCAGCAGAAAAACCGGTGCAAACAGTGCCTTCCAGCCGCCACTCATAAACAAAACCGCTGCCACCCACAGGGCAGCCCACCAACCGCTTTGGTCAAGCCACCTTTTGCGAATGACCCACCAGCCCAGAATAACCAGAAAAAGTATAGCGGCTAGCAACCAAATCCAAGAACCTGTTTGGGGCATTCGCAATACCAACGCCATCCAGCTGACGGTAAAAATGGGCAGGAAAAAATTATCGCTACCCCGCCATGAAAAAAGTTCTGTCAGCGTGGGTAAAAACGCCAGTAACAGCCACCATCCCATAGGCATTTCCGGGAAGCGCAGTGCGAAGCAAACCACTGCGGTCACAAAAAATGCCACCGCCCCCTGATACGATTTGGTTTCTGACAAAAAAACATATTTCGGCGAACCCCATTTTCTGCCAATCCAGCCCGCGGCCGCATCACTCACCGCCAACACCCAGGCCGCGGTGGCTACCCAATGCACAGCCCCCCCCAGCAACAACAGCCCACCCAGCGAAATGGGAAACAAGGCAATGCCATAGGATGATTCCTGCTGCAACCACCATTTGAACTTGAGTAAAACCAGCATTAATAAAACACCCATACCCAAAAGTAATGAGCCCAGAAGATATGAATCTACTCCCTTGTCAATAACCCATGCCGTGGTTCCAATGGCCATGAAGTGCAACAATTTTCTTCCCGTAAAATACGGCAGCCAATCCTTACGAATGGAAAACTCCATGAGTAGGGTAAATCCCAAAATGGCAGCTCCGGCTGAAGAAAAAAGAAGAATTGAAGACATGCTGCGTATTATTGCGTAAAGTAACCGAATGTTTTTGAAAGAACTGGAAGATTATCCCTGGTTTCCCGCACAGTTGCGAAAAATGCAACTGGAATTTGTAGGCTGGATCAGTGTTCGGTTGAAATTATACAAACCTGTTCTCCCTTTGCTGCAGAGATTTTCAAACCATAACTGGATTGATTTAGGAAGTGGCAGCGGCTGGCCGGCTTACTACATTCAGCAAAATGCAGCGCCAAAAATTCAATTTACCCTTAGTGATTTGTATCCTGAATCGGTTTCAAACGAGGTGAAAAAACATGTAACTCTCCAAGGCAAACCGTTAAACCTGCTGGAATTTCAGCCCGAACAAGGAAAGCAATACACCCTTTTCAATGCGTTTCACCATTTCACAACGGAACAGCAATGTGAACTTATCCAAAAAATGAAAACTGCAAAAGCCGGCTGCATAGTGGCCGAGGTGCTGGAACCTTTCCTGCTCAGTTTTATACAGGTTTCGTTGGCAGCTTTTGTGGTTCAACCGCTTACCGCATGGGCCATTCGGCCATTCTCAATAATGCGGATACTTACAACCTACATCATCCCCATTCAACTTATCACGGTGGCCTGGGATGGCTGGCTTTCGGTTTTGAAAAGCAAAAGTGCAAATCAATATAGGGAACTGCTCCACGACATTGCCGACAGTGAATTTTCCATCGAAGTGAAAAGAATAAATCAGCTACAAGGCAACCTTATCGTTATCATTGCACAACCCATATCCGCATGAACTTAATCACTCTATGGAAATTCAGCCGGCCGCATACCATCATTGGCTCTGTGGTGAGCATTGTGGTGCTGTTTTTATTGCAGGGCGGCAATCTGGCCGCGGATTTCAGCATTTTGGCAATTACATTGATTTCTGCATTGGGCTGCAATGTGTGCATCACCGGATTGAACCAAGTGGTGGATGTGGAACTCGACAAAATCAACAAACCGGAATTGCCCATCGCAGCGGGGAAACTGGACAAAGGCACGGCCAAAATAATTGTTGTTGTATCCGGCATCCTTGCCTTGGCTGCAGCTGCAATCCTGCACTGGTTTTTACTGCTGTTAATTGCCGTCATTCTTATCCTGGGAATTGCCTATTCCGTTCCACCCATACAACTTAAGCAGCACCATTTGCCTGCCGCCCTGGCCATCACCATTGTGCGGGGTGTTTTGGTAAACATCGGCATGGCCATGCATTTTGCCGGCTCGTTGCAGGGCAATTTTCAAATTCAACCCGTTATTTATCCGCTAACGATTTTTATTTCGGCATTCAGTCTGGCCATTGCCTGGTACAAAGACCTGCCTGACCGTGCCGGCGACGCCCATTTCGGCTACAGAACATTTCCCATATTGTATTCGCCCAAAACAGCTTTATATGCAGGTGCTGGGTTTGTGATGGCGGCTTACGGCTGCTGCATTTATTGGAGTTACCAACAAGCAGAGCCCTTGTTAATGTATAGTTTAATTATTCTGTCAGTTTTATTCCTGCTGCACCTTCGCACCGTTCGCTTGGACGAACAAAAGAGTATCCGAAAATTTTATCAATTGTTCTGGGTATTCTTTTTTGCTACTTATTTGAGTTTTTTGTGGGTGTTGAATTGAGAAAGTTCTTTTTACAATTCAAGAATGAGAAGAAACAATATGGGAACGGATTTTTCCGTTTTAATACACAATTAGAAAAATATCACCAATGAAAATCAAAGAATTAAAACCCTACTCAAGAGCTTACTGTATGCTCGGCATAACGCTGACAAGTGTTTTTCATTTTGCAGCTGCACAAAACAGTCATACGAAAATTAAACCCGATAAAGAATGGGCACTCATTACGGGAAATCAAATTGCTGTGAATGAGAACAATCGCATTTATTACCGGGTTGATCCGCAACACCCAATCGGGCAAAGAATAATCAATTTTGAAAAGCCTGACAGTCTGGATGCCCATGACAGCGATTTTCTGCGTTTTCACCTCAATGCTTCGGAGGTTTTTGATATGACTAAAACTGTAAGCGGGCCGGATTTCTATATCAGCAAAACCGAAGTCAGCAACCTGCACTACCGCACATTCATTAAGAATTGTATTCAACAATGGATGAAGCAAAACAGATCTGAACTTTTCGAAAAATGCAATGAGGAAGCGCCCGAATACATCAAAGCTGTTTATCACTGGCTGAAATACGAGCCTGAAAACAGTATTGCCGGCGACACTCTGATTCCCACTTCCTGGGAGGAATTGGAAAGAAAAATGAATAATTTAGACTGTAAGCGAATTACCTACAAGGGAGTGCCGGTTTTTCCAAATACATATGTTTGGGCTGTTGACTTTCCATATTCATATAACGAACCCATGATTCACCACTATTTTTCTCATCCAAGATATGCAAATTACCCCGTTGTTGGGGTTTCTCAGGAACAGGTGGCTTTGTATTGCGAGTGGTATTCAAATAGAAACGAAAATGGAATAACCTACAGATTACCAACAGAGCAGGAATGGGAACGCGCTGCTTCTGTATTGTCTTCCAAGTCTTCCAAAAAATCCTCAGGTTCACCAGTGAAAAATGATTACCTGCGTAATTCAAAGGGTTGTTATATGGCCAACTACTATCCGGTTTACGGAAACTTCGGCATTGACGGTGGCTTATATTCGTTGCCTGAAAAAGCTTACTTACCTAATGATGCGGGCTGCTACCACATGCAAGGCAATGTAGCCGAATGGACAAGCAGTTCCATATCGTTTGAAACCGGTGAAACAGGTTATCTGATTAAAGGAGGAGCATGGAACCTTCCCGAAAGTGCATGCAACATTGGTAGTCGTTGCATTTTCCCCAAAACTGAACAGCGCAGTTATGTGGGGTTCAGAATGGTGGGCGTGCCGAACAAGAACTAAACACTACATTTTCAGAAAATCCAGGGGCTTAATTTCAGCCATTCTTTTGGATTGGCATTTGGCTCCGACTTTAAATACATAAGAAAAACGGATATTTAATGTTCCGTTTCCATCGCCGGGCATATAGCCGCAATCAAGAATAAAATAATCATAACTCAACTTGAGACCTGCTCTGGGGCGAAAAACTCCATTTCTGCCGTTGCTGGTGGACCTGCTTTCATACTGCACACCCGCATAAGGAACCAGGCGATTGCAAAGGTATCCATGATGCCACTTGAACAGGTGAAAATCTATACGGCCTGTAAGTTTGTTCCATTTAGTCTGCCCGTCTTTGCCCACAACAAATCCCAAACCTGCATCGTAACGACAGTTGGCGCGACTGATTTCAGCCCCAAGCAGGTTTTCAGGCGTGCGCGAAAAGGGTTTCTGATATTGAAAACCGATGGAGTTGAGTTGCGCATTCAGTTGATTGGACAATACGATTGAAAGAACGCTAAGGCTGAGGAAGATGGGATTAAACTTCAAAACGATTGCAAATTAAAGGGTAAACACAACTAGAACTGAATTGTGCTTATTATTAGCAACGGCAAAAACCTCTTTTCATTGCGCCAATATGTATAAAACAGGCAATAAACCGCCTTTAAATGCAAAACTTAATTGCACTTTACAAATTTGGCCTGTTGTGCTGTTCCATCGCCCATTTCTGCTTTTATGGCGTACACTCCATCGGGCCAGCCCTGAAAATCAATCAAGGTGGTGTTAAAAGTTCCACATAAGCGCCCACGGGCATCGAAAACAGTGATTTTTTTTATGGATTGGTTTGCATGCACATGCAGTATGCTGCTCACCGGATTCGGCGACAATTTCAAACCTGCGGAAGTTTCTGTTTTCCCAACTCCGGATTGATTATCGCGGTACAATTGTAAAATACAGGCACTGCCCTCATCTGAACTGATAAACACAGAACCCTGATTGTTTGCCGCCAAACCAACCGGCCTTCCCCAGTAAACCCTGTTCACACTGTCGGTGAGAAATCCGGTCACAAAATTGGCAACATAGCTTACAACGGTATCGGTTGGACTTTTCAGGTGCAAATAGATAACCGAAAAACCCCTGTGAGCCCCGGGAGCATTCCATGATCCCCTGAGAGCAGAGAGCATACCATGTTTCATATCGGAGGGAAATGAACTGTTTAAAAACTGGACAGCCATGGGAGCCGTGTGTGCGCGAATCAAGGCACCGGGTTGTATCATTTTTCTCACCATTGCGCTGTCTTGAGGGGTAATGGGTAAAAGCGCCTGATAGGTTGAATTGGCATTCATGTTAAAGTAAACCTGATTTCCATAGGCAAAGGGGTAACCGTAAAATCCGCCTTTTCTTACCACATCGAACCATTCAGGAGGAACTTCGTTTCCCTGATTGTCGCTGCCATTGTTATTGGCCCACAATTTTCTTGTGGAAGGTTGTATGTCCATACCCACAGCATTTCGCACACCTGTTGCAAAGGTTTCCCTTCCGGAGCCGTCATCGTTATACCTTTCAATTATGGCCCTGAATTCTTCGCGGCAAACATTGCAATACGAACCTATGGACAAGTATGCTTTGGCGTTCACACTATCGAAAACCAAGGTGCGGGTTCTGTGACCGCCTCCGGGCTGGGTTGCCCCCTCGGCAATATTATCTATAAAAATGCTGCGGTTTTCGTAAATACCGTCGGCGTTGTTGTCGGTAAGTTTCCACACCCTCCTCTCGTTGGTCACATACATGGCACCCTTGTAAAACTTCACATCGTGTGAGATGCTGAAATTGCCCGCAACCTCGAACATGGTATCAGCCACCCCATCGCCATTTTTATCGGGTAGCGCAAACACTTTACCCGCCGTTTGATCGGCAACATGCAGTACTCCTTTAGGGTCGAAGCTCATAAAACGGGGTTTGCTCAATCCGCCTGTGTGAAATACCCTTATTTTGTAACCTACCGGTATGGTGAGCTGCCTGTTCGCATTAAACTGACCGCTGAATTTAGCAGGTACTTCCACCTTCACTTGATGGCTTGGAAAACTATAACCGGGTGTGAGTTTGGCAGTTCCGGGCTGCGCTTGAATAAAGCTGACAGCACCAAAACAAATGGAAAACCAAAATACCTGGAGCTTGTTTATCATTTTCATTTATGAAACGAAAGTAATGCATTTTCCAATCCACAAACAATGGCAGGGATTTTTTCAATTCTTCACCCTAATTTGCGACCCGAAATGATGTTCAACGACACCTACCTCTGGATTGCCCAAATTTTAGCCGCAGCCTTGTTCGGTCTGGCCGGCGCCATGAAAACAACACTCAGCCGTTTTCGATTACACTGAAGCGATTTTTGGTGCATTGGTCTACATTTACGGAGATGATGACGATAAAACTGAGAGAATTATAGGGTTTTATTTCCCGTGTTCTTTTGATTATGGGTATCCCATTTATTTCACATTACTGATAGTCATTATCTATTATGAAATAAAAGTAACTCTGACTTAATCCAAATCAGGTTATTACCATACATTTGAATTAAAACGATACGTTTACTTAATTTAATGATAGCAGTTTTTTGTCTAAATGCCTGTAGCCAACCCACAAGAAATAAATCTATTACTACAACAAACAATATCAAAATAGTAAAAGACACTTCAAAATATGAGCCGCCTAAAGCACATTGGCGCAACCCTGTAATGACGGGCATGGGGGCTGATATCGGTAGAGTTGTAAGGGCATATTACATTACAGGGGATTACAATAAAATGCTAAAGTTTGTTATTACCCCTAAATGTTACAGACAAAAACAAATGGAATATATATTAAGAAAATCAAAATGGGGCTATTCCATCCGTATGACAAACCTGCAATGGCTGCCTGATTCTACATTTGTATTAACCTATATCACCAGCAAACAAAATATGGCCGGCACCGAACAATATGTGGGCAGAATTATTAAAGACACGGCCAAACTTATTTTATTTCCCGAAAAGGAAAATCTTTTTCAATATTATGGTGATGAAGATTTAAATAATCTCTGCAAAATAAAAAGTGCACTGGACAATATCTATTTTTATGTAAACAGCGCCACCTTGCTTCCCAAGTCTAACGCAGCTTTGAATTCTATATTCAATTTTTTAAAAAACAACCCTGATCTTCACGCCCATTTCACGGGTCACGCCAGCCAGGAAGGAAATGCGCAGCTCAACCGGCAACTTAGTGAAACCAGGGCCAAAGCCATCTGCGATTATTTAATTAAAATGGGCATTGACAAAAACAGATTAAGCCATGAAGGCAAGGGGGATACGATGCCACTTCTGCCAAACACATCGGAGGTAAACAGATCTGTAAACAGAAGGGTGGAGATGATTGTTAGATAAAATCTAATATTTATTATTTTGCATTTACAGCCTGCTGTCTTAAACCTAAATTCAGTGAATTTAACCGGTATTTCTGCCGAAATGTCACTCCCCGAAAGCCAAATCCAAATACCTGCGCTCTGGGGAAATTTAAGACGTAAACTAAAACAATTTTTTTCCAATGACCCGGATTTTTTCTATTCGGTAAACGTATATCCGGAAGATTATTTTGAAAACTTCAATCCCGCCACTCCTTTTACAAAATATGCATTGGTACCGGCGGAATATGCGGGTGAACTCGATTTAGGGTGGGAAACATTCTCATTACCGGGCGGCCTTTACGCGGTATTCAACCACAAAGGACCTGACATATCCATTTTTAATTACATCTATTCCCAATGGCTGCCCCAATCGGGATTTATGCTGGATAACCGACCACACTTCGAAAAACTGCCTGCGGACTACATTCCGGGGCACCCCGAAAGTGCAGAAGAAATTTATATCCCCATACGCCCTGTATAACCCGATTTTTATTTTTCCCGCAATTTTTCTAATGTTGCAATGAAATTAAAAAGCAATGATACTTCTGATTGTAAAAATCGTTCTGGCTCTCCTTTTTGGACTGGCCGGTGTTATGAAAGCCACACGCAGCATGGAACAACTGGCCAGTGCAGGCATGACCTGGGTAAATGAATATCCCGAATCTTCGGTAAGAATAGTAGGTATTCTGGAACTTATTGGCGCATTGGGCGTAATTCTCCCAGCTTTTACCGATTTTTTGCCCGTATCTACCCTAATCTGCTCTAACTGCCTGGCAGTAGTAATGGTAATGGCTGGTTTGCACCACTACAAGCACAAGGAGTTTAAGAACATCGTCATCAACGTGGTGCTGTTTGCGCTTTGCGCTTATGTGAGCTATTGCAGTTTGTAATCTTTTACTTAGCCAAAACACATATGCCTGTCAGGTACATGTGTTCTGTTTGCACTTTAATCATGTAACGTCCTGAAGGCAATACCGCCACATCCAACGGCAATTTGGTTTCACCTGAAACTGCGTTTATGCGTGTTCCCAGCACAGCATTGCCTGCCATGTCATACATGGTAATTCTGGCAACACCGGTCTGTTGTAGGTTGAATGCAATATTTACAAGGTTCCCGGCAGGCTGGGGATAGACACGCAGCGTATTTATACCGGATTTAATTGCAGTAACGCCGTTAACCAAGGTATTGAAGGAACCTTCAGCAAAAGTGCCTGAATTCATATTGCAATTGCTCCTTACACGCCATTTATATGCGCTGTTTGACTTTAATCCTGTGAATGTATCGCGTGTGTTGATTGTTGCGGCAGACTTCGTTGTCCACCCTGTATCGGTGGTAAGTTTGTATTGTGTTGTGTATGTAATTGCGTCATCCGCAGGATTCCAGCTTACGCGGGCACTGAAATGATTAACGCCATCAACCATCATGAAATTTTTGTCAGGTGGTGCACAAGGCAATTCTACATTGCGCAGATCGCTTTCCCATACGCCACGGCCATAGGTTGCAACACGCAATTTGGCCCCCGATTTTTGAATTTCTACTTCGTTAACCGCCACCAGTGGCAAGCCCACAGCGTGTTCTGTCCATGCCTTGGTGAGGGTGTCTCTGTAAAATACACCCAGGCTCATGCCTACATAAATGGTCTGATGTGCATCTTCATCCACCACCACAGAGCGTGCAGATATGGTAGGTAGACCGGCTGAAATGTCTATAAATGTATCACCGCCATTATTGGAAGTGAAAACCCGGTTGGTCCCGCTATTGCAGGCAATCCAAATCTTCAACGGGTTGTATTTGCTCACGAAGATGGAGGAAATGGTTGCAGGTGCGGTAATGGTTTTAACCGTTGTTCCGCCATTTTCGCTCCTGTAAAGGATATTTCCCCGTGATGTATAGATGTATCTTGTATTGGAGGAAGCTACGGCCAATACATCGAGATTATTATTGATGGATGGTGTAATTTTATTCCATGAAGAACCGCCATCATCGCTGCGATATACGCCGTTGTAGCCGCCCCAAACTGTATCATGGTTGCGGGGATGCATGGACAGCGGAGTTACCCAGTTGCCTGCAACCGGCCGGGTCAATCCTCTGTAGCTTTGTCCTGAATTATCAGTTTTGTATAAACCGCCATATTGGCTGGTTCCAATGGCAACCTCAGGATCATTGGGAGATGTAACACAATCCATGCCATCAGCGCCCAGCCACTCGTACCATACACCATCCGTGCGCCGGAAGGTTGATCCGTTGTCCTGTGCGCCGCCCACTACAATTTTAGGTTCCAGCGGCGAACAGGCAATACGGTAAAACTGCCTAATACCCAAACCCGTAGATAGTTCTTCCCAATCGCCGCCATTATTGAGACTGCGGAAAATCCCGCCATCGCTGGTTGAATAAATTGTAGTATTTACCCATTCCAGTGAATGTACATCCGCATGGTTGTAACCGATTCCGTTGGGATAAGTCCAAACAGTAGTAGCAGTAAAGGTTTTACCTGCATCCATTGATTTGAAACAAATAATACCCGCTAAATGAACCTCATCTGCGTTCAGGGGATTGGAACAAATGGCCAAATCGTAAGAACCCTGCCCTTTGGTATCAGTCCCATTGGGTGAATATCCCAAATAATTTGTTCCCTCAGATGCTTTGCCGATTACGGTAGTTTGAAAAGTTCTACCACTATCGTTAGAAACATAAAATCTACCCATAACACTTCCTTTTGCCTGCAGTACGTATACCCTAGCAGGATTTGCTGCAGTTACAGCAATCAAGGTTCTTCCCAGTGTATACATGCCCTTAGTAGTATCTATGCCTACCCAAGTTTTTCCGGTGTCGGCAGAGCGTCGGAAATAAGTGGTTCCACCGTTTCCACTGGCATACATAATGGCTTTATTGGCAGGATTAAACTCAATATCTTCCGATGTATTTACTTCTACACGCTTCCATACTGCACCGCCATTCACAGAGCGCCATAAACCATTGGTGGCCGCACAAAAAATCAGGTTTGAATTGCCAGGGAATACTTTAACCTGACGACAACTGGAGGGGCCTGCGCCGGTTGTAACCCAAGTAGCACCGGCATTGCTAGATTTAAGCACACCGCCTGAAGTTAGTGATGCATAAATGGTATTGGCATTATTGGGATCCAGGCACAAATGAAACACATTCATCCAGCCTGAATTGACAAAATCAATCAGCGGTGTCCAAATTTGTCCACCATCGGTGGTTTTCCAGATTCCACCACCCGGACTGCTAACATAAATTATATTTTCATCAGCAGGATTTACGGCTACCGAGGTAAGCCTTCCTACACCCGGATTCCAGCTACTGGTGTGGTTCCATGTTTTAGGACCCACCTCTTTCCAGGTATATACCCCGCGGCTTTTTACGCCCATATTTCTTACTGCCTGATGATAAGCCCTGTCCTCATTTTCGGGCTCAATGTAATATCCATTTTCATCGGTATGAAATTTACGCTCATACAACCAACGCTGATACTGATTATTGCCGCTTCCCTTTCCTGTTCCTTGTTCTTTAAAGTAAAGATTAGCGCGGCGCTCAATTTCATCTAAGGTAAGATTCTTTCTCTGCATCAGCTCATAGATATCGGTTTGCGCTGAGGCAAATAATGAGAAGTAAAAAGTCAGTGTAAAAGGTATATTTTTTATCATTAAGTTAGCGATCTGCAAATTTACAAAAAAATAACGGTTTAACCGTCAGTTATCTGTAAAACCGGAGAAATGTTCCCGTTGGCAAACCCCTTCCGGCTTTATCTGTAAGTAACAACTCACCGCTTCCAAAAGGCTGCGCGGGAAAATGCGATTTCACCATATTTTCGGTAATGACGGGTGAAAAACCCATGCTGTAAAGGTTTATCAGAAAAAATGCATTCTCTTTTTCCAGCAATCTGGCACACATGCCTATCAGGTCGTTGATTTGCTTTTCCAGAATCCATTTTTCTCCATCCGGGCCACGGCCATAGGCAGGTGGATCCAGAATGATGCCGTGGTAGGTTTTGCCGCGCTTAACCTCACGCTGCACAAACTTGAAGGCATCTTCCACTACCCAGCGTATATCTTTCAGTCCGGAAGCTTCCATATTCTCCTTGCTCCAGCTGACCACTTGTTTCACGCTGTCTACATGGGTCACATCTGCGCCTGCAGCGCAGGCCGCAAGCGATGCTCCTCCGGTGTACGCAAATAAATTCAGCACCCTGGGTGAAGGCGTTTTTATTTTTGATAGACAACCGGCTATGTAGTCCCAGTTTTCGGCCTGTTCGGGAAATATACCAACATGTTTGAATGCCGTTAATGCCAGGCGCATGCGGAGGTTCAGGCCATCTGATTTGTAGGAAACCATCCACCTGTCGGGCATACCTGGTTTTACCTGCCAGCTGCCGGCTTCTGCATCTTTTTCGCCTTTGCGAAAAAATGAAGCATGGGCGCGTTTTTGCCACTCGCTCTCAGGCATGGCTTTATCCCAAACAGCCTGAGGTTCCGGCCTGCGCAGCACATACTTGCCAAACCTTTCCAGCTTTTCAAAAACGCCGGTATCCAGCAGTTCATAATCGGGTAAATGGGCAGGCACCACGCGGCGAAAGGTCATGGCGCAAAGATAGGCATCTGGCTCAGGGAAAAGTGTATCTCAAAAGCTTTGAAAAATGCCCACCTTGTAAGGCGGTATTGGAAATTGTATCTTCTGCAAATAGATTACTCTTCTTTAGGCTGTTTGCCCGTTTTTAGCGATAGGAATTCAACTTCAAAAATTGAGATACCATACATTTCCTCAAAACTCTTTACATACTGACTTAGGGGCGATGATGCATCCATGGGTGCATACACTTCGAATTTTGCGCCTGAAGCAGACTTTTCAAAAGCTTCCATTAATGCGGGTGTCATGGCAAAACCTGACAAATCACTTTTCACACCCTGCGGTTGTCTCTCTCTTGTGTTGAACAAAATTGTTCCTTTCTGGGTTTTTGCCAGCATATGACAAGTAATTGTATCATACTTGCCCGGCGTGGCACCGTTTCCGGCACTAATTACTTTGTATTGACCATTGGATGAAAGTTTAACTACACCGGGTTTTTTGGCATTATCAGCAAGCCATTTGTCGGCTGCTTCCTTCAGTGCTTTCGATTTTTTCTCACGCTCCATGGCGATGTAGTCATTCTGCACAATTTGAATTTTCTTTTCAGATATGGAATAACCACTGTCTTTCTTCATAGCTTCTTCAATCCCTTTCATCAGTGAACTGTAGTCTATTTTATCGACACCACTTCCTTTCATATATTTACCTACCTGGTATCCAATGGTGTAACTGAATGAATCGGCTGCTGTCTTCAGCGTTTTGCCCGGGTTAACCTGTTTTCCGCCGCAGGCAACCAGCAACAAAGCGGCTGCAATTCCTGCGATTTTACTTGTATTTTTCATTATTTTTTCGTATATTAATTTTATTTGGCTGTACCATACAATTCTGCCCTGCGTTGCTGTACGGCAGCATCTTCGGCAAATTCTTCGTAGGTCATGTATTTATCTATCATGCCGTTGGGCGTGATTTCGATAATGCGGTTTGCTACAGTGTTAATTACTTCCTGGTCATGGCTATGCATTAGCACAATTCCGGCATATTCCATTAAACCATTATTCAGTGCCTGAATACTTTCCAGATCCAAGTGGTTGGTAGGTTCATCAAAAATGCCCACGTTGGGATTTTCAATCATCATTTTGCTGAGCATACAGCGCACTTTTTCACCACCTGACAGCACATTGCACATCTTTTGGGTTTCTTCCCCGCTGAAGAGCATTCGGCCTAAAAAGCCACGTATAAAGGTTTCGTCTTTTTCGGTACTAAACTGACGCAGCCAGTCAACCAGGTTAATGGGCTTTTCGAAATATGAACTGTTATCGTTGGGAAGAAAGCCCATTTTTACAGTCACACCCCATTTCACTTCACCCGCGTAGGGTTTCACCTCACCCCACAATACTTTGAACAGGGTATTCAGTGCCAGTGTGTTCCTACTCAGAAAAGCAATTTTATCGCCTTTGTTTATGGTGAAGTTAAGATTTCCAAACAATTTGCTGCCACCCACACTGCACGAAACATTGTCGAGGGTAAGAATCTGGTCGCCCACTTCCCTTTCCTGCTTGAAAAATATACCGGGGTAACGGCGCGTACTCGGCTGAATCTCTTCGATATCCAGCTTCTCCAGCATTTTCTTACGGGCGGTTGCCTGTCGGCTTTTGGCCACGTTGGCACTGAAACGGGCAATAAATTCCTGCAGTTCTTTTTTCTTCTCTTCGGCTTTTTTGTTCTGATCGCTGCGCTGCCTTAGTGCCAACTGAGAACTTTGATACCAGAATGTATAGTTGCCCGAGAATATTTTAATGCGGCTGTAATCAATATCGCACACGTGTGTGCAAACATTGTCGAGGAAGTGACGGTCGTGACTCACTACCAGCACGGTATTTTCAAAACCGGCTAGAAATTCTTCCAGCCAACGGATAGTTTCCACATCAAGGTCGTTGGTAGGTTCGTCCATCAGCAGCACATCGGGATTGCCAAACAAGGCTTGAGCCAGCAGCACTCGCACTTTTTGGTTACCGCTCAGTTCTTTCATGGGCTTTTCGTGCATGACTTCCTCAATGCCGAGGTTGCTGAGTAGGGTGGCTGCATCGCTTTCAGCATTCCAGCCATCCATTTCGGCAAACTGCGCTTCAAGTTCGCTGGCGCGCATACCGTCTTCGTCGGTAAAATCTGCCTTGGCGTAAAGGGCATCTTTTTCTTCCATGATGGCCCACAGGCGATGGTGCCCACGCAAAACTGTCTGCAAAACCGGAATCTCATCAAATTCAAAGTGGTTTTGCTTCAAAACCGCCATGCGTTTGCCGGGTTCAAGGTCTATCGAACCGGTATTGGGCTCAATTTCTCCGGCAATTATTTTCACCAGCGTAGACTTACCGGCACCATTCGCACCGATAATACCGTAGCAATTTCCGGCAGTGAACTTAAGGTTTACGTCTTCAAATAAAACGCGCTTACCAAAACGAAGTGAAATATTAGATACCGTTAGCATTGTTTCCTGAAAAGGCCTGCAAAATTAGTAAATATAAGCCTATGTTCCGAAGAAAAATCGCTTTTTCAACAATTGGTTAGCTATTTACAAACGACTGCAAACACTTGCAACCGAAAGTAACTGCTTCGATACCGAAAGAGGTAGTGGAAGGTCGGCAACTTTGCATCAACAAATTTTTCAAAATCAAATTTTTAATGTTTTTATCGTATGACAAACTTAGTTAATTCCGTTAGACTGATCGGCAATGTAGGCCGCACACCCGAAGTAAAAGAATTTGGCACAGGCCGCAAAAAAGCGTCCATGAGCCTGGCCACCACCGAGAAACGCCGCAATGAATCCGGCGAGTATATCTCGCACACAGAGTGGCACAACCTAATCTGCTGGGGCAAGCAGGCCGATGTAGTAGAGCGTTTCGTTAAGAAAGGCAGCCGACTGGCTGTTGAGGGCAAGCTCACCAACCGCGAGTACACCGGTTCGGATGGACAAAAGCGCTACATCACGGAAATCGTGGTGCACGAAATCTCATTCTTCGACGGCCGCAAAGCCGAAGGTGACGCCGAATCCACTGATGAAACGGCACCTGTTGCCGAAAAATCGGACAAAACCAAAAACAAGCTTCCTTTTTAAATATTGCGTGTTGTGTTTTTCATGGAGCCTGCGGTGTAACTACCGCGGGCTTTTTTATGGTAAAAACCTGCTTTGATCCGACACATCAGGCAGTTCGCACACATCCCTTCTTCCCCATATCCTGTAGCGGCGCCGGGCAATGGCATCATAGATCTTATCTGTAAGCGACATTGGCAAGATGCTAAAGACATTCAAAACAGACCACGGCAGCCCCAATAGTTTCAGCACACTAAAAGCAGCCCGGCTTTTTAGGTAAACTTCATTTCCCGCAAGCAAAACCACGCTATCAACACTGCGCACCTCTTCAGATAGCTGTTGCACCGCCGTTTCACCCTGCAGGGGTGCCAATAAAAAAATCTTTTTCTTATCACGCTTTACCACAAACCGCACAACCTTGTGGCACAAATTGCAATGCCCATCATAAAACAAAATGGGTGCGTTTTCCTGCATCACTGAATCTTTTGTAAATAGGAATTCACTTTTCCCCTGAAGTAGGGCGTCAGCTCAGCCGGTGGCCTGCGCATAGCTTCGCGCTCCGCACGTTTTTCCTGCATGTACTTTTGAATCGAAGCCGGTGCAGTAGGGGTATAGTTTCCGGGTGCGTTGGCCTGTCGCTGCTCCTCAGTCTGCTGGTTGCGGTCTGATTTTTCATGTTCCAGCAAACGGGTTTGTATCTCCTTCTGCCTTTCAATTAGTTGTTGGTTAAACCTTTTATTAACAAGTTCTTTCTCCTGTTCTTCCATCAGTTTCTCCGTCTCCCTCAGCGTTTTGGCGCCCGCCCCGTTTCCGCCCTGTTCCATTGCTTTTCTCAGTTCACCCAGCTTCCTGCGCAGCGCTTCCTGCATCAAGGCAATGCGGGCATACTCCTCGTTCATTTCCTTGCCCTGCTGTCCATCACCTGGTTTGGGTTGCCCATCCTTTCCGGGTTTACCGTCTTGCCCTTTTTTCTGCATTTCCTGAAGCATTTGCCCAAGTTGCTCCTGCCCCTTTGACAATTTATCACCTTTGTTTGGCTTGCCCTGGCTTTTGCCCTTCCCTCCCGGGTTGCTGCAACTGCCTTTACCTTGTTTCTGGTTTTGCTGAGACATCTTCTGCTGCATATCTTGCATGCTTTCCAGTAACATCACTGCCAGGTTGTTCAGCCCCGTCATCACAAATTGTTCCCGCATGGAGGCGGCCCTTAAATCGCGAACTTTCAGTCCTTGCAGCGCCATATCCATGTTGTTGTTTATTCTGGCAATTTCCTTTGAAACGAATGTACTAACCATGGGTTGCCGCTTTGCCAGCGCCCTGAGACTGTCTTCAAGCAAAGCACATTGCTCCCGTACCACCATCTGTCGCTTGTTGAGCTCCACAAACCGGGGGTTATATTCCCTGATGGTAGACAGTTCCGTAAAAATATCCTCCTGCTCCACCGATGTTTCCACCAGGTTTTCCAGTAACAACCGCAGCGTTTGGTAGTCTTCGGCCATGCGTTTCTGTTGCTCCTGCTCCATGCTTTTCTGCATCTTTTCGGCCGCTTTTTTCATTTGCTCTGCTGCATCTTTCTGGTTTTCGGAGGCCTTTTTGTTTTTACCGTTCTCAAGTTCATTGCCGGCCTTCTGCTGGCTGGATTCTGCCTGCTGCTGTTCCTGTTCACCAAGATCCAGGTTCATGGGCTTTTCCAGACCCTTATTCATGTCCAGCGCCTCCTTCAGATCCTTGCGAATCTCCTTCATCTCTTCCGAAAGTTTTTGCTGTTCTTCTTTCAGTTTGCCTTCCTTGTCTCCCTGTTGTTGTTTTGTTTTCTCGGCAAGCTTATCCTGTTTTTCTGACAGTTTATTAAGCCGGTCAAGGTTATCATTCAGTTTCTGCTCCAGCTGCAATTCCTTAAACTGCTCCATCAGCTGGTTCAGATCGCGCGCCTGCTCCTTATTCATTTGCCGCATTTCATTCATTTTTTCGGCAATTTTATCTTTGGAGGCCTTTTGTTCCAACAGCTTCTGGATTTCCTCCATGAGCTTTTTCATTTCCGGATTTTCCATCTGCTTCAGCAGTTCATCCATTTGCTTTTTGCGCTCCATGCTTTCCGGTTTCTGCGCCTGAAATTCATCCTTTTGCTGCTGCAGCTTCTGCTGTTCCTGTTTCATGTCTGAAATCTTCTTCTCAAGCTCCTGCTGCTTTTTCAGCAAATCTTCCACCCTTTGCTGCTCCTCCCAGGCCATGTTTTTCCCATTGTTCAGCTTTTGCTGAAGTTCCTGGGCCTCTTTCTGCATCTGACGGCTCTGGCTAAAGGCCTGCTGCATCATCTGCTGCACTTTATCGCTCTTTTTATCTGCGTCTTCACGCACTTCTTTTAATGTTTGCCTGCGCAAAGGCTGGGTAGTCGTTTTCGAAACTTTTGGACCATGAATACCATCATTATCGCGGGCTTCAAAATAATATTCCACCGCTTCGCCGGGTGCCATACCCAGGGCATCCATGTCAAGCCCGTAGAGAAAATCAACCCGTGAGCCTGATGACACTTTTACAGGAGCGTTCATCCAGCCAGCCTTTAACTTACCGGCATTATCCGATTCGGTAAAACGGTATTTTAATGAAACGCTGCTAACGGCGTAATCATCTGAAGCGGCGCCCACAAACCAGAAACGACGAACGTTTCCACTGTCATCTTTCTTTTCAACGGAAATCTCAGGAAATGCATCGGCAACAGCAGATATTCGGTACTGCAATGTATCTGCCCCCGTTGCCTTTGAATGCCGGGGCAACACGCGAACCAGTTCCTGCGCTGCACAAACCATCCGATAAATAAAAACACCATTCTTTTCTTTAATCTGCTCTGAACGGGCAGAACGGATAACTTGCAGGGATTCCGCATCGCGTGCCCTAAAGTTCCAGGTTATGGTGCTGCCTTCTGGCAACTGAAATTCGGTGGTATTGCTGAATTTCTCGGTCCCTTTTCCGGTGTAGGCGGGATAAACCACCGTGGCTTCCGCATCCGTCATGGCCGGATCCGGCATCAGTTTCAGCAGATACGGCTGAGATGAAAAACCCATGGCCTCAAACTGAAACGGCAAATCTTCCTGCACACTGCTTATTTCATAGGTGAATTTATTGCGACCGCTTTTCAGCATCTTAATTCGTTGCCCTTTGAGTGTCAGGAAGGCCTCATCCGGCAAACTTCTGCCTTCAAAAACAAGTTCCAGATTAAAGGGTGCGCCCCGCCGGCAGCTCAGTTCTTTGTTCATTAGCCTGAAGCTAAAGGGTGCCTGCTTTTCGAAGTGTTTGTTGTACTGAAAGAACCGCTTACTTCCATCAAAAATGATATGACTCTGAAAAAGCATCAGAACCAGCAGCAAAACCACCGGAGGAAGGGCATATTTTAAATATTTACGGTTGGCATTAAGGTTAATGGCACCCGTAAACGGAACAGGTTTTAGTTCTTGTGTTTTCTGGTCGATTCCCGCCAGCAGCAGCGCACTGTCGGGATGTTGGCGCGCCATGGCCTCCAGCTGAAGTAAGTTCAGGAGTTTATCCTGCACATTGCCAAAATGTTCGCCGATAATTTTTGCTGCCTCATCATATGAAATAACTGCACCCAGGCGATACATGCCCATTAGGGGTTTTGCAATCCAATACCAAAGCACTGCACCGGTCAGGGCAACGTAGCCCCAAAACAGCAAAGTGCGCGTCCACACCGGAAAAAAGGCAAAATACTCTGAGAAGGCGATGAGAAGAAAAAGCCCCAGCAGCAGCGCCACAGTAAGCATAGCACCGCGCACAAGTTTGTGCAGGTAATACTTTCGGATAAACGCATCCAGCCGACTCAGAATCTCTGTGGCCATTCCCTACAAATATAACAAATTTTGGGCCGATTATGTTGTATTCAGACCAATTTTATTTGGCTAAATAGCGCATGCATCACAATCCCCGCCGCCACGCCTGCATTAAGGCTCTCCGTTAGACCCGCACCCGGTATACTGATGCGCTTTTTCACTGCTTTTTCCGCTTTACTTCGTATTCCATGCGCTTCACTGCCTATCAAAAGCACCGCAGGAAAATCCGGCGAAATCGCACCCACATTTTCTCCGTCCATAAAACATCCCAGCACATTTTTATTTTCCAGTATTTCGGTTAAATCGCCATACACCCACTGCATGCGGGTAAATGAGCCCATTGTGGCCGAAATGCACTTGGCATTGTGCACATCCGTGCAATCTTTGGAAAGCACCACCTGCCTGAAACCAAACCAGTCAGCGGTTCTGAGGATGGTTCCCAGATTTCCCGGATCGGAAATACCATCCAGCGCCAGCACCACAGGCTGATTAAAATCAATTTGTGATGACTTCCATTCCCGTATTTCCACAATGGCACAAAGCCCGGGAGGCGTGTCCATCTGGCTGATTTTTGCGTAATCCTGACGGCTCACGATTTCCGGTTCAAAAGGCAGTTTTAGCCCCTCAATCCCTTGCAAAGTGGCCAATATTCTGACTATCTTCCAGTCGCTGTGGAATACTTCAAGCACATTCTTGCGGCCTTCCACCATGAATTGGCCATATTTTTGCCTGTACTTCGGCATTCGCAGTGCCGAATATTGTTTTATCTCTGCAGTTGATGGCATTTTCCGGTAGCAAATATGCTGTACATACACTAAAAATCGTTACGATTTTTTTGCTGATTCTATGGATAACGCAGAGCTGTGGCGTAAAAAAGGGCATTCCCAAAGGCGAATACCTGCTGAAAAAGAACGAGGTAACCCTGGTTCGGGAAAAGAAAACCGACAAAGAAAACAAAATTAAAGCTTCAGACCTGACCGCCCAGATATTGCATCGTGGAAACAAAAGGGTGTTATTCAACAGAATTCCCATTTACCTTTGGATGTACTCATTGGGTACGGCATGGAAAAACGAGGAAGCAAACACCAAACTAACCTGGAGACGACGCCTGCGCGAAGATTTTGGTGAACCACCCGTATTGCTGGATACCGGCCTTACCGTTCTGTCGGCCGATAACATCACCAACTACCTGCAAAACATGGGTTATTTTGATGCATCCGTTAAACGCAATATCAAAAGAACAAAACGCAAGGCAGTGGTAAAATACAACGTTAACATTGGTCAGCCTTACCGCATCAATTCTTTTTTCCGCGAACCTGCAGATACTGCGCTGAAACCCTTGCTGGACAGCATCACGCTCTCTTCAGATTTCTTCCGCCTTTGGTGGTCCGCCGACCTGAATAAACTCAACGAATCCCGTGAATATATTGCCTCGGCCATGCACAACCACGGGTATTACATGGTAAATCAGGATTATTTTTACTTTGAACTCGATACACTTTCAAGTAAAAAAGAAGCAGCAGTCTATCTGAAAATGGATTTGCCTAAAAGCGGCAAACCTTTCCGGCAATACAAATTCGGGCGACCTACCCTAAAAATAGAAAGCAGTGCCATTTTTCTGGCCAACAATTTCCCTGATTCAGTTTGGGTAAACAACAAACTCTTGATAATGGGTCACTACCCCTTCAAAGCCCAAACCATGGCCGGTCTGATAGGTATTGACAGTGGGATGCAGTACTCACAAAAGGCCGGCGAAAACACCTACAAATCGCTCACAGAAAGCGGCTTGTTTTCATACGTCGATATCAGATATGAAATAGACACGAATAAACTCACCATTACACCGCAAATATTGGCCAAAGCCTTCCAGCGGATGTATGTTTCATTCGAGCCTCAGGGACTGTATTCACCGCAAGGGACATCAGGTACCAACTTCCAGACCCAAAGCCAGCGAAGCTTTGGCCTGGCAGGTATTTTGGCTTTTAATAACAGAAACGCACTTCACCACGGAGAAAGTTTTCGCCTATCTTCTATCACCTCCTATGAAGCCATCATCCGCCGCGACCAGACATCCAATCTATTATATGGCTTACAACAGGGATTTAACGCGTCGCTATCGCTACCGCACTTCACGCTGTTGAATGGCATTGACAAACTTACCAAAACCCAACGCAGGAACACGGTTTTATCCCTGTCCTACCAATTCGAAAACAACCCGAATTTCCGTCGCAGTACCCTGCCCGCCAGCGTTACATTTCAGTTTCTGCGGTCGCGGCTGAGCTGGTATTACACCCCGCTGGAACTTAGTTTTAACCGCAACCGACTGGATCCATCATTCCTGCCAAGGCTACCCGCCCTGGACCAGGATTTTGTGCGCCGGGTGTTCACAGACCAATTTATTTCAGCCGCCAAACTGGGATTGATTTATGCCAATAACCGCACCAAGCCTGGAGAAACATACCTCTTTACGCGTGCTGGTCTGGAAACCAGCGGGAACCTTCACCGCCTGTTGCGCAGCATGAGTAAAGGCTTTCGTCCCGACAGCAGTTATCAGTTTCTAGGTGTCAAATACTTTCAATACGCCAAAATTGAAAGCGAAGTACGGTTGAGGCAAACCCTCGACGAACTAAACACCATCGCCTTTAGGGCCAATGCAGGCTTGGTTTTGCCCTATGGCAACAGCAAAGATGTACCCTATGATAAACGATATTTTATTGGCGGCAGCAACAGCCTCAGGGCATGGAGACCCCGCAGGCTCGGCCCGGGAACAACACCCGATACCAGCGTCACGCTGATTGACCGTTCGGGTGAATTTCTGTTCGAAACCAACTTTGAATACCGATTCACCATCTTCCCTAAATTCCTGGAAAGCGCCTTGTTTTTTGATATGGGGAATATCTGGAACCTGAAAAGGACAGGCCAAACCCAAAATACAGGAATCCTGAATCCCGCTACCTGGGGACAGGAACTGGCCATGAATGCCGGTATAGGATTCCGCTTCGATTTCAAGTTTTTTCTATTCCGACTGGACTGGGGATTACCCGTGCGAGACCCCGCCAAACCTGAAGGCAATCGCTGGCTGTTGAACAAAGAAAACTTCCTTGGTTTTAACAATTATTTGCGGAAGGAAACCGCGCTGGCTTTAGGTATTGGCTATCCTTTTTAATAAAGGCCACACAATAAATTCACTTTCGGAACAGTTTTTGTTTGGATATTAATCCCATGAAAACATTTGTTAAATTTTTTGTCTTCGCCCTGCTCTCAATTTCTATGATTGGATTATTTCAGGCCTGTCGTGATAAAGACGGAAGCATTAACATATTTACAGTTCAGGACGACAAGGATCTGGGACTTCAGGTAGTGCAGGAACTGGAAAACGACCCTAATGTGCAGGTGCTGGATTCGGCAACATATCCCAATGCATATAAGTATTTATACAACCTTAGAGACAGCATATTGGTGCACAATGAACTCAATTATGAAAAGAAGTTTTCATGGCGGATTCGTATTATCAAGGACGATACCACGCTAAATGCGTTTTGCGCACCCGGTGGCTACATATATTTTTATACCTCCCTCATTGAATACCTCGAAAGCGAAGATCAGCTTGCAGGTGTGATGGGCCACGAAATGGCACATGCCGACCTTAGGCACAGCACCGATGCCTTAACCCGCCAGTATGGCCTGAGCGTTTTGTTTGATATTATTTTCGGTAAAGACAAAGGTCAGTTGGTGCGGGTGGCTGCACAGATTAAACTGCTGCGGTATAGCCGCGAAAACGAGTCTCAATCAGACATGTACTCCGTAACCTGGCTGTATCCCACTGCTTACAATGCAAAAGGCGCCGCCGGATTTTTTCAGAAACTTATTGACCAGGGTCAAAGCAGTGGCGCACCGCAATGGCTAAGCACACACCCCAACCCCGACAACCGCGTTCAGGCAATTACAGACAAATGGCAGGCTCTGGGTGGTAAAGTCGGACAAACATTCACCCAGCGCTACAATGCCTTTAAAACTTCGTTGCCATGAGAAAATTGCTGCTTGTCTTTTTCACCGCGATGCTCTGCACCGGTATTCTGGGACGACAGTCGGCAGACACCGTCAAAACCAATGACGGAGATTCTCTGGGTTTGATAATTCCTGATACGGGCTCCAGCCGCATTGTGGAAATTAACCGCCTGTTAGCTTTTGCCGAACAATTCCTGGGCACACCTTACCGCTATGGAGGCAAAGGACCAGCAGGATTTGACTGCAGTGGCTTTGTGAGATATTGCTTCAGCCAGACGCAGGGAATGACCCTCAGCCCTTCAGCTACCCATTATTTCAACCATGGAATAAAGGTACACCCCTCATCGGCACGTCCGGGTGATATAATCTGTTTCACCGGATCTAACAGCAGAAGCCGAAGCATTGGCCATGTGGGCATTATCACAGAGGTAACACCGACAGACATATATTTTATACACGCTTCTGTAAACCGAGGCATCTGCTTCGATGCAGTGAGTTCGCATTACTACAAACAGCGCTTTCTCCAAATTCGACGCGTGCTGGAGTAAAATCCATTTACGTCATAAAACTGTCATAAATCCATGTCGATTAGGCAGTAGAAATCGCTGAATACCCCATAATAGGGCTGAATAAGTTCAAGATCAGATAAAAAAATTATCTGAAAATTCATTTTTTACTCGCTATGTCCTAATATTGTGACCAAACTACATTTAAACTCACTGTATGAATACAATTTACAAAACCATCAAGCGCAATGGCCTCAAAGCCATTGTCCTGGGTTTGATGCTCACCGGTTCGGGGTGGCTGAAAGCCCAGTTAACTGGTACCGTTACGGTAGGAACCGGCGGTACTTACAGTACATTCGGTGCTTTCGCAACTGCATTTAACGCTGCAGGTGTAAGCGGACCTTTAACAGTCAACGTAATTTCAAGCACCACAGAAACCGGAAGGGTAGCACTGATTCAGCCTGGCACCAACCCTACAACAAGCACCAACACAGTAACCATTAATGGCAATGGTTATACCACTAGCTACTCAGGTTTATCATCAACTCCTGAAGTTTTCTTGCTTGATGGTGCTGACTATTTCACTTTCAGCAACCTGATTATCCAAAACTCAGGTACAGCCACCAACATCATGGGGGTTCGTTTCACAAACAACGCTGATTATAACCGCATTTCACGCTGTACACTGCAGTTTTCGAACTTTAACTCGTTCGTGACAAGCGGTGGCGGTGCTTATGTGGTATTTGCAAACAGCACTTCTCTCAGCAACCTTTCAGGTGCAGCTTTTAGCGGCGGAAACGGCTGTTACAACGTAATCATCAACAACTTGATGCGTACTACCAACTTCAACAGTCCCGGTCCATGGGGTGGTATTTATGAATCACAAAACAGCAGCTTGTACTCATCCACTGCTTTCAACAACACATTCCGCAGCAATACCATCCAAAACTATTACTTATATGGTATCAACAGCAATTACTCCAACGGAACTGAAATTGTAGGCAATGACCTTAGCCGTGATAATAATAGTAGCGGAATGCCTAACAGCGCTCTGTACTCTCTGTACATGTTGTACAATGGATCTACCAGCCGTTCCAACAGAATTGACTCAAACAATGTGCACGATCTGCCTTTCCGGAATGCTGCGGTAACATCTGCCAACTCAACCAACTGGAATATTCAAATGGGAGTTGTTACAGGTACTTCTACCTACCCATCCTCTATCAAGGGCAACAAAGTCACCAACATTATGTCTAACACAGGTGGAAACCTGGGTATTTTCGCTCAGATAAATAACTTCTGTAACATCGATGATAACATTATTACCAACCTACGCAACAATGGTACTGGCACTAGCTTCACCGGTGGATACGTAAAAGGTATTTATTGCAATGGTGGTAATGATTTTAACATTCGCAGAAACACTATCCGTGATTGTCGTCCCAATGCATATTTTTCCGGTATCTACTGCTCAGGACAGACACCTAACTCATATGAAACTTCTATTTCTGACAACTACATTAAGAATAATATATCCACCAGTACAGCATACTCTTTCTATAACATGTATGGTATCTACTGTAACAATGGTTCGTGGAACAACAGCAGAAACACAATTGATGAATTGCAGCAGGGTGGCCCATACGGCTATGTATACTGTTTCTACACTGTAGCTGGAACAGGAAATCATTTGTGGTCTGCCAATATTGCTACACATACCCGTGGTGGCTATTACACATATGGATTTTATAGCAGTGCAAGCGGAACAGGTGAAGTATTATTTAAACAAAATACCCTTAACTTCAACGTAAGTGCAGGTTTTGGCTGGAACTACTATAACTACTTCACTTATGGCTTTGGCTCTGCCAAAACCACCTATGAAGGTAACATTTTCTATGACAACACATCATACTACTGGGGTTTCTATTTTGGAACCACCAATACCAATATGAAGTGGACCAATAACCACCTTTTTGCTCCATCCTCAGCTTGGGGTATGTACAGCTACTATCCTTCAGCCGGATTTGTTTATGACTACAATACATGGAGAACTTCCGGCGCAGGTGGCCAGATAGGTGACATATATGCCGATCCGCTGTTTACGAATGTGGGATCCCGTGACTTCCGCCCCCGCGAATTCTTGACCCAAAATAATGTTAATACAACCTCAAATGCGCCTACTGAAAACAATGGTAAAAACCGCAATAAGGTTAAATCTGACCGCGGGGCTGCTGAGAACTTCATGGACATTCAGGCGGTAAGTTCAGACCTTTCAGTACCTTCCAGCATTTGTGCAGGTTGGGAACAAAACGTAAATATCCAGGTTAGAAACCTTTACACCCAGGATACTGCCTACAACTTTAACGTAGCCTATTCATACACTGGTGGACCGAAAGTAACGAAGTCAGTAACAAAAAAATTATTGACCAACGATACCTGTATGGTTACTTTCAGTGTTCCAATTCGCGTAAATACCATTGGAAATGTGCGTGTAGTAGTATTCATCGATATTCCGGACGATAATAACGCCAATGATTCGTTTGTTTTCAATACGGTTGTTAAACCAGCACCCGGTGGAGGAAAATACAGCAAAGGAACAACACCTTCTACCGCCTTCTACCAGTTTGGCAAAGCCAATGATGTAACCCAGGTTAAACGCGCTGTTTATTACAATGTTAGCTCACCCAGCGCTTACACCAACGGTGATTACTGGGATGGCACTGGTTCGTCTACCGGTAAAAAATGGACAGCATCGGTTTATGCAGAAACCGTAAAAGGCACATTGCTCTCCGGCGCAGGCAGCATCAGCAAGCACGCTACCGGTACCAACGACCTGGAAGTTAAATTTGAAACTTCAAACACTGCCTATGAAGACAGCATGATTACCATGGTAACCAAAATCACTGATCTCAACAACGGATGTGATACCTTCATCAAGCGTAATGTTTTGATTTATCCTACTATCGTACCCGACTTCAAATACCCAAGCAAAATTTGTGACGGTGAAACTGTTCCTTTTGACCAGGCCAGCACTGTGCGCAGTGGTTCAATGGAATTTTTCTGGAACTTCGGTACAGGCGTTGCAGGTGATACATCAGGTGCTCCCTCACCCGTATTTACATTCCCTAAACCCGGTACCTACCGTGTGAAAATGTATGCAAAAACCCTGCCCTATGGTTTTGTATCTATTGACAGTGCAGACATTTTAGTAAGTCCTATTCCAACTGTTAAATTTACCAAGCTAAACGCATGCGAAGGCCAGGACCTTGTATTTACAAACCAAACTACACCTACCACCGGAGTTAATTCTAACTGGAACTGGGGTAATGGACAGAATAAAAACGATAACAATACTACCGTTAAATACAAATATTCCGCACCCGGATCATATCTGGTTACACTTACTGCCAACCTAAATGGTTGTATCGGTACCTCTAGCCAGCGCGTGTATCAGTTCCCTACACCTAAAGCTTCATTTAGCCAGGTATCGGGTTCTTGTGACAATGACGAATATAGCTTCATGAACAAAACCACCATTGCTTCAGGAACATTTGGTTCATACTGGAACTTTGGAGACAACACCTATTCAACTGAAGACGATACCAAGAAAACTTTTGGTACTCCCGGAAGCAAGAGTGTGAAACTGGTTGCTACCAGCGTATTTGGTTGCAAAGACAGTTCTGTTCAGAACATCGCAGTGCTTGAAAGCCCCAAGGTATCTTTTGTAAATTCACCGGCATGCTCACGCACAGCTACTGAATTCACCAATACCACGCCCACAGTAGGCGGTGCAGGTGGAACGGTTAAAACATATAACTGGAGCTTCGGTGACGGTGGTACTTCTATGTTAGAGAGCCCTTCACGCAGCTGGAGCGCACTGGGACCCAAAACTGTTATTTACAGCATTGAACTGATGAATGGATGTAAAGGTTCATTCACCAAAGAACTGACAGTAGGCATCCAGCCTAAGGCTTCTTTCACTGCACAGAATGTGTGTCTTGGCAAACCCATGACTTTCGACAACACCAGCACATGGCCTCAGGGCGATATCAGCTGGTTGTGGAACTTCGGTGACGGTACCACTTCTACCTCATCTAAGCCTGTTCACACCTATAACAAATCGTTCTCACCAAACGTAACCCTGTATGCAAGCATCGCAGGCGGTTGCACCGATTCTATGGTTATTCCCGTGAACATCTTTGAAGGACCCCGCACTTGTGATTTCACTGTAAATACCGATTACGCTTATGGCTTCCGCGGTGTGAAACTGAATCCTTTGAACGCATCTACCGGTGTAGCAGGCGGTCAGGACAAAGTTGAATACAACTGGATCTTCGCAGGTGGTGGTACCAACAAAACCAGTGGTGTTAATGCTGAAACCCAGTACGACTTCCAGGCTGACGGTTCTTATGACGTAACCATGCGTGCAAGGTCTACTACTGCTCCTTTCTGCGAGTGCAGCATCACCAAGAAAGTGGTTATGAACCGCGCTGCCGTTAAGGATCTGGAAACTACCGGTGTGGCAGTATTCCCCAACCCCAACAACGGTCAGTTTAACCTGTCTGTGAAGAGCAGCTTCGGCAAAAACCTGAACATTGTTATTACCAACATGTCAGGTGCTGTAGTAAAACAAATCAGCACAGAAAACAATGGCCTGATCAGCATCAACAGCGGTAATCTTTCAGACGGTGTTTACATGGTACGTGTAAGCTCCGGTGAAAACACTGCAGTTCGCAGAATCACCATCAGCAAGTAATTGCTGTAAACCATAAAAAAAGGCACCCTGATGGGTGCCTTTTTTTATTGCCATGCTTCGACAGGCAACGGACTTGTCACCCTGAGTTTATCGAAGGGTCAAGGTCGTTATCATGCTTCGACAGGCTCAGCATGACAATTTGGTCAGCATGGCAATTTGCTCAGTATAACAACAGATTCAGCAGTGAAAGCCAGATTAACGAGAAGAATAATTAAAAAGCCCCGCTGTTTGGCGAGGCTTTTTAATTATTTAGAAAAAGGGCTCTGTTACCCCTTTTTTTCATATTCTTTGGCTTTGGCTTTGGCTTTTGCGATGCTGATATTGAGCTCCTCGCTGTCTTTCTTATGGTCTACCTTAAGCTCACTGCTTTCCTTGAGATTCCCTTTCAGCACTTCTTCGGCCAATGGTTCTTCCAGGTATTTCTGCAAAGCGCGTTGCAATGGACGTGCCCCAAAATCAGGATCAAAGCCCTTATTGGCCAAAAAGTCTTTGGCGGCTTTGGTAAGACTTATATTGTATCCCAAATCTGAAATACGCTTCAGCATTTTTGCCATGCGAAGGTCCAGGATATGAATAATTTCATCCTTACCTAGGCTGTTAAATACAATGATATCATCAACACGATTCAGAAACTCAGGTGAAAAAAACTTCTTCAGCTGGGTTTCAATAACCTGCTTGCTTTCCTTGTCACGTGAAGCCTCCTTGTTGCCTGTAGCGAATCCTACACCTGTACCAAAATCTTTCAGGGTTCTGGAACCTATATTGGAAGTCATAATGATTACAGTATTACGGAAATCAATCTTGCGACCAAGACTATCGGTCATTTGTCCTTCATCCAATACCTGCAATAGCAGATTAAACACGTCAGGGTGTGCTTTCTCAACCTCATCAAACAATATTACACTGTAGGGTTTGCGGCGTACTTTTTCGGTGAGCAATCCACCCTCTTCGTAGCCCACATAACCAGGAGGCGCTCCTACAAGCCTGCTTACGGAAAATTTTTCCATGTATTCGCTCATATCGATGCGAATCATGGCATCATCTGTATCAAATAAAAATTCAGAGAGCGCCTTGGCAAGTTCTGTTTTACCCACGCCTGTCGGCCCCAGGAAAATAAACGAACCGATGGGCCTATTGGGTTCCTTGAAGCCCGCGCGCGTACGCTGAATGGTTTTGGTGAGCTTTTCTACAGCTTTATCCTGCCCTACCACACGCCCTTTAATGGTGTCGGCCATTTTAAGAAGACGCCTGCTTTCATCTTCAGCCATGCGCTTCACGGGTATTCCTGTCATCATACTCACCACATCAGCGATATCGTCTTCTGAAACCGTAAATTTCTCGTGGGCAGACTGTGCTTCCCATTGGGCTTTAGCCGTTTCAAGCTCTTCAAGTAACCGTTTCTCATCATCACGGAGCTTGGCGGCCTCCTCAAAATTCTGGCTTTTCACCACCCGGTTTTTCTCCACTTTGATTTCCTCGATACGGCCTTCCAAAGTAACGATTTCTGAGGGCACATGAATATTGCTGATGTGAACACGCGCGCCCGCTTCATCCAGTATATCAATGGCTTTATCGGGCAAATGCCTGTCGCTCATATAGCGAACACTCAAATCAACGCATGCTTTAACAGCTTCGGGCGTATATACCACATTATGGTGCTCTTCGTATTTATCGCGAATATTATTCAGAATCTCTACACTCTCTTCGGGTGTAGCAGGTTCTATCATTACCATCTGAAAACGACGTTCAAGGGCACCGTCTTTTTCAATATACTGTCGGTATTCATCGAGGGTGGTTGCGCCAATGCATTGAATTTCGCCACGTGCCAGTGCCGGTTTAAACATGTTGCTGGCATCAAGCGAACCGCTGGCACCGCCCGCACCTACAATGGTATGAATTTCATCAATGAACAATATTACATCGTCGGCCTTTTCCATTTCCATCATCAGCGCTTTCATACGCTCTTCAAACTGCCCACGGTATTTGGTGCCTGCTACCATGCTTGCTATATCCAGGCTTACCACACGCTTATTGAACAGTACACGGCTCACCTTGCGCTGAATGATGCGCAGGGCAAGACCTTCGGCAATAGCGGTTTTACCCACGCCGGGTTCGCCAATCAGCACGGGATTATTTTTTTTACGGCGGCTAAGAATCTGGCTCACCCGCTCAATTTCCTTTTCACGACCTACGATAGGATCCAGCTTACCTTCTTCCGCAGATTTGGTGAGGTCCCTGCCAAAGTTATCGAGTACCGGTGTTTTACTTTTCCCTTTGCGGGCTTCAGTGGCTTTCTGTTCCTCGCGGTAGAAATCCTCCGGATTATCCTGATCTTCTCCCGGATTTACTGCCCTTGGTGTTTGTGTATCCACGCCCTCTTCCAAAGCAGCCTTGAATATATCGTAAGTAATACCAAAATGTGCCAGCACCTTCGATGCAGTATTGTCCTCATCGCGAAGAATGCTCAGCAGCAGGTGCTCGGTGCCTATTAGGTCTGTTTTAAAAATCTTGGCCTCCAGATAGGTTATTTTCAGGGCTTTTTCAGCCTGTTTGGTCAAGGGAATATTGCCCAAATTGGTAGTACGGTTTGCTGTAGACTTAATGGTATCTTCAATAGATTTTTTAAGCCTGATGGTATCAATATCAAGCAGGCGAAGCGTTTGCAGTGCTTTTCCCTCTCCTTCCCTTATAATGCCGAGCAATAAATGCTCACATCCAATGTAATCATGCCCCAGCCTAATGGCTTCTTCCCTGCTGAATTGTATGACTTCCTTTACCCGTGGTGAAAATTTGGCTTCCATGTAATTGTTCCCTTATTACAAAATTAATATCAATTGATGTTTAAAAAAGATGACTAACGCACAAACGGTAAGTCTGTGTGTTTAAATATACAGATGTCAAATTTTACGCCAAAAGTGAATTCCCATGCCCTGTATGACAAACTGCCATTGAATTTGAGTTATGCACCATTCATCCACGGGGGATGTTCAAAAATAATACTGCGCTATATCGATTTTACCGGAAGTAAAAAACATAATTTTGTTAGTTCTATGGACACCGGCAACAACACAAACCGCAAACGCAAGAACACTCCTGTATTACCTGCTGATTATCAGGGGCGCGTTCCTCCCAATGCACGTGACCTTGAAGAGGCGGTGCTTGGTGCCATGATGCTGGAAAGTGAAAAGATCAATGAGGTTATTGACATTTTGTCAGAAGCACATTTTTACGCACCTGAGAACAAGGTGGTTTTTAGGGCTATAAGTGCCTTATATCAGGAAGGCAAAACTGCAGTTGACCTGCTCACCGTAAATAATTATCTGCGTTCCACAAATGAGTTAGAACTTATTGGCGGCAGTTATTACCTGGCGATGCTCACCAATAAGGTTTCAAGTGCTGCCAATATTGCTTTCCACGCAAGGATCCTCACCCAAAAAATGATCCAGCGCGAGCTGATTCGGGTTAGCGGTGAAATTGCCCATGATGCATTTGACGATTCAGAGGATAGTTTTATATTGTTGGATGAGAGTGAGCGTAAGCTTTACGAAATAAAGAACAACGGCCTGAAACGCAATTTTCAGGATATTGATACGCTGGTCAACCGTGCCTTAAAAGACCTTGAAGAGCGCAGCAAAACTGAAACAGACGGTATTACGGGGGTTGCCTCCGGATTCTCTGACTTGGATAGGATTACAGCAGGATGGCAGCCCAGTGATTTGATTATCCTGGCAGCGCGACCTGCCATGGGTAAAACAGCCTTCGCGCTTTCACTGGTTAGAAATGCTGCCGTTGATTTTAAAAAATCAGTGATGATTTTTTCGCTAGAAATGGCCGATGTGCAGCTGGTAAACCGTCTTATCAGTGCTGAAGCGGAAGTGGCGGCAGATAAAATCAGAAAGAGCGATCTCACTGAACAGGAATGGCAGCGTCTTCACAGTAAAACTGTGAGTCTCAGCCAAAGTAAAATCTTCATTGATGATACGCCTCAGCTGAATATTTTTGATTTGAACGCCAAGTGCCGCAGGGTACATTCCCAGCATGGCCTGGATATGGTTGTTGTTGATTATCTTCAGTTATTGAGGCATGAAACCAAAGGACAGGGCAACCGCGAACAGGAAATTGCCTTCATATCACGTTCTCTCAAAGGTTTGGCAAAAGAACTCAGTGTTCCAGTTATTGCGCTGGCTCAGCTAAGCCGTGAGGTCGAAAAAAGGAACAATAAGCGTCCTCAGCTCTCCGATCTGCGTGAATCGGGCTCTATTGAACAGGATGCAGATATGGTAATGTTCCTGTACAGGGATGAATATTACCAGAAAACGGCAGGTGGTGGCAATGAAACTGTCCAGAAAGGTCCCGATGCTTACAATGATTATGGTGTGGATGGGCTCACCGAAATTCTGATTGGTAAAAACCGCCATGGTGCCGTGGGTTCTGCTTTCACTAAGTTCATTAACTACTACAGCAAGTTTGTTGATTTAACTCCCGAAGAACGGGTACTGATTCAAAGCCAGAACAACAACTACGATAGCGGATATGCACATGAGCCTGCTACACAAACGTTGCCGAGCAAAATGAACAACGCTTCAGACATGCTGTTGGATGACGATAACCGGGACAGCTGGAATCACCTGGGAGGCTCGGGTGCCAATATTGTAGAGGATAACGACGATTTTTAACCCATAAAAAAACCCTGACTATGTCAGGGTTTTCACATCAAAATACATACACTGTATTATTCTTCTGCATCGGAAGATGCCGGAATCTTCACAGCGATGATTTTATCTTTGCCATCGGAGGTTTTACCTTCAATGGTTATGGCTCCACGCAGTGATTTCAAGGTAGCAACCGTTCCCTGCACACTGTAAACAGGCTCGTTGTTTATGTTAGTAATGAAAAATCCTTCAGTAATGCCGGCATCTTTTAAAACACCTTTACCCACCGTTTTAACTTTCACAGCGTTTTTCAGACCCAGTGTCTGTCTTTCCTCCCGGGTTGCATTTTCAAATTCCACACCAAGTAATGCGGCAGTGTTTTGAGGTGCTGCAGACTCGATGGCGGTCTTGCCACTTTCACTGAGAAGCACCGCATTCACGTCCATGGTAGATGATTTGCGTCGTAAGGTGATTTTTACTTTATCACCGGGGCGGCTCTTGCCAATCTCCTCCTGCAGGCGGCTGCTGCTGTTTACCTCTGCATCATTTATCTTCAAAATCACATCCCCTTTTTTAACGCCGGCTTTCTTTGCGGCTCCGTCATCTATAACGTCTGCAACAAAAACACCTTTCAGATCAGGAAAACCTTTCTCATCAGCCAGTTGCTGATTAACATCCTGAATAGATACTCCCAGTAAACCACGCTGAACTTTGCCGTATTTCATAAGGTCGTTTACTACTTTTTTAACCAGGTCTACAGGAATAGCAAAGGCATACCCGGTGTAGGAGCCTGTTTCTGATGCAATGGCAGTGTTTATACCTATTAGCTCTCCGGCTGTATTGACCAAAGCACCGCCTGAATTACCCGGATTTATGGCCGCATCCGTCTGAATAAAATTCTCGATGGCATATTTGTTACCCTTGCTCCGTATAAGGTCAATATTGCGTCCCATGGCACTCACAATACCCATGGTTACAGTACTTTCAAGATTAAACGGATTCCCTACGGCTACAACCCATTGTCCCACCTTTACACCACCACTGCTGCCCAGTTTCATGAAAGGCAGTCCGCTTTCACCGATTCGCAACAATGCAAGGTCTGTATTTTTGTCAGTCCCAATAATTTCTGCCAAATACGTTCGTTTGTCATTCAATACAACTTCCACCTTGGTAGCGCCTTCCACTACGTGATTGTTTGTAACAATATAACCATCATCACTCAAAATCACGCCACTGCCTGAAGCTGCCCTCGGGCCCGGGTTATCAAATCTGAAACCCGGATTCTGAAAGAAATCGAAAGGGTCTGCGGGGGCGGACTGACTCTTTTCGTTGCTTACACTGCCAATAGTGGTTTTAATATGTACCACAGCAGGTGTTGCAATTTCTGCCACGCCGGCAAAATCGAATGCAGGAACCGGATTCGTTCCGGCATATCGCGCCAGTTGTGCACTGTTTTGCTGTTTAAGTTCAATGGTATCATCGGCAGAAATCCTTGTTATGACTGCAACTGCACCGAGAGACACCAAACCTCCCAAAGAACCTGCCAATAGCAGGCCCATCCATTTTGATCTGTTCATTTGCTTTTCCATCATATTTCTTCAATCAAATTTTGTTCCGAACTTCTAACTTCAAATCGCATGCATTTCTTGTATTTTTGAGGCAGGTATTTACCCTTTTCGATGTAAGAGTATTAACTGTCTGTGAAATGTCTGAAACTGCACAAAGCAAAGACCACGAGCTACTGGACCGGATACGATCCGGTGACAGGAGTGCTTTGGTCAATATTTATAAAAGCCAATACAGCATGATACGCAGTTATGTCATTAAAAATCAAGGTCGCGAAGAAGATGCGGAAGATCTTTTGCAGGATGCACTTATTGTGCTTTGGCAAAAAGTACAGCAAGGAAATTTTGTTCTAAGCAGCAAGCTCAGTACCTATATGATGGCTATATGTAAGAACTTATGGCTAAAGAGACTCGGTAAATTGCAAAAAATGGATCGTGAAGACAAAATTTTACCTCATCTGCATGTATGTGCTGACAATTTTTCAGAGGTGTCAGATTTTAAACACCTGCAAAAAGCCCTGGATGAGATTGGAGATACCTGCAAACAGATTCTTATGATGTTTTATTTTGACGGAAATGACATGGAACAAATTGCCCGTAAAATGCAGTTTGCGAATGCAGATACCGCTAAAGCTAAGAAATATCAGTGCTTTAAAAAACTGGAGACCCTTATAAAAAGCCGTTTCACCAAATCTGATTTTATTTCATGAATGAATTTGACCCGCATACCGACCTGATTGACCGCTACTTACGTGGCGAACTGCAGGGTACCGAACTTGAGGTATTCATGACAAAAATGCAGACAGATAATTCGTTTAAACAGCAGGTAGAGAATCAGGAAAAAACGGCTGCAGCTGTCTATGCCTTCGGACAGGCAGAAATGAAGCAGTATCTAAGGCAAAAAATAAGACACAAAGGATTATTCCGGCTTAGCAATAAAACCTGGTATTTTGCCGCTGCTTCGGTGATGCTAATAGCTTTTTCTGCGGCCATTATCATATGGAAACTAAATTCCGGATTGAAACCAGGGGATACCAGCACTGCAGAGACAATAAAAACTACCGATTCCTCCAAAAAACAGACACCCGAATTGGTAGCCAAGGAAGGTGGTATTAAAAAGGTAAATCCTGATACCGCAGGAAATATGGAAATTATTGTTCAGCCCAACGAAGAAGTTCTAACGGCAATTGAGACAGATGACGCCGGAAGTGCCGCACAGGCAGCTGATCCGGAGCCAATAATTATTGCTTCCAATGTGCAGGCAGTTGCGATAGTACTAAACAATCCTATGGATGCTCAGAAATCGCTGAAATCTGAGGCTATGGAAATGAAACGAGCACGATCAGTTGAAACAGAGGCACAACCTAGTGCCACAGGCCAGACTGCTAATGCTGGTAAGGCAAGTCCCACGGAAAATCCAAGCAGGGAATACAAGCAAACCGAACAGATTAAAAGCAAAAAAACAGCCGTACGTTTTTCCCTCACTTTCTGTGAAACACCACGCAATAAGCCCATGCTGGAAATCGACAAACACAACGACGTGTACTTTGTACGCTGTTTTGATATTGTGTACGGTAACCCCTTGGTATATGAATGGCAAAACAGGTATTTTCTACATAGCGGATTTAAAACCTATGAACTTAAAAATCTTCCGGCCATAAACGGACAGAAGGCTGCTGCAGAAGAAACAACAGAAGTAACAGACCCGGTGATATTAAAATTGATAGGCCAATGAGTATTCCATTTGTTAAATACCAAGGCACGGGCAATGACTTCATTCTGATTGATGCCAGAAACGGCATACCATCCGGTATGGATGTTGCAGGACTATGCCACCGCCATTATGGCATAGGCGCTGATGGACTAATGTATCTGACTTCAGAAACTGGTTATGATTTTGGCATGGTTTACTACAACAGTGACGGGAAAATTAGCTCTATGTGCGGAAATGGTGGTCGCTGTATAGCCCATTTTGCTCATAATCTGGGACTGGGAAAAGCAGGAGAATTGCACTTTTTGGCAGTTGATGGCCCCCATTATGCCACAGTCTCCGAGAATATGGTTGTTCTGCAAATGAAGAATGTTACAACTTGGGAAATGCGCAATGAGCACAATATTATTGTAAATACGGGCTCACCCCATTATGTTAGTTTTATTAAACAAAAACCTGAATCATTTGATTTGATAGGCTTTGCTCATAGCATTAGATACGGTCATGAATTTTCGGCAGAAGGCATCAATGTAAATATAGTAATGACTGAAGGTAATATATTGCACATGCGCACGTATGAGCGCGGTGTTGAAGCCGAAACCCTCAGCTGTGGAACAGGTGTTACCGCCGCGGCTCTGTCGCATGCTATACTAAACAAAGCGCAAAGCCCACTATTCATTCAAACTCCCGGTGGTGAGCTCTCTGTATCTTTTGTCGTCGGCGATGATGGCTTTTCCAATATTAATTTGATGGGTCCCGCAACCCGTGTATTCAGCGGAATCCTGTAAAAAAAACTGCCGATCATACAATGACCGGCAGTTTATTGTAATGTAGCTTTTGCTTTATTTGACTACGTTAAACTTAATACTGTTGCTGCCTTCTTTTCCGCTAACACGAACGAAATAGTTACCAGCAGGCAATGCAGCAGTATTGAGCTGAAGGGTATTGATACCTGCAGACAGCATGGGCTGTTTCTGCTGGTAGCGTTTACCATCCATGCCGTAAATCTCAATGTTAACTTTTTCATTTGACACTGTGCGGAATGAAACATTCAACTGATCAACGGCTGGGACAGGCCATGCTTTAAGGGAAGTATAGGTATTGGCAATACGCTTTGTTCCGGTGGTCAGGCTCATGCTTTGGTAGTAACCGCGTCCATGCGTACCAATGTACAGCTTCATACCCTCCCAAGGTTTCCACTCATAACCCCGAATTTCAAACACTGGCGTACGTGCCATGCCATTGTTGGCTTCTGCCCAGTTGGTGCCGCCATTTTCTGTCATAAATACACCCAAGTCGGTACCAATAATGATACGGTTGGGGTTGTCTATGTCAATCACAGCGTCATACACCGGCATTTTGGGTAAATCTCCTGTAATGTTTGTCCATGTTGGCACAGCGTCCAATGCATTTTTGGTTTCCATTACATAGGTTACATCACCATAACCGCCAAGGGAAACCACTACATGGTTTTCATTGGCCTGATCCACGTTTACCGAAGTAACAACACGTGAACCTGCACCGGTAGGTGTAATCGTTTTAATGTCAATACCCTGTGGTATATCATTTATACCTGGATTGGCAGCCACAGTAAATTTAGCTGCATTCAAACCACCCAATCTGAACAACTTACCTGATTTGGCTATGAACAGATAATTACCATCCGGGGTATAATCCATTTCCAGTATGCGATCATTGCCAAGGTTAGCAGCTACGCGGAACCAGTTTACATCATCAATAAAGTTGGTAGGATTTATAGCAACCCATACCTCTGAATTACGCGCCAGGAAGAGCCGTGAGGCAGTGTCATTGGCTTCCCATAAAGTGAAATGGGTATTAAAATCAACATCTGTAGGATTAGCGGCAGCATCATCCGGCTTGATGCGATCATCCCAGAAGGAAGAGCTGGACTGACCGCTATTGCCTGTTCTTGCGATGCGACCATAATAAGTACTCACAAATATGGTCTTGGGATGGAATTTTGAAAACTCCACATCAAAACCATCTCCTCCGTAAATTTCAATGGCTGTTTTTGAAGGTACACCATTTATACTGTTACCTGAAAAGTTAATAAGCTGGGTTCCATTATCTTGAGAACCACCTACGATATGACCAAGGCTGTTTGCGGCCACATTGTAGCACTGGAATGTAGTGAAATTACGATTCATACGTGTCCATATCGCTCTGTCTTTACTGCCAAACAAACCACCATCCGAGCCAATCAGCATCAATGGAGGAGTCTGGCGGGTATCGAACTGAATGATATGCTTATCGGCATGCACATATCCATTGTTCCAGGGCGCATCAAACATAGAGGCAATCTCTGTGAAGCCATTCACGTTATCCCATACAGCCATGGATACACCACCCAAATAAACTCGGTTTTTGTTAAGTGGATCTACGGCAGCTACGTTATCGTAGTAACCCTGACCGGTTCCCATGATATCAGTAACGGAGCTGTAGTATACAATCTGAGACCAGGTAGCACCTCCATTGGTTGTGCGCCATACGCCATTTAAACGGGTTTGTGCGTTTTGAAGATAAACGTAGTTTGGATCTTCTGGTGAGATGGCGATAGCTACGCGGGCTGAAGGACCACCGTAGGAAACCTGGGTAAAGCTGCCGCCATTTGCATCGCTTTTGAATACTGAACCGTTGGAGAAACTTGCCCATGCAACGCCGTTTTTATCAATTTTAACTTCAAGGCAGGCACCACCGCGTTGTTGAACAGGTGCGCCATTATTGGTAATAAGAAAAAGGCCGCTTTGCGTTCCCACATAAAGTTTGTTGCCAAAAGCCGCCATGGTGTTACATGCCGTGAAACGGTTGTCTGATGCATTTGCAATTTTGGAGAAAGCAGTACCGGCAGGGTTGGTACTTTTAAACAGTCCACTGCCGATGAATGCAGGAGAACCATTACGTGTTCCCGACAGGTTTGTGAAACCACCTTCGCCTGTACCATAATATATGATACCATCGTCTGTTTGGGCAATGCAGGTTACATTCAAATTTTCTGCTTTGTCATTTACAGGCACCCAACTGGATCCGGATGTGTTGCTGCGGAAAAGTCCGCCGCTCACACCACCCATAAACCACAGGTGATTTGAGTCTCTGTGCAGAAGCAGGGCACGGCAGCGACCACCAATATTGTCAGGGCCCATATTGGTCCATTGCAGAGAAGCACGGCGCAACAGACTCAGGCGATCGGCCTGGGCAATGGCGGCTTCAACCCATTCGGGTTCAATGGTTCCAGTTTTAGGGTTCGCGCGCAGCATCTTCAAATAATCCAGCGCCGGACCAATTTCTTCATCTTCTTTAGATTCTTCCGTCATCCATTTTTCAAACGAGGGTTTTACCAAAAAGGAATTCCCTGAAAACCAGGCTGTGCCGGCCATCAGCGTAAGCGCTGAAGAAAACAGAAGTGCATTTTTAAACTTCATAAAAAGGTAATGTTCTTTATAGTCCGCTAATTTACAGCCACTTTATCAAAACACAACCACGAAACCCATCAATTTTTTCAATGATGTCAAAATCATGACAGGTATCTTACATCATAAACAATTGGCGGATAGGCTGAAGCAGCTTAAAGCACGTGCTTTTCTGCGTGGTAAGAGCTTCTTACCATAGGACCGCTTTCAACATGCAGGAATCCCTTTGCCAGCCCGGCTGTTTCCCATGCTTTAAATTGATCAGGATGAACAAATTCAGCGACCGGCAAATGCATTTTTGTGGGTTGCAGATATTGCCCCAGGGTAAGTACATGGCATTGGTTCGCATACAGGTCATCCATAAGTTGCAGCACCTCTTCCGGTGTTTCGCCACAACCCATCATGGCACCACTTTTGGTTCTGAGGCCATATTCGGCGGTACGTTTTATCTGTTCCAAACTCCGGTTATATTTGGCCTGTGGCCTTACAATTCTGTAAAGTCTTTCT
>Ga0194118_10001003_pt1 | contig 43002 bp, 24 predicted proteins | sample TA2MahsurfametaG_2_FD_148662 | JGI IMG/M metagenome (GOLD analysis project Ga0194118, IMG submission 148662) | Freshwater microbial communities from Lake Tanganyika, Tanzania - TA2015013 Mahale N5 surface | ecosystem: Environmental > Aquatic > Freshwater > Lake | place: Tanzania: Lake...
AGGTAGGCCATGCCGAGGCGATAGGCGGCCTCCGGACGCTCGAGAGATTCCAATCTGGCTTCCAAGAGCCGTCGGGCTCGTTTGGGATCCTTGGTGCGCAAGCTTTCGGGCCTGCCGGTACGGACATTGAGGAGGTAGTAGGTGCCGAAGGGTTTGCGCCGGTAGAGGCGAAGGGTATTGGGGACAGAGTTCATGGACCAGAGCGGTCCGAACACTCTGCCAGACGGTTCCGAAGCCCCCTTACACCTGAGTGAACCCCGAGTCTCGGAAGGTGCCGGAAGGTGGCACTCCGGGGGTTCCCAGTGTCACTTTCATTGTCACTCGGGTGGTTTGAGGGGTGTTTGGCCCACAAAACCTTCGAGTTTCTTCGGAAAACGAACTGGAGGCGAGGGTCGGAATCGAACCGACGAATGGGGCTTTTGCAGAGCCCTGCCTTACCACTTGGCGACCCCGCCGCGAACAGCCCGCAAAGTGAACGTCACGGAGGACGATCGGGCAAGGGCGATTCGAAACGATTCGAAACGAACAACGCACAAGAAAAAACCCAGCGTCACCAGGTCACCACGGAATCCGCGGCGAAGATCGCTTCGACCAGCTCACGATAGTCCGGCTGCGGGACCGTCAGATCCATCATGCGGACTTCCAGGTCGGGCTGACGGCGAATCGCCTCGAGCAGTTCCAACTTCGAAGTCTCCAAGGAGCGGGTGAGGACGTGCAGCTGGATCTTCATGGTCAGAACTTCAAGACATACGTGCAGCCGGCAATGCGACGGACCAATTCAACCGCCGGGATCTCCTCGTACGGCACCGAGGCCTCACCCAGGTCCGCCAGGTCCGGAGACCCCTGCTCCACCCAGACCGGCCGTCCCCAGTCGCGAATGATCGGCAGATAGCGCGAGAAGTTGTCCTCGTCGACCAGCTCATCCACGAACTCGCCCAGCGCGCAGACCGCCGGGGCCTCGAGGTATACCGACACCTCCGCCTTCTTCCAGGCACCGATGCCCGCCGCGATCCGGATTGCTTCCGCCGGACGTGCACTCGTCCGGGGATCGCCCGAAACGATGAAGAGGACCTTGGGACTCATGTCAGTCTTGGACTCAGTTGAACGAGACGAAGCGATCGGTGCCGGCGATCAGATCGCTGACCACGGTCAGACCCGCGAACGCCGCGGAGTCGTCGACCGGCACCCCATGGTGATGGGCGCCGTAGGCACAGGCATACAGCTTGAGTCCCCTGCCCTTGAGGGACTGGACCTCGGGCCGCGCCACTCCCTTTACGGCCTCGTCGATGCAATACGCATAGACATCGCACCCCGCCTCCAGCGCAGCGCTCACAACCCCAAATGTATGGCGGAACGAATCGGTGTCCGGCGACGACGACACCAGGATGCCGAGCTTCCGGGCACGTTGGGTGGAATCTTGTCCCATGAGAGGAGTGTAGCACCCCCTCACGGAGGCGAGAAGCCATCAGGGGGAGGATCAGCGAGTGGATGTGGGTGGAGCGAGAAGCCGCCCCATGGCGGCGGCAGCGGATCCTCTCGGAACGCCAGAGGGTCCAGTGGGTTCAACCCCTGGGTGAGGTGGGCGCTCCCGCGCTCAGTGTCGCAGGGCACTGCGACACCCACCACCAGCACCACCAGCACCCTCAAGGCTCCCGGACGCCGGGGAAAAGACGGGGTAGGTTTGGGCTCTCTGGGTGGGGCTTGGAAGGCCTTCCCAGAGGATGAGAGCGACCCAGTTTGATGGCTTCGTTTTCGACCTCACTGCAACCTCGAAAGGAATTCCATCAGGTGTGGAAGAGGGAGTTTGACAACGCTCACACAGTTTCCTAAATCGATTTCGTTCTCCGCAGTATCCTATGAAACCATTTTCCCTTTGTCGGTTGCGTCGTCCCTCGAAGGACGCCTTCACCCTGATCGAGCTGTTGGTCGTGATCGCGATCATCGCGATTCTGGCCGGCATGCTGTTGCCCGCCCTTGGCAAGGCCAAGGACAAGGCCCAGATGACCACGGATCTGAACAACGTGAAGCAGATCCTGTTGGCCAACCACATGTATTCGACCGACAACAACGACTACAACGCCCACTGCGGCTGGGGAGGCGACCTGACCGGTCCCGACTGCTGGGCGTATGCCACGGCGAACAAGGGACGCATCCCGTCCATGCCCGCGACCGCCACCGCGAATAGCATGGCCAACTGTGCCGGCAAGGACCTCAACTCGTCCCAGTGGACCAACCAGCTCGCATTCTTCCGGGTCGGCCAGCTCGGGCCGTTCCTTAAGACCCACCAGGTGTTGTGGTGCCCGAAGGACGTCGCGCTCCGGAAATCCAGCCAGAAGCAGCGCACTGCGTGGATCGGACGCCCCGTGAAGGTGACCTCGTACTGCTGGACCGGAAACATCGGAGGTTATACCGGGACCAAGGGCGCGCCACCCTCGCCGGACGGCCGCACCTACAAGATCACGGACTTCATGCCGACCGACTGGCAGCTTTGGGAGCAGAACGAAGCCGAGGCCTTCTTCTTCAATGACGCCGGCAACAATCCGGAGCAGATCGGCGAGACCCTCTCCATGCGCCATTCGGGCGTGGCCAACAGCATCGGCCTCCCCTTCGCCAGCGCCAAGTCCCTGCCGGGCGGCGCTGTCGTGGGCCGCTTCGGCGGCAGTGCGGACAACGTCAAGTGGGTCAAGTGCTGGAACCTGGTGAACCGCAAGGAACCAGTGCCGAACGACCTGCTCTGCGGCCCCCGGTATCGCTGATCCCTGCCGCCGTCACACTCCATGCACCCCAGGAAGGCCATTCTACTGGGAGTCCTCGTGGCCATGGCGCTGGTTGTCCCGACCGGATGCAGCAAGCCGCCCGCCGAGGATCCCAGCGTCATCAAGGCGGTCGACAGCCTGCCTGGCTCGAAGGAGGTCTGGGCGGCCGTCGACAAGAAGGACTATGAGGGGGTCATGACCGCACTGGGCAAGGTCCGGGAGAAGGTCACGACCGAGGAGCAGAACACGCAGTACATGATCCTCGCCTACAAGGTCCGGGAACGCCTCACCGAGACGGCCCCGAACGATCCCAAGGCGATGGAGGTCGTGGCACTGCTCCGGGGTCTGACCACCGGACGCTGAACCCTCCTCCACGACCCATTCAGGGGCGCCCTCCGGGGCACCCCTTTTTCTTTGCCAGGCATGGCAGCCCCCTTCCCCTCGCCGTCCGCGTTTCAGCCTCGACTGGGTTGCCTTGCTGAACAAACGCGGTCTACCCTTCGTCTTCGATTTCAACGCATGAAGCTCCTGATCGCCTCCCTCCTCGGTCTCGGCCTCGTCTCCCCAGTGGCGGCAGCCCAGGTCGACTTCAAGAAGCAGGTCCGTCCCATCCTCGAGGTCTACTGCCTCAAGTGCCACGGCGACGAGAAACCCAAGGGGGGGCTGTCCCTGACAACCCGTGCCGGTGCGCTCAAAGGCGGCGAAGACGGACCTTCCATCGTTGTCGGCAAACCAGACCAATCCCCGCTCTACACCACCACGACGCTGCCGGAGGACCACGATGACGTGATGCCGCCGAAGGGTGAGAAGCTGTCGAAGGCCCAGCAGGCGACGTTGAAGCAGTGGATCGAGGAGGGCGCGGTATGGCCCGACGATCTCAAGCTGCAGCAGCGCGAGAAGGTGGACTTCGTCAAGCAGGTGAAGCCGATCTTCGAGGTCAACTGCGTCTCCTGCCACAAGGAGGGGAATGCCAAGGGGGATCTCCGCATGGACGACAAGGCCGCGTTCCTCGCGTCCTCCAGCATCGTCCCGGGCGATGCCCAGGCCTCCAGTGTCTATACCACCACGGTGCTTCCGGCCGACCACGACGATCTCATGCCGCCCAAGAAGAAGGGTGGTCCGCTGGCGTCGACCAAGACCGATCTGATCCGGGACTGGATCGACCAGGGCGCCTTCTGGCCGGACGGTCTGAAGCTCGAGCAGAAGGAGGCCGACTCCAGCGGATCCGACCGCGACTGGAAGGCGGTCATCGCCGCGATACACGCCCATCTGGTGAAGACCGCTGCCGCCGAGGCGGCGAAGTTCCAGAACTACCGGGGCCAGGTGAGCAAGGAGGTCGGTTTCGACATGGTCGCGATCACCGGCGGCGAATTCATGATGGGCAGCCCCGACTCCGAGCCGGGCCGCAAGCCGAACGAGGGTCCCCGCCACAAGGTCAAGGTCGACGGGTTCTGGATGGGCAGGACCGAGGTCACCTGGAACGAGTACGAGCTCTTCCAGTTCCCGGCCCTCGAGAAGGGCAACAACGTCAGCACCGAACGGATCAACCGCGAGCTGCAGGTCATGGTCGCCTTCCCAGCCCCTGCAGGTGGCGGCAACCCGTACGTCGGCAAGGAGGCCGATGCGGTGACGCGTCCGACCACGCCCTACGTCGAGATGAGCTTCGGCATGGGCAAGGATGCCTTCCCGGCCATCAGCATGACGCACTATGCGGCAATCGCCTACACGCGCTGGCTTTCCGCCAAGACCGGACACTTCTACCGCCTCGCGACGGAGGCCGAGTGGGAGTACGCGGCGCGCGCCGGCACCGACACCACCTACTACTGGGGCAATGATGCCCCGCCCGCGGGCGAGCACGCCTGGTGCTTCGACAATGCCGACGGCAAGTACCAGAAGGTCGGCTCGAAGAAGCCCAACGCCTTCGGACTGCACGACATGCTTGGCAACGTGACGGAGTGGGTCTATGACGGCTACAAGGCCGACGCCTACGCCACGGCCGGCGACACCAATCCGGTGGTGCCTGGCTTCGCCGAGTATCCGCACGTGGCGCGCGGTGGCTCGTGGGACGACGGAGTCGAGGCCCTGCGATGCGCGGCCCGCTTCTTCAGCGAGCCCGCATGGAAGATGCGCGATCCGCAGCTGCCGAAGTCGAAGTTCTATCTGACCGATGCCCAGTTCCTGGGATTCCGGATCGTCCGCCCGACCAAGGTGCCAGAGACGCCGGAGGAGCTGGCCAAGTGGTGGACGACGTTCCCGGCGTTCAAGTAGACGCCCTGCCCCATCACCGTCGGTGAACGAGGCCTACATCGCGGCCAAGGAACGCTGGGCACGCCGTCAGTCCGGCGCCTCAAGGCCGGCGCCGCGGCCAACCTCCGAGCGCATCCCGTCCGGGCAGCGCGAGGTGCACAACTTTCCGGTGCTGGACCTGGGCGTGAAGCCCTCGATCCCACGCGAGACCTGGGAGCTCCGCATCGGCGGTGAGGTCGAGAACCCGGTCGTGCTGAAGTGGGCCGACTTCATGGCCCTTCCCCAGGTGCGGGACACCAGCGATTTCCACTGCGTCACGACCTGGAGCCAGCTCGACATGACCTGGGACGGGGTCCTGTTCCTGAGCCTGGCGGAGCTGGTGCGTCCAAAATCCACCGCCAACCACGTCTTCTTCAAGGGCTACGACGGGTATTCGACCAACAACCCCATCGAGGTGTGCCTCGATGACGACGTGCTGGTCGCGCATTCGTGGAACGGCGAGCCCCTCCCGGTGGAGCATGGCGGTCCGGCCCGGGTGATCCTGCCGAAGCGGTATGCGTGGAAGGGATCGAAGTGGGTCCGCGAGATCACGTTCCTCGACCACGACATCCTTGGGTTCTGGGAGAACCGCGGCTATTCGAACACGGCGGATCCGTGGACCGAGGACCGATTTTCGTGACCCACGTCAGGAACGGGGCGGTCCAGCGGATCAGTAGGTGAGCAGATCGAGGAGTTCCTGCGCCTTCGGAAGGAGGGTCCAGGCCTGGCCCCTCTTGAAGACCATCTTGCCGCAGGGGTGCTCTGCCAGCTCGGCGGGATTGACCTCCAGCAGCTGCAGCTTGCCGGTCCCCGTCAGCTCGCGGGCGCTGCGCGGTGCGATGCGGATGGGAAGCCCGTTGAAGGCCAGGGCCAATTCGTAGCCGGCAATGCCATCCCGTTCGGCGACAGGATTTCGGACCAGGAGCTGCGGGTAGCGTCGGACCCACGGTGGTTGTCCGCCACGGATGGCGACGCGGGCCAGGATGGGACGCGACTGGAGGAACTGGACCAGCCGGAATCCGGCACCCAGCCGGGCCTGCTCGCGAAAGATCGCGGCGGGATCGATGCCCAGGAGATTGCGTCCGTTGAAGTTGCCATGGTCGTTGCGCATGCCCTTGAGGTTGGTGGCATGCCAGGCGGCGTAGCGTCCGTTGGCGACAAGATCGATCTCGAAGTGCAGGTGGGCGCGGTCCTTGGAGATCCCCTCCCGGGTGTTGGTGGTTCGCCCCATCGTGGCCACTCCCTCGCCGGCCCGGACGGCGTCACCGACGCGGAGGCCCTTTCGGACTGCCGACAGGTGGGCGTAGAGCGTGTACACCTCGAGGCCCTCGATCTGGTGGCGGATCACGAGGTAGATGCCGTAGTTGGAGAGTCCGGCGCGGGTGCTGATGTAGGCGACGGTCCCATCAGCACTGGCCAGGACCGGATCGGTGGGCTCGCCACGGCGGTCGCGGGACACGGAACGGATGTCGAGTCCCTCGTGGAACTTCCGTCCCTCGCTCCGGACACAGCCGAACTGGCCGCTCGTCCAGGGACGGCCAATGGTGCCGACAAAGAACTGTTCCTGCTTTGAGGGATCCAAGAGCGCCGTGTTCGCGGTGGGCAGCACGAACATGGCGCCCCAGGCCCGCGCCGAGAACAGGATCGCCAGGATCCAGACCACACTCCTCATGGCTTCTTCGCGTTGTCGATCGCCTGCTGGGCCGAGGAGTCCGGGCTGACCTTGGGTTTGGTGTTGGACGGCGCGGCCCCCTTCGACTTGTCCTTCGGCGTGGAGGCGGCGCCGGATTTGCCCTTCTTCTGGTTCTTGAGCTTCACGGCGACCCAGTTGATGCCCGCGACGATTCGATCCGCCTCCTCGCGGTCCATGTCGGCCGAGAAGACAATCGTCCCCGTCCGGAGGACATTCTTCACCACAGGAGCTGCCAGCCACCGTTCCTCGGGCTTCGCATCGCTCTCGGTCGTCCATTGTCCAAAGATCAGAAGGTGGCGTCCCATCGATGAAACCGTCCCCATCTCAAGCGCCTGACGGCCGTGGGGCTGGGTGAGTTCGACCTGGATCATGAACCCGCCATCGGGGGCCTCCACGACAGTGGCCCGGACAATGTCCCGCTCGTCGACGAAGGGCGTCTGCTGTACGGCATAGGTCTGGGGTAGCCGACGGATCACCGTGGCCTTCGGCGAGTTGCCGTCGTTGTTCGCCTCTAGGAACAGCCTCAGGATGCCATAGGGGTCGGGCTTCTTCTTGGGCTTCGACGCCTTGGCCTCGGTGGGCCGGGTGGCCTGGGCGTCCGCACCGAGGAGGTCGGGCGCCACCATCAGCAGGAACAACAGCCCTGCACGGAAAAAGGAATTGAACCTCTGGAACGCAATCCGCATCGTCAACCCCCGAAACGTCAACGTCGTTCGATCCACAAGACAACCATGGGCAAACAGCACAACAAAGTCGAGAAACGCCGCCGTCAGATCCGCCACCTGAAGCGGAAGAAGGACGAGGCCGCGGCCGCGACAAAGAAGACCCGCGGCAAGTCCTGACGACACCAGTTTCCACCAACGCCACCCCCACGGGTGGCGTTTTCTTGTGCCCATGATCCTCTGCGGTATCGGCGACGAGGGCGGCAATTCCCTCGACTCCCAGATTCAGGCCACCCGCGAACTCGGATGGTCCCATCTGGAGGCCCGGAACATCCAGATCCAGGGCGTCCCCAAGGCCAACCTGCACGACCTCCCCGAGCTGGCGTTTGAACGGGCGGCCGGGGACTTCGAGGCCGCTGGCCTCTCCGTGTACTGCTTCGGGTCCACGATCATGAACTGGGCCAAGCGCGTGGAGGATCCATTCGAGGTGACCCGCGCCGAGGTGGTCCGGGCCATCCCGCGCCTCGCCCGACTCCGGACCCGCTTCATCCGGATCATGAGCTTCAAGCCCCCGGAGGACGAATTCCGGCTCCCTAAGGTCGTGGTTGAACGCGTCCGTGAGGTGGTCCAACGCTTCGCCGACGTCGGGGTGCAGGCCGTCCACGAGAACTGCATGAACTTCGGTGGCATGAGCCCGGCCCACGCGCTTGAGCTGATCGACCAGGTCCCGGGATTGAAATGGGTGTTCGACACCGCCAATCCGGTGTTCAACGCCGACCGTTCCAAGGCACGGCCGTGGCCCCGACAGGATCCGTGGGAGTTCTGGACCGCGGTCCGGGACCATGTGGCGCACATCCACATCAAGGACGCCCGGTGGGTGGATTCGAAGAACGACGCCGACTACACCTGGCCCGGGGAGGGAGAGGGAGCGGTGGAACGGATCCTGGCCAACGCCCTTGCCCGTGGCTATGACGCCGCGCTGAGCATTGAACCCCACATGGTGGCGGTGTTCCACGACGCGCACGCCCAGGCCCAGGACGACGCCCTGCGGGCCAACTTCGTCGAGTACGGTCGGCGCCTCGAGACGCTCGTATCCCGGATCCGTACGGGTTCCGCCGGGTCCGCACTGGTCTGACGCCGGCGTCGGAATGACGCGCTCCGTTCCAACGATCGCCAGTCTCCCACGGGCGGCGACTTCTTCGGGGACCCTCCGGAAATAGGCTCGCCCGGGATCGTGGACCACCTCAGGATCCCAGGACCCTACCGTCCCGACCGACGACATGGTGCCCTCCGACCCTGAAAACTCCTTGACCGGACTCCCCGCCCTCCAGGCTCCTGACAGCCCCGAGAGCCGGTTCGAGTCGTCCGACGCACCGGGCACCGAGCGCCGCGTCCAGGCTGGGTTTCTCCTCGGGATGCTCCTACTGCTCGCCGTCGGCGCCGTGTCGTACTGGAGCGTTCATCGGCTCACCGACAGCGCCGCGGTGCTCCGGGATCGTGACCGCATGGCGGCGCTGCTGCAGCAGGTGGAGGAAGGTGCGGCGGACGTCTGCATCGCCACCGAGGCCTTTGCCCTGTCGGACGACGAGGCCGACCTGCCGGCATACCGTTCCGCCACGAATGCGCTCGAGACCGCGCTCGAGGCCCTCGAAGTCCGCGTATCCCGCGATCCGGTGCAGCGGGATGCCATCACCGCGCTCCGACGGGCGGTGACATCGCTGACCGCGTCGACACGCCTGGTGGTCGACCCTCCCCAGGTGGAGGGAGAACCGGCCGTGATTCCGGAAGGCAAACCCGAACACCAGATGCGGTATCTCGCCGAGGTCCGCAAGGCCGCAGAACGCATCGGCCGCCACCAGGACACGCTCCTGGAGCGGACGCATCGCGAGACGGAATCGAGGCTCGACGAGGCGCGTCTGGTGGTGGGCCTGGTCGCCGTGCTGGTCTTTGTCGGCGTCCTGTTCTCCACCCTGTCGATGAACCGCGAGGTGGCGAGGAGCCAGGCGGCCGAAATGGGATTGCGGCGTGCCCGTGACGATCTCGAAAGCCGGGTCCAGGAGCGCACCTCGGAGCTGGACCGCTCGCTGCAGTCCCTCCATGCGAGCGAGGCCCGGCTGGCCGAGGCACAGAAGATCTCCCAGACCGGCAGCTACGAATGGGAACTCAGAACCGGGGTGCAGACGTGGTCAGACGAGCTCCGGCGCATCTTCGGCCTCGGAAGCATGGCAAAGGCCTCGGTTGAGCAGATCGAGCGGCTGGTCCACCCCGAGGACCTCCTGCGTCTCCAGGAGGTCATCCACAGGGTGCGGCAGGGCGAGGCCTGCGATGCGCTCGAGTTCCGGATTGTCCGGCGTCCGAACGAACTCCGCCACCTTCTCGGCAACGCCGTTGGCATCCCCGACGATCGAGGCGTGGTGCAGCGGATTCTGGGCACCATCCAGGACGTCACCGACCGCAAGCGCGACGAGGTTCTGATCCTATCCCAGCAGCGTCTCTCCGAAGCCCTGCTGCGGCTCGCCAAGCGGCTCGAGCGTTCGCATCGGGTCGCGGAGACGATGAGCATCGCGACCGAGGAGATCCATCGCATGCTGGGCCTGCCTTCGCTGTGGTTCCTCCAATACTCGGACGACGGAGAACGGGTGCGGCTCGTCCACAAGGCCTCCGCGGGAGAGGAGAGCGAAGCCTCGGGCGGCTGGGTCCCGGTCGGCTCCCATCCCCTGCTCGGCTCGATCCGTGCGGCCCGGGAGTGGACGCTGATGCGGACGGAGGGCGAGGTCGGCAGCGCCTCCCCCGAGGGCTGGCCCGATCTTCTTGGGACGGATGCACTCCACGTGCCGATTCTCCTGGCCGGAAACCAGCGCGGGGCGATCGGCGTGTCCAGGACCCCATCGGACGATCGTCCGGAGCTCGGCGGTCTCGAACGCCAGTTCCTCCTCTCCGCCATGGCGAACATCGGCGTGGTTCTCGACCGCGTGTTGGCGTCGGAGGCACGGGACCACATGACCCAGGCCCTTCTGGTCAGCGAGGAGCGGCTCCAGATGGCCTCCCGGGTTGGTGGCGCAGGCGTGTTCGAGGAGAACCCCTCAACCGGCGAATTTTACGCCTCGCCGCTCCTCGCCGAGATCGTCGAGCTGCCGTCCGGTATGCGCCCGCTCCAGAGCCTGCTGGACCGCATCCTGCCGGAGGACAGCCATGGACTGGTCGGATTCCTGCGTCGCCTGCAGGACCCGTCCCGCGGCCGCAGGGCCGAACACGAGTGTCGGCTGCGTCTGGCCGATGGCGGGATCCGCTGGCTTCGGATCCAGGCCCAGACGTGGTTCGAACCCCAAGGGGGGCGGGGACGTCCCGTGAGGACCATCGGAACCGTGGTCGACATCACCGAACGCAAGGCCGCGGAGGCGGCGCTGCGGGCCTCGATCCAGGAGAACAGCGACCTCCGGACCGCGCTCGACCAGCACGCGCTGGTGGCGATCACCAGTCCCCTCGGCCGGATCTCCTTCGTGAATGACAAGTTCTGTGCTGTCTCGCGCTATGACCGGTCGGAACTCCTCGGACAGGACCACCGCCTGATCAACTCCGGACACCATACGAAGGAGTTTTTCCGGGACCTCTGGAACACGATTGCCGCCGGGCGGGTCTGGCAGGGGGACATCCGGAACCGCGCCAAGGACGGCTCCTTCTTCTGGGTCGCCACCACGATTGTCCCGTTCCTCGATGACCGGGGGATACCTGCGCGCTACATGGCGATCCGTGCCGACATCACGGAGCGCAAGAGGGCCGAGGAGCAGCTACGCCAGGCGCAGAAGCTCGAGTCGATCGGAACCCTGGCCGGGGGCATTGCCCATGACTTCAACAACATCCTCAGCGCGATCCTCGGTAATGCCGAGCTGGCCCGGATGGATCTGGATCCGAATCACGAGGCCTATGGCTGCCTCGAGGAGATCCGCAAGGCGGGACAGCGGGCGAAGGGGTTGGTGCAGCAGATCCTCGCCTTCGGACGCCGCCAGCCTTCCGAGCAGAAAGCGGTTCCCCTGCAGGCACTGGTCGAGGAGATGGCGCGATTGCTCCGGGCCACGCTGCCGGCGGGAGTCGACCTCCAGCTCACCCTCGATCCCCTGGCGCCGCCGGTGCTCGGGGACGCCAACCAGCTGCACCAGGCCCTCTTCAACCTTTGCACGAATGCCTGGCACTCGCTTGACGACCAGCCGGGCACGATCTCGATCCGTCTGGGCTCCTGCACCCTCGACCACCCGGCCGCGGCCGCCCTCCCGGGTACGCGTCCCGGCCGACACGTCCGCGTGGAGGTCGCCGACACCGGCCACGGCATCGAGCCCGAGGCCCTGCGCCACATCTTCGAGCCCTTCTTCACCACCAAGCCCCCGGGCAAGGGAACCGGCCTGGGTCTGACCGTGGTCCAGGCCATCGTCCAGAGCCACCACGGCTCCATCGTCGTCGACAGCATCCCCCGCAAGGGTTCGACCTTCACCCTGTACCTGCCCGCGACGGATGCGGCACCGGAGATATCTGCCGCACCGGAACCCGCCACGAGACGTGGCACCGGCCAGCGCATCCTCTACCTCGACGACGAGGAACAGCTTGTGTCGCTCGGAACCCGCATGCTTAGCCGGGCCGGGTTCCAGATCTCTGGGTTCACCCACCCCGGGACCGCGATCGAGGCCTTTGCCCGGAACCCGATGGGGTTCGACGTCGTCATCACCGACCACAACATGCCGGAGCAATCCGGTCTCCAGGTCGCCGAGGAGCTCCTCAGGATCCGCCCCGACATCACCATCGTGCTGTGCTCAGGATTTTTCACCGACGAGCTCAAGGAAAAGGCCCGGCACATCGGCATCCACCACGTTCTGTACAAGCCGAACACGATCCAAGAGCTGACCCAGTCGATCCATCGCATCGTCCAGGACGCCCAAACCCCTCGCCTGGACGGATGAGCGACCCTCGCCTGGACGAGCTGAGACGGATCCTTCCCCGGTGCATGACCCGGGACTGGGTCCGGCTCGGAGGCCGACTGGTCCGGCTGCTCAAGGACCGGAACCATGTCGATCGGCACGATGCCGTGTTTGCGCGGCTTCTCGAGCAGGCCGCTGACTCGATGGCGCTCCGGGATCGGCGGCGACTCTCGGTCCCAGCCTGCACCTACCCGGAATCCCTGCCGATCGTGGCACGGCGGGACGAGATCGTGTCTGCGATCCGCGCCCACCAGGTGGTGGTGATTGCTGGCGAAACGGGATCCGGGAAGACGACGCAGATTCCCAAGATGTGCCTCGAGGCGGGACTCGGAATCGAAGCGATGGTCGGCTGCACCCAGCCCCGGCGGGTCGCCGCCCAGTCGATCTCCCGTCGCATCGCGGAGGAGCTCGAAATCCCTTGGGGTCGGCAGGTCGGATGCAAGGTCCGATTCGACGACCAGACCGGCCCGGAGACCCACATCAAGCTGATGACCGACGGGATCCTGCTCGCCGAGACGCAGGGCGACCCGCTGCTGGCCGACTACAACGCCCTCATCATCGACGAGGCCCATGAGCGGAGCCTCAACATCGACTTCCTCATCGGCTATCTGCAGGGACTCATCGGACGGCGACAGGACCTCAAGCTCCTGATCACCTCGGCGACCCTCGACATCGGGGCCTTCTCCAGGGCCTTTGGAAATGCACCGGTGATCGAGGTCTCGGGCCGGACCTTCCCGGTGGAGGTGCGCCACGAACCCCTCGGGGGTTCGGAGGATGGGGAACCGGAGACGTCCTACCTCGAGGCCTCGGTGGAGACCGCGACCCGGACACTGCTCGAGTCGTCCGGGGGAGACCTCCTGGTCTTCCTGCCGAGCGAGCGGGACATCCGGGAAGCCGCTGACCAGCTCGAGGGACGCCATGGGCGGGAGGTCGAGGTGATCCCGCTCTATGGCCGGCTCGCCGCGGCGGACCAACAGCGCGTCTTCCGTTCCTCGGAACAGCGTCGGATCATCCTCGCCACCAACATCGCCGAGACATCGCTGACCCTGCCGGGGATCCGGTTCGTGATCGACCCCGGCTACGCCCGCATCAGCCGGTACAACCCGCGGACCCGTACCCGACGCCTTCCGATCGAGCCGATCTCCCAGAGCAGCGCGAACCAGCGGAAGGGTCGCGCGGGACGCGTCGAGGCCGGGGTCTGCATCCGGCTCTACTCCGAGGAGGACTACCTCGGACGGCCGGCCCACACCCAGCCGGAGATCCAGAGGGCGAACCTCGCCGAGGTCATCCTGCGCATGAAGGCGTTCCGCCTGGGCGAGATCGAGACCTTTCCCTTCCTCAATCCCCCACCCGCCTCGGCGATCTCCGGGGGCTACTCCCTCCTTGTCGAGCTCGGGGCGCTCGATGTCGATCGGAACCTCACGCCTCTGGGTTGGGATCTCGCCCGGCTACCGATCGATCCGACCCTCGGGCGGATGGTGTTGCAAGCCCGTCGGGAGGGATCCGTGCGGGAACTGCTGGTGATCGCCGCCGGGCTCAGCATCCAGGATCCACGGGAACGTCCCAGCGACCGGGAGGCGGCCGCCGATGCCGCCCACCGGCGACATGCCCATCCGACCTCCGACTTCCTCTCGCTCCTGAACCTTTGGCACTTCGTCCACGAGGGCTGGTCCGGTCTCCGGAGCCAGGGGCAGCGACGACGCTTCTGCCAGACCCAATTCCTGTCCTACCTGCGCCTGCGGGAATGGATCGACCTTGAGAACCAGCTTGAGGAGGCGCTGCAGGATCTGCTGGGAGACGAGGACGTCGCAGTCCCGGGCACGGAACTCCAGCGGTTGGAGCCCGGTGCCCGATCCGGGGATCGGCGCTACGACAGCATCCACCGGTCCATCCTGAGCGGTCTGCTGTCGAACATCGGCCGTCGACATGACCGTGGCCAGTACCAGATCGCGGCAAACCGGATCGCCCGCATCTTCCCGGGGTCGATCCTCGCACCTCGGCAGGAACCCCAGGGTGCAGCAGGACGCAGCCGTCGGGAGCCCATCCCTCCTGCCCCGAAGACGGGCACGCCCGAGTGGATCGTCGCGGGCGAGGTGGTCGAGACCTCCCAGCTGTTCCTCCGGACCGCCGCATCGATCGAACCCGGCTGGATTCCGGATCTCGCCCCGCACCTCGTCCGCATCACCCACTCCAATCCGCGATGGGTCGCCTCCGCCGGCCAGGTCGTGACCGACGAGATCATCACCCTCCATGGCCTGGAGGTGGTCCGCCGACGGATCGCCTACGCCACCATCGACAGCACTGCCGCCACCGCCCTGTTCATCCGGTCCGCGCTGGTGGAGGAGGACCTGCTGCCGGGACGCAGGGATCCGGGAGAGGGCGACGAGTCCGAGGATTCCGGAGACTGGAAACGGACCCGATCGAAGCGCCCAGACGCCCTATCCCCCCTTCCCCCCCAATACCGGTTCCTCGACCACAACCGACAGGAACGCGAACGGGTCGAGGCTCTCCAGACACGGATCCGCCACAGGGTGGTGGATCTCGACGAGGCTCTCCGTGCGTTCTACGGCAGCCGGCTCGAGGGGGTCGCCTCGATCTCGGAGCTGAACCGCTGGCTGGCAGGTCATGGGGGGCCCGGTTCGCTCTGCGCGCGCGCGGAGGATCTCGCCCCTGGACGGGACCTGGCCTTCGACCAGGAGGCGTTTCCGCTCACCGTGCCGATCGACGGGCAGCCCGTGCCCGTGCGCTACGCCTATGCGCCCGGGGAGGGACATGACGGGGTCACGCTGCGGATTCCCATCGCCCTGGCCGATGCGGTCTCCGCCGCCCGCCTCGAATGGGCAATCCCAGGACTTCGGGCAGGACGGGTCGAGGACTGGCTTCGATCACTGCCCAAGTCGCTTCGCAAACAGCTGCAACCCATCGCGCCGAAGGTCGAGGAGATCGTCCGCGACCTGGTCCCGGAGGGACCCACCCTTGAGCACGATCTCAGGCGGTTCCTGCGACAACGCCACGGAATCGAGGTGCCGGCGTCCGACCGCGGATCGTCCCAGATGCCGCCCCATCTCCGCCCCCGGGTCGAGGTCCTGGATCCGGGACAGAAGGTGGTCGCGGAGGGTCGCGACTGGTCCTCCCTGCGTGCCTCACTACCCCGTCAACGGGTGTCGACCCCCATGGAGTCGGACGGCTGGAGGGCGGCGGCGGCGCGCTGGGAACGGTTTGGGGTTGTGGAATGGAATTTCGGGGATCTGCCGGAATCGATCTCGTGGGGCACCCGAGGCGCCCCGGGCGGGGTCGCCTTTCCAGGTCTGGAGCTGGAGGAACACCAGGTCCATGTGCGACTCTTCCTGTCGGCAAGCCAAGCCCGCCTGTCGACCGAGGCCGGATTCCGGAGGCTCTTGGAGCTCGCGCTCCACAAGGATCTGGCCTGGCTCGAACGCGATCTCCGCGGACTCAACCGGCTGGCGGAGCGCTGGGCCCCTCTGGGCGCGGTGGACCGGCTCCGCGACAACGCCCTCCTGTATGCACGACGTCGGGTGCTGTCCGGACTGCTGCCGTCGCGGTGGACCCGGGAGGAGTTTGATGGTGCCGTCGTGGCGAGCCGACAGCGAATCCCAGGATTAGCGCAGGAGATCATCGACCGGGTGGGGGAAATCCTCGAGCTCCGGGTGGCCGTCGCCCGCGGACTCGGGTTGTCCGCCCAGACTGGATCGACGCCATCGAAACCATTGAAGTCGCTCGACCAGCTGTCGCTGCCGGCGTCCGGTGTGACGGGAAGGTCCTTGCCCGCAGCCACAACCGCGGGTCTGCCGGCGGCGACCCAGATCGCGCAGGACCTCGGGCGACTCATCCCAGAGGGCTTCCCGGCCAACCTTCCTCCAGACCGGCTCCAGCACCTGCCCCGCTACCTGAAGGCACTGGGACTTCGACTGGAGCGGGCACGTCAGAATCCGCCCCGGGATCTCGAACGACAGGCCCAGATCCAGCCATTCCTTCGCGCGGTGGAAGACCTCCGGAAGGGGGCGTCCGATCCCGCGGCGTTTGAGCGGATCGAAGAGTTCAGTGGCTGGGTCGAAGAGCTGAAAGTGTCGGTGTTCGCACAGGAACTCGGCACGTCGATGCCTGTGTCCGTTCGACGTCTGCAGGAGCAGCTCGACCGTCTGAAAGCGTTGTGAGGGCGGCGAGAGCTGATTGCCCCAACTGGACCCTGGTGAAAGGTCAGCAGGCAGGGTTTGGGTCTGACAGGCTGGGAGGTCCCGACCTTATGGACGGTGCATTGCCTCGTTCCCCGGATGATTGGTGGCCAACAGCTCCAGGATGCGCTGGGCCGCGCCTGGCACGTCGTCGACAACGAAACTATGGAATTCCATACCGAGCCAGGGCGAGCGGACCATGACGCTGGTACACCCGGCAATCTGGGCTGCCTTTGCGTCAGCCTCCTTGTCGCTGATGACAAAGGATTGATCGAGATCGAGGCCCCACTTGAAACCCGCATCGAGGAACATGCCAGGCTGCGGCTTGCAGCTGGGATGGGTCCAGTCCGCGTGGGGGCAGACGAAGATGTCGTCGATTGGCAGCTGGCGGAACAACAGGGTATGCATGCGCTCTAGTTCGCGACGCGGCAGGATACCCTGCGACACTGCCGATTGGTTCGTCGTCACGATGAGCACGAAGCCCGCAGCCTTGAGATCCTCGAGCGCCTCCCGGGCGGCGGGATTGATGCGGAAGCGTTCACACCGAAGCGGCGTGACCTGCTCGCCGTTCACTATATCGCACAGATTGAGGATCCCGTCGCGTTCGAGGAAAACCGCCTGTCTCATGCCTGAGAAACCGCAAGTTTCCTGCCAAGACATCGGGACCCTTTCCCCACCGGGCTCCTCCCAGCAGGTGGGGTTTATTCGCCGGTCAGACCCTCCGCCGTGGCGAGGCGTCCCTCCATCCAGCGGAGGGTCGGGGTGACCCGGGCCACCGCATTCTTTTCGGTCTGCCCAGTGAAGGGCTCGAGCATGAACTTCACCACCGCCACCACCTCCCCATTGCGATCCCTCAGCGGACAGGTCACCAGGAACTCCTTCTCCGCTTTGCCAAAGTAGGTCTCGTTGGATTCCAGAACCCCGTTCTCGACCTCGGTCGCCGGCATCCCGATCTCCGATGGGTCCTTGGCCGCGATCACGTGGAGCTCGGGACGGCTGGCGGTCTTCGCATAAAGCCGGAGGTTCCTCAGCCGGGACTGCCGGCGAAGCGTCTCCTGGACCAGCTGCTCGGCCACCGTCACCAGCGGCTGGTACACCACCTTGGCGCCAAGAAACTCACTGACGGAATCCGACTTCGTCATGAACCCCACACGTCCGAACTGGAACGAGTTGTCGGTCAGGGTCGGGATCACCGTCTTGCCATCGAGCAGGACGTCGATCTTGTTGGCCACGGTGCTGACCGTCAGCTCATGCCATTCGCCCTTCCGGACGGGAACATCGTTGCCGATGGGCGTGGTGCGCTGGCCATCGACGAACTTGTAGAACCGGATGTTTCCCCTGGCACTGGCCCGCACGACGTAGAAGTTCCTTTCGTCCTGCATCCGGAACACCACCCCGGCGATCTGTTCGACAATCCCCGACACGATCCGGAACCGGGTCGTGAAGGTGAAATCCCCGTAGCGTTCCCCGGTGAAATAGAGGACCGGGAAGCGCTCGTCGGCAGGGTCCTTTGACAGCTGGGCCAGCACCGGCATCTTGTAGGTCGCTGGACGATCCTGGATCAACGGGGCGAACTGCGAGGGAACCTCGGACTGGATGATCTGCCAGTCGGGCGCAGGTCCCTCCCCTACGACAAACGTCTGGAATCCCTCCGGGGGCTTGCCGACGGTGTTGGTGGTGAAGTTGAAGACCCGCTCCGCCGCCCTGCACGACAGGACCAGCAGCACGGCCCCGACGAACCCCAACGATCGCTTCATTGCCCGAGGCTACCAGAGCACTCCTCCGCGGCAAGTGACGGGGTTAGTGCGCCAGCCGGAGTCGAAGCTGGCAGAACCGCTGTCCTCGTCCGGCACCGAAGCCCACGAAAGGGCGTTGCCCGCCCCGAATACTGTCGGTCCCCCCATTGGAATCGTGGAGCACAGATCGCCAGAACAGCGTCTCCCTCCAACCCTCCCCGGAAGGCCAAGCATAGGCCGCCAGGAAACGGCACCTCAGCGCCCAGAGACCACCTTCCCCGGAGTACAGGGTCGCCAAGATCGGTAGCCTCTGGAAGGTGAAGAAGTGACTGCGGAAAACCGTTCCAGACCTGTCTGGTCGGTCCCTCCTTTTCCTCGGGTATTTCTGGTGAACCTCAGCCACGTCGGCTGCCCCGTTCACCCAACGCCTAGCTCTCGGTTTTTCAGCCTCCAGGTGACACCACTCATGCCGCCTCTTCCTTTGATGGCCCATCCCGACTCCCCGTGCCCTTCACAGCACTCGCGCCCGCCAGAACCGTGCCCGCGTATTCGGATCTGGCGTCACAGTCACGCGCATCTGCTTTCCAGGGCCCTGACCCGTTAGACGCTGCACCTCCGACCACGACCTCAGATCCGTCGTCGTCTCCAAGACGACCGCTGCACCCTCTGCTGCCTCGACATCCAACGCCAACGGTGCCCCAACCAATTGGACCACGGTAAGGTTGAGTGTCGTCGGGCTCCTGATCTGGAAGGTCTGATCCACCTGCGCCGTCATCCACAAAGGGCTCCCCGGGTTCAACGCCCGCACCGTTACCGCCCCCCCGTCCAGGAGCGTCAGACTCGTCCCACTCACCGTCGCCGGTCCGCTCAACACGGAGAACGTCACCGGCAGCCCCGCACTGCTCGTCGCCACCAACGCCACCGGTCCGCTCCCCAACACCATGTCGCCGATCGGTTGGAACGTGATCGTCTGCTCCCCAGGGCTCACGGTGAACGAGTTTGTCCAGCCCGGTGCCGGCAGATAGTTGGCCGTCCCAGCCTGCTCCGCTGCCACCGCGACCGACCCCACCCCCGTCAGCCGCAGCTCCGCACCGCTGACCGTCGCCGCGCCGCTCACTATCCGATATGTCACCGCCAGACCACTGCTCGCCGTTGCTTCCAGCGGGATGCCACCGGTCGTGAAAGCCCGGTTCGCCAACGCCGCAAAGGTCAGGCTCTGGCTGGCCTTCGACACCGCCACGGTCGTCTCCGCCGTGGCCGACTGGAAGTCGGCCGATCCCGCCTGCGTCGCCCGCACCGCGATCGTCCCCGCACCGATCAGGGTCAGCGTGGCGCCCGACACCGTCCCCGGACCGCTCAACACGGAGAACGTCACCGGCAACCCGCTGCTGGCGCTGGCCTGCAGCGTCAGCGGCGCATCGCCGAAGGTCGCCGCCTGCACCGGAGTCCAGGTCACCGTCTGCACGGCCGGCGCCACGGTACGTTCCAACTCCATCGATGCCGGAGCCCAGGTGTCGTTCCCCGCCTGTGCAGCCCGCAGTCGCACCGTGCCGCCACCCTGGGGCACCAGCAGACCGTTCTCGAGCCGACCCGGTCCCGACACCACCTCCAGCGTCACGGGCAGACCGCTCGACGCCGTGCCGGCGATCGCCACACCCGCGCCCTGATGCACCAGTCCCTCGCCGCCAATCACGGTCAGGCTCTGCTCCTGCCACACGTTCACCCGTACCGGCAACCCCAGCACTGAAGCGCTGAGATCGGGCTTGAAGAGGATCGGCCACACAGTCGAGGAGGTCTCAAGTTGCTGGGGTTCCAGATAGGCGGATGACAGCGCCGTCGGCTCCGTACCGTCGAGGCTGTAGAACACCAGCCAATCATCCTTGCTGTGTTCAATGGAGAACTGCACCGGCGGCAGGCTGCCCACTGTATTGAGGGCAACGACGCCGTTCACCAGCGTCACCAGATCTACCACCTCCGCAGTGAATCCGTTGGTCACGCTCAGGGTGCCATCGCTCACCGCGACCTCGATCCGGTTGGCCGACGGCGCCTGGGCGCGAACCGGCGTCCAGGTGAGCTGTCCTTGGGGTGTGACCACTAGGTTGCTGGGACCCCTGACGAGCCGGTAGCTCAGCGGATTGGCGGGCAGGTCCGGATCAGCCGCCAGGAGCGTGAGGGTCAGGCTCTTGCCTGGTACGAGGATCGCATCCGGAAGAGCCGCCCACTCGGGTTCGCGGTTCACCTCGGTCACGGTGATCCGGAAGCTGCGTTCGGCAGTCAGCCCCAACGGCTCCGTGACCTGAACGGTCACCGGATACGTCCCCTGCCCCTGCTCTTCGGTGGGGGTCCACTGCACGACACCAGTAGTCGCGTTGACGGTCATCCCGGGAGGATGGACGGTCAGCGAGTAGGCCAACGTCTGGATCGGCAGGTCCCCATCAGTTCCGATGGCCTGCATCGACCATGGGATCCTCTCGGGAATCGTCATATCGGCGATCGGTGCCAACGTGGGCGGATGGTTCACCTTGATCACCGCCAACCGCACCGTCGTCTGGGCGGTCAAGGGGGGTGTCCCGGCATCAGCAACCTCGAACACAAGGTCAAACGTCCTTCCGCCCTCCGCCTCCCCCGGGGTCCAGGTCACCTCACCGGTTGTGGCATTCACCCCGACCCCGGCGGGGCCGCTGAGGAGTTTGTACGACAGCGTCTGGGCGGGCACATTCAGGTCGGTGGCCTTGAGAGTGAGGGTCCAGGGCTTGCGTTCCTCGACCGACTGCGGTCCGACCGCGTCGAACACCGGGGCCAGGTTCATTTCCACACCGAGTTCCACCGGCAGACCCAGCAGCGTGATCGATTGCACCTCAATTGCCTTTGACGCTGACCCGTCCAGCGGCTGGACATCCGTGTAGCCAGCGACCCGGATCGCGAGGCCCGGCCGAAACTCGAACGCGGCATTGAATGCGTAGGGAGATCCGGCCGAATTTAGCAGATGGTAGGCCACTGCCGGGGTCAAGGGTGGCACGGCGGGTTGTTCAAAAAGGCCGAAAGAATTTAGGACGAGGGTTACGACGCTCTCGGGTCGACGTTGAGGCAGAGCGAGTAACGAATCTACCGCTGAGCGGGCTTCGGCCAACGTCGCAGCCGACACCAGAGTTGCTACCTCGGCCGACACGGTGCCACTACGGAGGAAGGTCCGGGTCGAATCGATTGGCAGCTCCATCGCGGCGGAAAGGCCTGTGGTGGTGCCGGTCATCAGTACATTTTTGATCTGGTCCTCGGTGAGAGCGGGTCCATTTGTCGGCTGCCTGCGGCTGCTGACCGTATAGATATCCCCCATGGCTTTGAGCAGCGAATTCATGGGACCGGTGGGTGAATTTACGACCGCCTCATGGATCGGCCTGAAGATGTCGGAGAACCGGTGCGCGCCAACTCCCGGTAGGGACCCCGCCTCAAGCGCCTCAAGATCACGGTCCGTAAGAGCTGAACGCAATTCATCCCCGGGACGCCCTGAGAGAAGCGTCAGCGGTCCCTCGCCCAGGAGCCGTTCCAGCTTGAGCTCCACCAGCAGAGTCACAAGCGTCTCCGGAAGGGAGTTCGCGGCGCGGACGAGTCGAGGAGCCGGCGTGATTAGGATCTCAAAAATGAGGGGCATGCCAGAACCGGCCCTCTGCCGCTGGCCAATCTGGACCTGTGAGGGGGGCTGTAGTGCTGACACCGTGGTCATGGACGCGGTGCCGGTTCCCGACGGGGCATTGACCTGGACCACGAACCGGGGGAAGCCGCCGGTAACGATAGCTGGACCCGAATTGAACCAGCCCGCTCCTCCGTTCGCAGCATCGAGACGCGCCTTCACCTGCGCCGCAGTCGCACCCGCCGGGATTGTTGTCGTCCCACCGCCTGACAGCAGGAAGACGCCATCGGAGGGTCCGATACTGGAACGGAGCAGGGTTCGCCACTGGGCCGCTGCTGGGATAACATCGCCTCCGGCGAACTCGAGGGTTGGCAGGACGGACCCGACTTCCGGGGTCTCAACGAGCGTTGCCTGCTCGCGTCCTGGCGGCGGGTTGTTGGTGTTGGCTGCCTTGGTCAGCCCGAAGAACTGCGGGGTCCGCACGCTGACGAACCGCCGGCTTCCCTCTGTCGGCACCCGCCCGATCGTCGCGATCGAGACGTTCCCCATCAGTTTCGTTCGCCCCGCCGAAAGAGGCGAACCATCCGGGGCATGGACCGCGATCTCCACATTGGTGTCCGCCGCCCGGACCGCCACCGAGCCGCCCGTCCCGTCCAATCCCACCACAACCGTTTGAATTGAGTAGGATGGCGAATTCAATCCCGTCAGCCGACGCCCATCGGCATCCCTCGCCATGAAGTCGGAGGCATCCGCCGGATTCGTCCCTGCTGCGATCTCGTTGAGATCCGAATCCCCATCCCCATCGGCATCCACACCCGAGCGCGGATCCAATCCGTTGGCCTGTTCCACGAAGTCCGGAACTCCGTCGAGGTCCGAATCCAATGTCCGCCCTACCGCCGGGGAGATCTGGAACACGGCTGAGCGGATCGGACTGCGCTGACCGCCCGCCGTTTGGCCGAACGTCCGCAGCACGCCCGACTGCACCAGCACCGGAGGATGGTTGGGATCGTACGGCATCCACGTACCCGGCCCCGCCGCGGTGTCGAACCGATATTGAAGGGTCTGGGTCGCCGCGAGGCCGAGCGCTGCCCGTCGAATGTTCTCGGCCGAGGTGATTTCGACCTCGGTCGCAGCCTCGAAGCTGCCGCCGGGCGGCAGAATGGCCAGGGTATCGAGGACAGACCCGGAGCCACCCCGGAACGAGAAGAACGAGATGTCGTCGGCCATCTGGCTGCCCAGCACATGAGTGGCCCCAAGAGGAGGGGCCCCAAGGACCGTCGCCACAGCGGATCCAAGTCCAACAGACGACCCCTGGAAGACCTCCCGCACCGCGGTGACTACGCCTGGCAGTGGCGAGTTCGTGGGGAGCCCCCGCGTCCAGTCCCCCACCGAGACCACCCCTACCAGACGGGCGGACGGATCCGCCATTGGGGCACCATTGTAGTATGCCACCGTGCTGCGCCCGGTCAGGGCCGTCGGCACCGGCAGGACCGTCGTCCCCAGCACCTTACCGCTGGAGTCGTGGGAGACCATCGATCGAGACGGCTGGCCAGCCGAGGCCGCCGAGAGGACGAGGAGGCTCCCATCCGGCAGCGGCACCGTCGCAGTGGGCACACCCCCGGCGGCATCGAGCTCTCGGACCAGCACGGGCGCCTTGCCAGGCACATAGTCGTAGAGCCCCACTGAACCGGGGGATCCCTCGAACCGGATGACAAGCCGATCCGGATTCGCCCCACTCCCTGGCGCCACTGACACGCCAGCCACCGGGGTACTAAAGGCCACCGTCTGGGGCGAGAAGTTCGGCGCCGCATCAGGGACCCCCATCTCAAACTTAAGGGGAGTCCCATCAAGTCGGATCGACGTCATCGAGCCGCCGAAGACCGTCACAAGACGCGTTTGGAGCGGATTCCCAAAGAATCCTGTCCGAACCGGAGCGGTCGATTTGATCTCGATCTGCGCATCGGGTGACGTTGGTTTGAGGACCCCATCGGATACATCATGAACCTGTACGGTAACCGGCCCGGTACCCTTCCCGGAGACCCACCCGACGAGAACGTTGGCCGACCCTCGGGAGGACCAGAGCGGGAAGGCCTGGAGGAGGCCCTGACCGGCCGGGGAGACGACATGCTGGTCCAAGGGCTTGAGGGTAGCACCGGTGTTGCGCAGGACCTCGATCCGGTCGGGCGTCGGGGCGCTGTCGAGGACCGTGGCGGCCACGACATCCTCGAGCCCTGCCGGGGCCCCTACCCCAAAGCGAGCGAAGGTCGCCCGGCTGGGTCCCACCCCGGTGGTGTCATACGCCTCCGTCTCGCCGGCGGACGCTCCGCTCAGGTGGAGTGCCACCAGACGTCCCCGATCGGGATCGAGCACCAGCGCATCCAACCGGGTCGGGGAGAAGAGATGACCGAGGGCTAGCCCCGTGATGCGGTTCTGGACCGACCACGTCCGCAGTGGCGCGAAGCCTCCGCCCGGAGTGCCGAGCGAGACCCGGACGACACCGGTGGGCTTGTCGGCGATCAGAACGTCGGGCCAGCTGTCGCCGTTGAAGTCGGCCGATACGGCGAATTCCCGCACGGACTCCTCCGGCGAGACGGCGGCGGCGAGACGCGGGGCGGTCAAGCCCGACACGACAGCCGCGACGAAGGCGCAGAGCAGCAGGATGGGAGGTCTCATGGCACAGTCACGGGGTTCGGCACGCGGATCATGTCGCGCGGTTCCTTGGAGGTCGGATCGAAGCGCACCAGCACGTACCGGTAGGTGGCCCCACGGAGGACGGGAAGGGTGTCGGTCAGGACGAGATTCATGACAGCGTTATTGGCGACGCTGCCGCCGTAGACGAGGCGGATGAACGGATCATAGATCCGCGTGTTCGGACCGTTCGCCGAATTTTTCCCGCCGGCGTCGACGAACCCGTAGGCGATCGACTCCATGAGCGGAGTGACCTGGACCAGATCATTGCGCACCCCGGGATCCATGGGCGTCGCGATCCGGTATCGGTAGAGCGCACAGGGAAAGAGCGAGTCTGGGTCCAGCCCATCCTCCGAGGTCCGGTAGATGTTCCGGTTGGGATTGATCCGGACGTTGGTCAGCGTGACCTGCCCCCGGCCATCGGGCTGGGTGCGGGTGGGGGAGACCAGCCTGCCGATCGACACCCCGACGCCATCGAAGTTCCCGGTCTCCGCCGCGGACAGCACCCGGGCCCCGAGGGCGGCCGAGGCCACGTAGGTCTGGAGGGAGGCGGGATCCGACGGCCCAAGGAACAGCCAGTCGGGTTTGTACTCCGGCGGCACCGGTCGAGCCGGCCAGGGCACTGTCACCGCGGCGGTCAGGGTCTCCGACCATTCTCCCGAGCGCACGTTGCCGACCTCGCCGAGGGTGGAGTCGGCGGAGACGGCCTGGACCGCGACGGTGTAGACCGAACCGTTCTCCGCGGGCAGGTCGATCGTGAACTCGGCCGGGGCGGGATTCTCGGTCGCCGAGTTGGCCTCGCCGGCGAAGCGCCCCGTCACACGGGAGGTTTCGTAGATGCCGAACCTCTTGGTCCCCTCGTCCGGCAGCAGCTCGCCTGAACCGGTCGCCGAGTTCGGCTTCAGCTCGTCCACGCCGAAGTTGGACGGCGGCAGATGCCCGTCCTGGGAGAGGTAGACCCGGAACCGGTCGACGCCCTGCGGCGGACACGTCCACTTCAGCCGCAGGGTCCGGGGGGTGCCCGACGGCGGATTCGCGACGATGCGGTCGAGATACGGAACCGGCAGGGCCAGCCCCGGAAACTCGGCGCAGTCGATCCGCAGGTAAGGCCCCGCGTTGCCGTCACGATCGTAGGCCTGCGCGTACCAGCAGATGCGTCCCCCGTTGATCGGCATCGGGTTGAGATCCTGCCAGGGAACCGACTGGGCGGCCGTGGATTCAGGCACCTCGGCCCGATAGATGAAGGTCATCGGACCGTCGTCGATGCGGCGGTAGAACTTCACCTCGCGCGTGCCGGCGGGGACCTTGACCTCGCCATCCGGGCGGGTGGTCAGACCCGTGCCCTTGTCCACGGGGCCCGGATCGCCTCCCTCGGGACATCCCTGCCGCGCATCCACGAGCACGACCATCAGGTCGGCCTGAAACGGGATGACGACGCCGAGGACGCGACCATCCTTGCCAAGTCCGGCGGTGTTCGCGGCGGCCTCGGGCGAGATCGCCCCGGTGTCGGCCCCCACCCGGCAACGGATGTTCCCGAGGCTGGGCGCGGTCTGGCCGAACGTCTCGGCAGCGGACGCCAAAACATGCTGGGCGATCCCCGTGTCGTCGAAGGCCACCCGTGCGAGCACGCGCGGTCCTGATCCAGAGGTGTCGTTCGGGTCCCGGTAGGAGAACTCAGCCCAGACGAGGTCCGGCTTGAGACGTCGACAGCTCAACGTGAGCGGCACCCGGCGTCCGACCTCGGAGGTGTCGCCCGGACGGATGACCGGTGGCAGGGCCTCGACCCTGGGGCGCTTGCAGGGAATCCGCATCGATCCTCCCACGAGTCCCGGTCCCTCCCGGTCCCGGATCACACCGAACACCGGTGCACTGTGCCCGCCACGGATCCGGCGGGTGCCATAGGGGCCAGCCGATACCGTCCGAACCGCCCGGACCGTGTACCAGAAGGACCTGTTGGCATCGGTTTCGTTCGGACTGCCCACGATGTCGTCGGTGAACGCCGTCGTCGCCGATGTCGCCACGGGATCCGCCCCCAGCGACCGCTGGGCGCCGTCATAGGTGCGCCACCGATGGATCTCGTACGCGACCGTCCCGGTCTCTGCAGTGGTTGGCACCGGATCCCACCGCAACCGGAGCCGCTGCTTCCCGACCCCAGCGGACCAGTTATAGACGTTGTCGACCTCAAGCCCCTTTACCGCGGCTGGCGGCATCCGATTGAAGACGGCGAGTCGGGTTCCCGGGGAGACGGCTCCATCCCGCCCCAGCACGTCGGTTGCGGTCACGAAATAGGCGAACTCGGCAAAGCCACCGGTCAGCACCACGCCCGCATCCACCTGATCGGTGAGGAACACCGTGGCGGTGTTGACGGGGTCGGCAGCCTGGGCGGCGGTGAGGTCCTCGGGCGTGGCGATGGGGAGGGCGTTGACCCGGGTGGCGCCGGCCGACTGCAACGCGGCGAGGGTGGGTCCGCTGGCCCCGCCGATCCATGCGGCGGGCGCGGCGGCGGACGGCAGGCGCCAGAGGTTGTAGCCGTTCTGGAGCACCGACCGCTGCCGGAGCGGGTCGGGCGTGGACCAGCGGATCCGGACCGCCCGGTTCACCCGCTGGGACTGCAGCTGGACCACCTGCTGCCCAAAGGCAGCAATCGACTTTGCATTGTTCACCCCGTTGGTGCGGAAGGTCGAGAACGCGGTGGCGGGAAGCGCGATGGAGGCCACATCGACACCCGCATCCACCGGGGATCCCGGGGCAGGAAGCGCCACCGGGGGAGCGGTGGGATCGAGGGTCACGCGACCCACCACGGCAAGGTCGCCTCCGGTGGCAGGATCCCGCAAACGGATCTCGAAGGTCGATCGGTTCCCGGCCGGGATCGATCCGGCCCACCCCTGCCCCAGGCAGAGGTTCACTCCGGGGAACGTCTTGCCCAGGAGCTGAAGCTGGCCGCGGTAGGCGGCGTCGGACCGCGCCGCCGCGATCACGTTCGCCAACCGGATCGCCAACGGCTGTCCCGAGACGCCGTTGGAGAGGCTACCGAACATCTGGTCGATCTTGCTCGATAGCGAGCCCTCCTGGGCGGTCGGACCCAGATCCGGCCGCAGGGTCCAGGACCGCTGCAGCAGGGCCGCGACCGTGGCGGGATCCGTCACCGACTGCAGGATGCCCACGCGGACGTAGGTCGACGGATTCGTCGGGAGTCCGTCCTTGCGGTACACGGCAAAGGAGGGATCGGGACCCGCTGCAGCGGGGAGTCCGCCCTGGACCTGGCAGATCAGATATCCCAGGGCGACGCCCCCGGACTGGACATGGGTGCCGCCGGTGACGAGTGCGAGGTCGGAGATGTCGCAGTCGGCACAATCCGGAATAATCGGCGCCGGAACCCTCAGCGGGAGCAGCAGGGCGGTGAGCCAGAGGACGAGAAGACGCATGTTCATGTCAGTAGCTGAGTTCCGGTGAACTGATCTGCCCCTGGCTCACGCTGAATCGGATGCCGACGCTTTCCTTGAATTTAACGCAGAAGGGACAGACGCCCACCTTGCCCTTGAGGGTCCCGGTCCCGGAGAACCGCATGGGACTGGTGAGGTTGAGCCCTTCCTTGACGCCGACCAGCGACATTCGGCCGCTGATGGACACCAGGCACAGCGCCTCGCCGCTGACCTCGCCGACCAGCTTGCCGCCGAAGGTGGGGCCCTCGAGGAAGAAGAAGGCCCCCGCCCCGGCACCAATGTTCACCTGCAGGAGGCAGGACGACGGGATGCCGATCAGTTCGTTCACCGGCAGCCGCGCCTCGCCATAGACATAGGCCCCTGTGAACGGCGGCGTCCCGAGGACGCTCGCGACCTCTGGGTCGATCAGCAAAATGGGATCAAGCGTGCAGGTCCGTCCGAAAAACGCTCCCCCTGCCAGGCCATAGCCCCCCATCTGGAGGTCGAGGTTGGCCGCGAGGTAATTCTCCGCAGCGGTCGGATCCCCATGGATCGCCCCGAACGCCACGGCCGCCGCCATGTCCCGGATTTCGAATGCCTCAAATGTCAGCGGGCCCCCGGTCATGTCGAAGAATCCACCCAGCCCGATCGGCTCGCCGCCCATCACGGTGAACTTAACCCCGACATTTCCGGAAAGCCCTGGCGAGATCCACTTCAGGGGCACATCGTCGGCGCCGATCAGGATCTCGTTGGCGGTCTCCCCAGGTGGGATACACCCGCCGGAGTTGTCGGAGGTGAGCTGCTTGATCTGGAGGTAGGCCTTGAAATCCATCTCCTCCGGGACCTTCCACCGGAACAGCCCGTCCACCCGGAGCAGCGACAGGGAATCGCCCTCGATGTGGGCATAGCCCGTGAGGCGACCCGAACCGATCATGTCGCTCATCGGCCCCAGCACCTGCTGGTTGATCGACTGATCGACCTCCGCCAGCTGCGTGGCAATCACGTCGCGGAGCGCGGTATTCACCTGTTGCAGACCGCTGTCGAGCTCGGTCGTGACCGAGTTGATCACGTCCTGCGCATACTGCCGGATCTGGGTCTCGAGGACCGCGACGACCTGGTTCTGGATGAGCTGGTCGTTGATCTGCTGTCGGATGTACTCGCGCAGCTGGAGCCGTGGGACCTCGGGGAGGTCGATCGTACCGGAGACGGAATAGCGCCCGAGTTCGTCCTCGACGGAATCGGCCACCCGATTGCAGATGCCGTTCAGCTCTGTCGTCAGGACCGCCTGGATCTGGGCCGACATCCCGGTCGAGGGATCCGTGATCTTGGCGCGGACCTGGCTGATGATCCCATCCACATTTGTCAGCGAGCCCCGGATCTGGTCCAGAGCGGGCGAGTTGATGACGTCGTTGACGGCGGCGCCGGCCAGTGCCCCAGCGATGACGCTGACGAACTGCGGGGCCTCGCGGGCGACCAGCGAGCTGACCAGTTTCTTGACCCCTTGGGTCCGGAGCAGGCCGTTCGGATCCCCGACCAGCTGCTGGATGCCGGTCTGGACCTTCGCGAGCTTGTCGTCCGCCAGCCCGGTCGCGGTGTCCACCCCCGTGTTGGCGAAGGCCGAGTCGATCGACTGGCGGACCGTCCCCCCCACGTTCCGGATCCGGGCCGCGATGTCGGCCGCTGCGTCGGCCGAGGACACCGTCACCGTCGCCGTCCCGGGCAGGCCGTACAGGTCGTCCAGCAGCCGGTCCACGCCGGTCATGATCGGACCGTCCAGCAGCGGCGAGATCAGTTTCTCGATCTCGTTTGAAAGCAGGGTCCGGCCGGCATCGATGCCCGACAGCAGGGCGTCGGCCCCCGAGGTGCCGAGGGCGTCGATCAGGTTCTGCGTATACCCGACGCCCGCATCCAGCGCCTGGCTGGCGAACCCGGCCATGTTGATCTGGGGGAGCCCGTCATACGACAGCCCGAAGGTCAGCTCCGCGGTGTCGGGACACAGGTACTTGGCCCGGTGCGTGAGGGAGAAGACGAAGAAGTCCTTGGTGACGTCCTTCGCCGAGAACGCCCGTCCCCCGGCGTTCCACTGCAGGCTGTAGTGGAACGCCTGGGTGAGGCCCAGCCAGTCCTGCTCGGCCTTCACGGCGTAGGTGCCGCCCTGCTGCGACGACTCGCGATATGCATCCAGGCTGGCACCGGTGAACCCTTTATGGGCGGGATCGAAGAAGACGTTGCTGAAGAAGGAGTCGGACCCGGAGGTCCAGCCCGACATCACCGCGTAGAGGGTCGGCGACAGCCCCGCCGTGTACCTGGCCCGGGTATGGACATGCCACTTCAGGTCCTTGAAGAACGGTACATCGACACTGCCGGCGAGGTTCAGGAAGCCAGACGCCGGTGCGCCCGGGGCGTTCTGCGCGTTGAAGTAGACATCCTGGCTCGGGGTGAAGGCGTAGGTTTTCGAGGACGGCCCCGGCAGGCCGACCGACGGCATCTTCAGACGCGAGTCGAACGGCGGTGCGATGCCGTCGGCCCGCGTCGCGATCTGTCCATTCGAACGGAACCCCAGCTCGCCGTCGAGCGCGTTGGCGAACAGCTCGCACTGGGCCCGGACCCCGAGCACCAGCGCTGCGGGTCCGGCCGGCGAACAGCCGTTCGCGGTCTCGAACCGCAGCGACAACGGGGTGATCGGCGCCTGCTGCCAGTACTCGAGGTCGAGCGGCTGCGCCGAATCCACCTCCGCCGAGTCCAACCCACCTGGACATGTCAGCTTCAGCTCGCTGAACTCCACCGTGAACTCCGAGGGATACGGCACGGCCACGAAGCCGTCGGTCCGCGATTTCTGGTTCCGATTGTCGAGATACGACAGCATCAACGACGTGAGCTTCACCGGGTAGCCGTACAGCGTGAGGGACTCCGTGAACGCTTTTGCCTCGTGGACGCCGCTGATGCCAGCCGAGCGTAGATAGTATTGGGAGCGGGCGGTGAGGTCGTAGACCGGGGTGTCCACCGCCGCGATGCGGCTGGACGCCCTGGGTGCGCCAAGGGTCGCGGCCCGGAGGTTGATGCCGGGGTAGTCCGCGATGTCGGTGTCAATCTCCAGGTAGGCCGCGGTGTCGGGCCGGATGACGCGGTCGGGGGCGACCCCCGCACGGTCCACGCCGCTGAACAGGATGGCTCCAACGCCCAGCTCAGCCAGCGTACCGGAATCGGGTGCCGTGGAGCCCGTGCCCTTGATCCCGCCAACCAGCGACGAGCCGGACATGAGATAGGACCCCTGAGGAAATGCGGAAATCACGGTGTGCGCGTACTTCGCCGGATTGGTCGGATCCTGGCCCCACCGGAGGGTGAGATTCGCGGCCGTCGCAGGATCCACGGTGCCACCCTCGCCCTGCAGCCCACCGTCCCGGGTGACCCGGAGCACCCCGCCATCCGCAGTGAACAGCACCCGGGCGATGTCGCTGGCCGCGCCGCATTCGGGTGTCGCCCCGGGTTGGTCGACGCAGGCCCGGTCATACCAAACCTCGAACGGGACCACCCCGGTGAGCGAGCTTGTCGGGGCCACGATGCGGTCCCGGTTGAGATCGATGCCACCCGACACCGAGACGATCGCCTGAGAAGGCTGTCGGACATCGGCGTAGGGGAAGTGCGGATGGAACCGCCCCGGGCCGAGTTGGAGCCGAGTCGTGATGGACCCGTTGTTGTCGGGATCGATGCTGATCTCGGCCGTTCCGCCCAGCACCCCGGCGACGCCGAGGTAGACATGGTCGTTGGCGGCCTTGATGGCCGATTCCGGGTTCTGAAGCACCGCCCTCTTGGCGAAGAGGGCATCGAGGTCGATCCGTCGCGGCATCGACGCCGTGGACACGGTGGCGTTGATCCGGCCGGATGGGACGATCCACTCGAGCGCGGAGGTCTGGTAGTCGATGGGCTTGGACTCCTCCGTCAGACGTCCCCCGGGAAACGCTACGGGCCCGATCGGACTCACGGAGGCATTGAGCGGGACATTGGTCGCAGTGATCGTCCCGAGGAACTGTCGGGTCACCCCGTTGGTCACAAAGCCCACCCCCGGCGGCAGCTGGAGGGTGAGCAGACCGGCGCGGAGTCCAGCGCCGCCGAGATGGAGGGACTCCCGCGTGAAGCGCAGTCCCGCCGCGAGGTCGGCATCGGGAATCGGCCCCGTCACGGGCACCGTGCCCGCCCCCTTGAAGTAGGCGATGCCGGCGGGATCGATCGCAACGGCCATCGGACTGCCGCCGAACGAGTAGGCCGCCCCCGCGCCCGGCAGCGCCCCGTTGCCAGCCGGGATCGTCAGCATGGTCGCCACCTGCCCCGACGCCGGGGGGGCCGCAGCCGCCGCAGGATCGTTGGAGATCGCCGAAAAGGTCGTCTGGAAGGTCCCAAACCGCAGGTCGCCGTTGAAGTCGAGCAGACGCCCGTTTGCGGACGACACGCCTTTCTGGACCGGAACATATCCCTCCGACGCGTCATCCAGGTATTCGACAGTCACCGAAGCCACATAGGTCCGCTGAACCGCATCTAGGGGGACCGCGGGCTTGATCAGGATAGGGTCGACCGCCCGGTTCGTGTCCGCATTCGGGCCGAACTTCGGCGTTGGCAGAAAGGACAGGATCCTGTAGGGCTGGACGGAAGGGACCTTTCGCAGGAACTCGGACGTCTGCAGTGGAATTCCGTTCCCCAGATCATCAACGAGGGAAGCCCGGAGCCTAATCGGCACGTCGACCGCCCCGCCGCCGGAATCGTACCGGTAGACCGTCACCTTCGGGATCACCGAGAACGCTGCATTCGCGGAATCAGCCACCGCCGTGCGCACGCGGAACCGCTGGCTCCACGCGTTGGACTCCGGATCCACGACCACCTGGAAGGCCGGCTCGTTGGTGTTCCGGAAATGGATGTAGGAGTTCCCAGGCAACTGGGTTCCGGCCTGGCCGAGATCCCTGTTCGGAAGGCTCGTGGTGTCAGACACCGAGACCAGTCGGAACCGGTACAGTCGCGAGGGATCCAGCCGGGTGTAGGGCACGATCTCGGTCTCCAGCACCACCGGCGTGAGGACATTCGCTACGGCCACGGTGATGGCATGGGTATCCCCCACCGTGTCGTTTCCTCGCTCCAATCCACCCTTGAGATGGATCCCCACCGGCTTGCCCTGGTCATCCAACAGCTGCCAGGTCGAGCGGAGCGTGCGCTTCCCCTTGGCGGGGAAGCTCTGGGTGAACTCGGCCCGGACCCGCACCGAATCGGCATCGAGCCGTCTGACCAGATACCCCGGGGCGGAGTTGGATGGCGTCGTGAGGGTCGCAACACCCGCACCCTGCACCCACGTCGGGGCGGAGGTCAGCACGAGCCCCACCACCCATGTCAGCAGCCAAGTCCGGAACGTGTTCATGCCGCAGAAGTATCAGACGCGGACTCTTGTGGACTGCGGGTAGCCATTCGCACCGTTGCCGAGCAACATCATGGTCTGATGCGAGGAACTGACAATCCTCCTAAGTCCGCGGGCCATAGTGACGAGGCTAGACAGGGGATGGCAATCGGGTTCCTCTGGGAACACCAAAAAGTTTCAGTGGGCTGCGTCATCGCCCCGGACGGCTCGCATGCGACGAACCTGGCAGTGCACTTAGAGCCTTCCTCTCGAACCCGTCGAGTTGCATACTCCTCTCGTTCGACTCCTATGCACCTCATTGCTTTTCCCCGACTCAAGGCCCTCTCCCCTTCCCTCTTTCTCGGACTCCTCCTCGTCGGCTGTGCCACTCGGACCCCGGTAGCCCTGTCCACGCCGACGGTTGTCGACGCTGCGTGTGGCGAGTGCCTTTTCGGACTGCCCGGCAAGGGCTGCGACCTTGCGGTGCGCGTCGAGGGACGGAGCTACTATGTCGATGGGGTCGACATGGACTCGCTAGGCGACGCGCATGCGAAGGACGGCCTATGTGAGGTGATCCGTAAGGCGAAGGTCACGGGCGAAGTCCGCAACGGCCGCTTCGTAGCCTCGACCTTCGACCTCCTGCCCGCAGGAAGCCGATGAGGAAGCCGGGTGAATTCCCCCCGGATCAGTTTAGGGTTCCCACAAGCCTTGCATCGGTCCCAGTTTCCGCCCGATGAACGCCGAGTACGTGGTCGGAGCCGGGTCTATCCTTTCAGAAGGACCCGTCTGGTGGCAGGGAACCCTTCTGTTGGTCGACATCGAGCGCCGCAAGATCCATCGATGGGATCCCCAAACCCAGAAGCACGAACACTGGGAGTTCCCGCATCGGCTCGGCTTCGTGATCCCGTCGACCCTCGACGATTTTGTTGTCGGAGCGGATGCCGGGTTGGCCCGGGTGGATCTGACGTCGGGTCGGCTCACCGACTGGACCCGTCCTGCCGCGGAACCCGATGACCATCGGTTCAATGACGCCAAGTGCGATCCTGCGGGACGCCTCTGGGCGGGCACCCTCGCCCTGAGCGAGGCGCCGGAGCTCGGAACGCTGTATGTCGTCGGACCCGACGCCGTCCCGAGGCCCCGGGTCCCGAAGGTCACTATCTCCAACGGCCTCGCCTGGTCGCCAGACGGCGGGACCCTCTACTACATCGACTCGGCCACGCGCCGGGTGGACGCCTTCGATTTCGATTCCGCAACCGCATCGCTCGCAAACCGGCGCATGGTCATCCGGTTCGAGGACGGCCTTCCTGACGGCATGGCGATTGACCAAGCGGGCCACCTCTGGGTGGCGCTGTGGGGTGGATGGAAGGTGGCGTGTCACGACCCGTGGACGGGGCGTCGTCTTGCGGAGATTCCCCTGCCGGTGGAGGCGGTGACCTCGTGCTGCTTCGGCAACAACGACGAGCTTTGGATCACCACCGCCAGCCGCGACCTGGATGCCGCGGGTCGCGCCGCCCAACCGCTGGCCGGCGGGGTATTCCGGGCCCGGGTCGGCATCGGCGGTCCGCCCGTCGTCCCCTTCGCAGGTTAGCCCCGGATAGGCCTTAGAAACCAGGCCGGTCGCCCCGGCTCACTTCAATGGCACCAGCCTGAAGAACCGGCGGTCGGACGCCGTGTCCACGGTGACCTCCACCGGCCCCGGAGCGTGGGTCGACATCGGAGTCCAGGATTTCAGGTCGCCGCTGGTCTCGACCACCTGGGAGCCCGGGCTGGCAGGCTGGAGCTTGACCTTGGCCTGCAGTAACCTGACCGGACCGTCATTGCCTCCAGCACCTCCACGCTTTGCGGCAGGCTGGATGTGCTGGACACCCCCTCCCCTCTTCCTCGGAGACCCCTCGAGCCCGATCGGCTGCACGGGCGGCAGGAACCGATCGAGGAACGACGTTGAGAAGATCCGGAACGGATCGAGGGCATCCAGCTGTTCGATAGCGGCCCGGAATCCGTCCTCGGGAGCCTGTCCCGTCGATACGCACTCGGGAATGATATCCTCCAGCAGAGTTCCGTCGGTCCACGGACCTGCTGCGGTGAACGCCCAGCCCTTGGACCATTCGATCCGCATCTGGGCGTAGTCACCCGAGTAGTTCTGGAACATCCAGCGTTCCAGATCCCGGAAGTAGTCATTGGCCTTCGGCGTGCCCGGGACCGTCAGGATGTTGAGCCAGACCCCAGTATCCAATTCCGGCCGACCCGGAACCGGCCGCAGCGGCGAGAGCCGGGGCGAACGCGCACCGGGCACACCGCAATCCTCGGGACGCTCCAGACCGTTGACGCGCACCTCAATGCACGAGTTCATGGGGTAGTCCCACCGCGCCCGGTAACCATCCCTCAGGGTCACCAGCTGGGCGTGGTACTCGCTGACCACCCGTTGGACATCAGCCCGACGACATGGACGACGAATCCGCTGGAGGTGACCCGCAGCGTCGTCGGCTGGATGTACAGCATCAGGTCCCTCGACCAGCCCCAGAGATCCCACGAATTCCCAAGGAACAGGCCCGCCTTGATCACCGCGAACTGGGCCTGTCCCAGCGCCGGCGTCAGGAACCCGGAACCGGAGATCACCGTTCCGAGGATGGACGCGATCGCCGGGTCGATGTTGTCCGAGAAGGGATAGTTGTAGGGATCTCCGACCTCCTTCGACTCCCTCGGCTTCTCGGCCGACACCGTCCAGACCTTGAGCCACGACTCATCCGTGAATGGGAACACGATGGCCTCAGTCCTTCCCGAGGCATCGAGGAAGCTCGCGAAGGTCCGACCCGACGAGAAGGCCGGGGCGAAGAGTTCCGAGTTGGGGATGTCGGCGAGGCTCTGACAGCGCAGGCGGACATTGGCTCCGACCCGCAACGTGGCCTCCACCACGAAACTCCGTCCGAGGTGCGGACACAGGCTGCTGGCTTCCGGGTCGGACCGGCCGATGCGACGCAGCTCATATCGGGACGTGGCCGGGTTCCAGGCCACGACCGTCATCGGCACCATGAGATTGGCGAGGGACCCGAAGGTGTGTCCTGGAAGGACCTGTTTCCCGACGGCCGGGACCGCGGTTCCGTGTCCGGCGATGGCCAGGACACCCCCCAGGGTGAGAGCCCCGGGTGCTGGGGTTGCCGTCATTCCAAGCCCCGCATTCTCGAGTCCCTCCAGCAGCGTCTCCATCAGGATGCCGCACTGCGCGGTGACCGTTGGCGGCGAAACCGTCGTGTCGATCGACATCGCCGTCAGGTACGCCCGGGTGTCGAGGAGGATGACCTTCGTGTCGCAGGTCGTGCCCGGATCGACCAGGATGGGAACCCACGAGTGGCCACTGCCCCGGGCGCGGATGCGGTAGCCGGCGGCAGCGGCCCAGTTGACGATCAACACCACCTCCTGGGGCGTCTTCGGCACCGCGGTCCAGACCGCGTCGAGGACGATCTCCCCGGACCAGTTCTTGAAGACCTGCAGGAAGACGGGGATGGAACCCGGGAATCCGGGCGGTGGCGAACAGGGCGCGGCCGGGTCGCCGGCGAGGACCCTGTGGACCGGGGTCCAGGTCAGAAGACCGGCACCCGCGAGTCGAAGGAAATTCCGGCGACCGGAGGTCGTGTCCATGTGGGCGGCAGCGGCGGTTTGAATGTCGGTGGCCATCGTGAGTCTCTCTAAAACGACAGGACACCCACCCGGGAGTTAACCACCGAGTCACTTCCCCGCGGTGTAGGTGCTTCCGTACCCAGTGACGCAGGGCACTGCATCACCCACCGTTCCGGAATCCGACGGTCTCCAGGACCAGAGGTCCTGCACCGGTGGGCTCTGCAGTGCCGTGCCGAACCTGGCCGCTTCCTAGCGGCCAGCCCCCCGGGGCGTCACTTCACCCCGCCCATCCGAACCTCCCATCGACACACATGAACGATTCCAACGTTCACCCGATCCGCCCCCCCGTGGTGTGGGTGTTCCCGCGCCCAGTGTTGCAAGGCACTGCATCGCCGCCCTTTCCGGAACCCGACGCGATCCATTCCGGAAATGAAAAAGCCCCCTCCCGATCGGGAGGGGGCTTGAATCGAGCGTCAGCGAATTACTGCTGCACGCGGTAGAATTTCGCGCCGGTGTCTGCGGGAACCGTGTAGGGCGAGGCTGCACCCGGGATTTCGCCATAGGGTCCGGCGAGGGTCGCCGACTCCTGGAGAATGCCACCGTCGTAGGTGATGACCGAGCCATTGATGGTGATCGTCGGATCGACGGCGGTGCCGACGAAGCTGACCCGGTTCATGCCGGCTGTGAAGATGGCGCCGACCTCGAGCGGGGTCAGGGCCCGGCGCCAGACACCGAGATCATCGATGTTCCCAGAGCCGGTTTCCGGGTAGAGCCCGGTGGGGTCCTGACCTATGGTGGCCGGGAGGCCAGTATCGACGTTCTGGGCTGCCGCGGTGGACGTGCCGCTCTGCTTAAACCCTTTCGCGAGGGAACCGTCGAGGTAGACGGCCACCTGCGATTTGCGATCGAACACGTAGGCGAGGTGGTGCCAGCTGCCGTCATTGATGCAGCTGACCTCGCCGTAGTATCCGGCGCCCTCGTTGTCGAGGTCGAACAAGGTCACTGCCCAGCCACCGTAGTTGACCGGTGCCGGATCGGGTTCCGAGCCGCTTCCGTTGCCGTAGCCGTAGGCGGGGGCGAGGGAGATGCCGGGGTTGAAGTTCGCGTTCTTGGCCGTGCAGAAGAACGGCAGGTCGCCCCCGATGTAGTCCTGCGGGAGCTTGATCCAGAACGCGACGGTGAAGTTCACGTTCGAGCCGAACTGGAGGTCCGGTCGCACACCCAGGGTCACGTAGGTAGTGTTGGTGGTCGTTGTCTCACCCGGGGTTGGGGTAGGCTCGCCGAAGTCTGACTTGTAGTCGAGCGACAGCCCGATCTTGCCATCGAGAAACCCAGGAACCGTGATATTGCTGCTGGTGGTGGTCTGACGGATCGCGGTGCCGTTGTTGCCCCGTCCCGTCGAATCGATGAGCGATCCGTCGAATGGAAGGTGCAGCACAAGGCCGGGGATGTTCGGCGGCGTGCTTGGAGCTTGCAGGACAAGGATCCGAGCAGTGTCGCTGGTGACCGCACCGGCGCCGTTGTACACCTTGACGGTGTAGTTCGCGGCATCAGCCGGGGTCAGCCCGGTGATCGTGTACCGCGCCGAGGTGGCGCCGGCGATGTCGACCCCATTCTTCTGCCACTGGTAGGCCAGCGGGATGGATCCGTAGGCGTTCACCGACAGCGTCGCATTCAGCGTCGCGTAGTTGGTGATCGAGGTCGGCTGGATCGAGATTTTTGGTGCCGTGTTGTTGCCGTAGATCGAGGCGTAGTGGGCGAGGATCGCCTCATCGGTAAGGGCTGTATTATAAATGGCAACCTCATCGATCAGCCCGTTGAAGGTGCCCGCATAGGCCGGGGCGTTTCCGAGACGCTTCGAGCCGATCGAAACGGGCGAGGAGGAGGCACGGAGGCCGCCATTCTCGGCCGGACGGCCGGCGCCGCTTCCGGAGAGCTGCCCATCGACGTAGATCCGGATCTGGGGGGCCTCGGGAACAGTCTGGTCATAGACGCCCACGACGTGCTGCCAGGTCCCGTTGGGGCCAACCTCGGCCTCAGCTGCATAAATGCTGTTGTTGTTCCCTCGAGTCATCAGGCGGTACTTGCCGTTGACGATGTCGAGAGCGAACTGCTCGTTAGCCGTCGTTCCATCAGCGCCGGTGCCCTTGGCCACCAGTGAAGTCTCGTCGGGCAGACCCTCGGGACCCTTGGCCCAGCACTCGATCGTGAAGGACACGTTGGTGCCCTGGAAGTTGATGGCCGTTCCGCTGAGCTGTCCGACGTAGCTGTTCTCACCGCTGAACAGGACCGCACGATCGCCATCCAGCTGCGAGTAGCCCTCCTGGTCGAGGGTGACCTTGGAGTACACGCCGTTGTTGTAGCCGGCGTAGTCATACGCGGTTGTTCCGGCCGTCTCGTTCAGACGCCAGTAGGCCATGGGCGAACTGGCGATGACGGCCGCCGGGTACTGCTTAGGAGCCGCGATTACGGTGAGGACTGCGGCGGCACTCGGGGCGGAACCCGCTTCGTTGGAAGCCACACAGGTATAGCTGGCGCCGTTGTTCGCGACCGTCGCCGTCGTGGTGAAGGTCGTCGTGGTGGCGCCATCGATGTTCACGCCGTTGAGCTGCCACTGATAGGTCTGGGGCTTGGTGCCACCGGTCTCCACGGAAAGCGTGAAGGATCCACCATCAAAGCGGGCCACGGAGACGGGCTGCTTCGTCACGATCGGCTTGGCGACCTGGATGTCGAGTTTGACGGAGTCGGTGACCGATCCATTGGGATTGGTGACGGTCACTGAGTAGGTCGGCGTGCCGGCCTGCAGGTCCGTGAGTTTCAGGGACGGGCCGGTCTCGCTCAGCGGCTTGCCATCCACGCTCCAGGCATAGGACAGCGGCTCGTTGCCATCGGCGACCACGTTGAGGGTGATGGAGTCGCCCTTGTACAGGGTGGGCCAGGTCGCCCCGAGGAAACCCGTCGGGGAGGAGATCGACTTCGTGATGACGGGCGAGACTTTCGCCGCCAGATAGAGCTGGAGGATTTCGGCCGAGGTCAGCGCCCGGTTCCAGATGGCCGGCTCGTCGATGCCACCCTGAAAATAGGTGCTCAAGCCACCGACCACCTCGTAGGCACCACCCGTCACGGCATCCGCCTGGGCACCGATCACCCAGCCATTCTCGGTGATGACCGGGCCATTGGAGGACTCCAGGGATCCAATCTCCTGACCGTTGCGGAAGAGCGTCCACTTGCCGATTCCGTAGGTACCCGCGAGGAACACCCAGTTGCCCAGATCACCCTGGGGCATGGGAACCAGGACGGAGTCATAGTAGTTCGCGCCGTCGGTCACACCGATCTCGTAGTTGTTGGTGTTGCCGTAGCCCGCATTGGCATCGCCACGCGAGAGACGGAGGAACACCTCGGCGTTCTTGTCATCCCAGCCGCGGGCGATGATGTTGCGGAAGAAGTTCTTCGCGGTCGGCTTCACCCACGCGGCGAGGGTGATCTCACCGGTTATGTCGAGGGCCGCGGAGGTTCCGACGCCGACGTAGCCATTGGCACCGTCGAGATCGAGGGCCTTGTTGTCGCCACCGAATCCCGCGTAGCCCGGACCGGCCTGACCGGTCACTCCACCCCATTCCACGAGACCATCCGCCTCGGCCCCGGCGCTGCCGGAGTTCTTGACGGTCGGAAGCGTGGCAGGATCGGGAGGCGTGACCGCCGCGTCATCCAGCGGCCAGTATCCGGTCGGATTGTCGGACAGGATGAGGGTCTTGTAGCCCGCGGGATTGGAGGTCGCCGCAGTGTAGTGGGCCTTCACCTGTTCGGCGCTCAGCCCATAGGAATAGTGGGCCACCTCGTCGACCCAGCCATCAAAGCCACGGTTGCCGGAAACACCACCGGCCGAGATGACCGGATAGTCGGTGATCGACCCGTTGAATCCGGTGCCACCCAGGCGGAACGGCATCTGGAATTGAGGGGCGATCGCATTGATCTCGGCCGCGGTCAGCACCTTGGTGCCACCGACTTCGCCGTTGATGTACACGACGGTCTGGGCGCCGTCATAGACACAGACCACATGGCTCCACTGTCCCTTGACGGCATTCAACGCCGGCTTGGAGCCATTGTTGATGGTACCGACGTAGCCGGAAGTATTGCCGAGGCGGAACTCAATGCGACCCGCATTGTTGACGTAGATCAGATAGCCCGAGCGGTTCGAGGCGAGGAAGTCGCCTGAGATCGACGACATCACGGCCATGCCGTTGGCGTCGGCTCCGAGATCACTCGGCTTCAGCCAGACTTCGATGGAGAACGCTCCCCTCTTGTTGAGGGCGGGGTTGAAGGGGACGTCGATCTTGGAACCGCAGTAACCGGCGGCAACACCCGGGTTCTTGAGGCGGATGCCGTTGTTGACGATGCCAGGCTCGCCCTTGGCAGCGTCGGCGATCACGCGCCCGTCCAGGACGGAACCCAGAGTCGAGGCATTGGCGACCAGGTTCGGGGCGGGGGCGGTGGTGGTTTCGTTGAGCTGCCAGTAGGCCACTGGATTCAGGGCCTGCACGGCGGTCGAATAATCCGACTGAGCGAGGGCAGTCGACGCCACTAGGGTGGCGAGAATGCCGCCCAGCACCGGACGGGATGTGTGTGTGGTTTTCATTCTAATGGTTGGCTCCGAAGGGACTGCAAAAGGGTTCAAGCGAACTGGGGTCCTGAGGACCCCAGTTGTTGTGTTTCGATTGTTTCAAGGCGCGCCGGGCGTCCACTTGACCGGCCGTGTGGACCGCTGCTGGAGCCAGGCAATGTCCCGGTTCCGCGGCGACGGCATGTCGGAGGTCCGACCGGTCTTGCCGATCACCAGCGGCGGCATGGTCCGTTGGTCGAGCCACTTCTTGATCTCGGAGTGGCCGTCGGCAAAGGAGAATCCACCGGCCCGGTTGTGGTAGGATGCTGGGAGATCCATCGTAAATTTGAAGAGGCCTGGATTGTTTGGAGAGAATCCGTCCATGTGGGTCATGAAGTTGCCCCAATTGATCGAGTCCTCGCGCTGATCCATGAAGATCCAGGTGTCCACAGGACCGGGGGCGATGTTCTGGTTGTTGACCTCGGACAACTTCAGGTAAATGCGATTGGCCTCGACCACCCCCATCCCACCTCCGCCGCCGGCAAACCCTCCGAGAAACAGGTTCATCGACATCGAACGGACCCGCGGCTTCTTGACCCCGTTGACCGTCACCGAGCTCCGGTCGGCCGGGCAGCGGTAGATTCCGGGCGCCTGGTTGTACTTCCAGAGCGGCCTCTGGGTGATATCGGCGGTCACGTCCCAGTTCTTGGGATTCGCGCTGAAATCCATCTCCGTCTGGGTCCACGCGTACGCATTCTGGGGGTCACGATCGTTACCCGAGTGGCTGGCGTAGACGATGCGGTCCTGGTTGTCCTCGGCGTACAAGCGCCAGGCCAGCGTCAGCTGACGATGATTGGACATGCACTGCAGACCCTGCGCCTTGAGCTTGGCCTTCCCGAGGGCCGGAAGGAGCATGCCGGCGAGGATCGCGATGATCGCTATCACGACGAGCAGCTCGATCAACGTGAAGCCTTGGCGGCCGGAAGTTCTGGGCGGGAACGACTTCTGGACAGAATGAGAATCCATAACGTGAACCGCTTGTGACGAGGATTTGACAATTCCAATCCCTGTCTGGACCTCCCTTACCACACGGCTGCAAATACACAACCGAGGAAAATGGAGAACGCAACCCGCGTCCAAAAACCGGCAGAATCCGGGGGCAAGGCCGGATTCAGGCGCTGCGCGCGAGCGCCCCGGCCGCCACGGTCCAGCGGATCCAGTCCCGACCCAGATCGGCCGGCCAGTTCTCCTCGGTGCAGGTCATGAAGACCTGTCCGCCGGACTGGTGGACCTGGTGGAGCAGCGGCAGGAACCCCGCCCGGCGGTGGGCGTCGAGCTCGCCCATGACATCGTCGATCAGCAGCACCGGGGCCGTGCCG
>Ga0194118_10001007_pt1 | contig 42919 bp, 39 predicted proteins | sample TA2MahsurfametaG_2_FD_148662 | JGI IMG/M metagenome (GOLD analysis project Ga0194118, IMG submission 148662) | Freshwater microbial communities from Lake Tanganyika, Tanzania - TA2015013 Mahale N5 surface | ecosystem: Environmental > Aquatic > Freshwater > Lake | place: Tanzania: Lake...
GTACTGCGCGTCGGCCACCAGACCCAAGCGCAAGGGCGCGGCGACTGCCCCAAGACCCCGCGCGCCCACCGCTAGCGCGGCCGTCGATCGCGCGAGGAAACGCCGGCGGGAGCAGGAAAAGGCGACCATCCGCGCAGCGCAGACCAACGGCACCCCCGAGGCAAGCCGCAGCCACTTTCGGCTCGTTTCCTCCACCCCAGCCTTCTCTGCTGCCCGCGTGCACCCCGCTGAACGCGTCCTCCTCGGCCCCGGCCCCAGTCCCGTTCCCCAGCGCATCCTGCGCGCCCTCGCCGCGCCCACCCTGGGCCACCTCGACCCGCAGTACCTCGCGATTATGGACGAGGTCTGCGAGCTGCTCCGCAGCGTGTTCCGCACCCGCAACGCTCTGACCTTCCCGGTGAGCGGCACTGGGATGGCCGGGATGGAGTGCGCCGCCGTCAACCTCGTGGAGCCGGGCGACGAGGTCATCGTCGGGGTGAACGGCGTCTTCGGCACGCGGATGCAGGACGTAATGGAGCGCTGCGGCGCCGTCGTCCACGCGCTTGAGGCGCCTTGGGGCGAGACCTTTTCCGCCGCGCAGGTCGCCGCCGCGTTCGCCGCCCACCCTCGCGCACGGCTGCTCGGGATCGTCCACGCTGAGACCAGCACGGGCGCGCACCAGCCTCTTGAGGGCCTCGCCGCGATCGCCCGCGCCCACGGCGCGCTCCTCCTGGTCGATGCCGTCACCAGCCTCGGCGGGCACGAGCTGCGCGTGGACGACTGGGAGATCGATGCGATCTACAGCGGCACCCAGAAGTGCCTGAGCTGTCCCCCGGGACTCTCGCCGGTCAGCTTCGGCCCGCGCGCCCTCGCCCGGATGGACGCGCGCAAGACCAAGGTTCAGTCCTGGTACCTCGATATCTCGATGCTCCGGAAATACTACTCGGGGGGCGGCGGCGGCCGCGTGTACCACCACACGGCCCCGATCAATATGACCTACGCGCTCCGCGAGGCGCTGACGATCGTTTTGGAGGAGGGCCTCGAGGCCCGCATCGCCCGGCACGCCGCGATGCACCAGCGGCTCCGCCGCGGGCTGGAGGCGCTGGGCCTTGACTACATTCCCTCCCGCTCCCTCCACACCCTAAACTGCATCCGCATCCCTGAGGGGGCCGACGACGCGGGAGTCCGGCGCCGTCTGCTCGAGGAGTACGGGATCGAGATCGGTGCGGGCCTTGGACCGATGGCGGGCAAGGCCTGGCGCATCGGGCTGATGGGCCACGGCGCAACCCCCCGGAACGTCGACCTCGCGCTGGCCGCCCTCGGGCACTGTCTCGGCCGTACCGTTGCCTCCACCTGAGGGCTACCCGATGCGCCGCCCGTTCCTCCCCTGCCTGCTGCTTTTCACCGCCCTCGCGGGGCCGCTCGCGCGGGGAGCCGCGGCGACGGAGCGGCCGAACATCATCCTCATCAACATCGACGACTTCGGCTCGAGGGAGCTTGGCGCGTGGGGCGGTCGCTTCCGCACACCGGCACTCGACCGGATGGCCGCTGAGGGTCGGCGGATGTCGGATCACTACGCGGCGCCCGTCTGCTCGCCCTCGCGGGCGGCCCTCCTCACCGGCTCCTACCCGAAGCGGGTCCTGCCCACGCCTCACGTGCTCTTTCCCGGCGCCGCCGTTGGACTTCATCCCGACGAGCAGACCATCGCCGAGGTCCTGCGCGCCTCGGGGTACGCCACAGCCTGTATCGGCAAATGGCACCTGGGCGACCAGCTTCCCTTCCTGCCTCTCCAGCAGGGATTCGGGGAATACTTTGGCCTCCCTTACTCCAACGATATGGGTCCGGCCGCCGAGGGCGTAAAGAGCAACTTCGGCGCTCCCCTGCCCACCCCGAAGGCGGCCCCCAAGGCCGCGGGCGGCGCCGGCGAGGGCACGGGGATCCGCACCCTGCAGCCCCCCCTGCCGCTGCTCGAGGGCAACACCGTGATCGGCCGCGTCGGCCCCGCGGAGCAAGCCGATCTCGTGCGGCGCTACACCGAGCGCGCGGTCGACTTCGTGCGCCGCCCGCGGACGCAGCCCTTCTTCCTCTACCTCGCCCACAACGCCGTCCACTTCCCGCTCTACCCCTCCGCCGCCTTCCGGGCGCGGGTGCCTGGGAGCCTCCTCGGCGCGTGGATCGAGGAGGTCGACTGGAGCGTGGGCCAAGTGCTTGACGCTGTGCGCTCCGCGGGACTCGAGCGCCGCACGCTGGTCCTCTTCGTCTCGGACAACGGCGGCCCGCTCAACCACGGGGCCGACAACTATCCCCTGCGCGGCGGCAAGGGCAGCACCCTCGAGGGCGGCATCCGCGTTCCCCTCCTCGCGTGGTGGCCGGGCCGGATTCCCGCCGGCACCAGTTCCTCCGCCATCACTGCCAACCAAGACCTGCTGCCCACCCTCGCCCGCCTCGCCGGGGCGGGATTGCCGACGGGACGCCGGCTCGACGGGGTGGATGTCTCCGCCCCGCTGCTGGGCGACCCTGGCCCAGGCGTTCGCCGCGAGTTCCTGTATTTCCGCGGACTGGACCTCGAGGCCGTGCGGGGTGACGCGTGGAAGCTGCACCTCGCGCCCGGCGAGCTTTATCACCTCGGCGAGGATCCCGGGGAGGCCCGCGACGTCGCCGGCCGGCATCCGGAAGTCGTCGCCCGACTGCGCGCGCTCGCCGCCGCCAACGCGGCTGATCTCGGCAACACCGGCGTAGGGCCCGGCTGCCGCCCGCTCGGACGGATCGAGGCCCCGCAACCCCTGCTCGCCCAGGACGGCACGGTCCGGGCGGACGCCATCGGTCCGCGCCCGCGCTTCCCCTGATCCGCCCCGCCTCAATCCAGGCTGGACCCAAGGGTCCCGCGGTCGGCAGCCTTCGCCGCCGATGAAGTCCCGCCCGCCCGCCTCCGCCTACCGCCTCGCCCACGAACGCTACGCCGCCCTCGGCGTCGACACGGACCGCGCCCTGCGTTTGGCGTCCAAAATTCCGGTCTCGATCCCCTGCTGGCAGGGGGACGACGTCGGCGGCTTCGAGCGGGCGGGCGGCCAGAAGCTTGGGGACGGGCTCGCCACTTTCGGCAGCCATCCCGGCAAGGCCCGCACCCCGGACGAGTTACGCCGGGATTTCGAGGCGGCGATGGCGCTGATTCCCGGGACGAAGCGTTTCAACCTGCACGCTATCTACGCCGAGATGGGCGGGCGTTACGTCGACCGCGACGGCCTTGGGGTGGAGCAATTCCGCGGCTGGATCAGCTGGGCCAAGGGCCTAGGGATCGGCCTCGACTTCAACCAGACCTACTTCTCGCACGCCCGAGTGAAGGACGGCTGCACACTCACCCATCCGGACGCCGCGGTGCGCCGCTTCTGGATCGAGCACGGCATCCGCTGCCGCGAGATCGGAGCCGCGATCGGCCGCGCCCTAGGCCGCACTTGCCTGACGAACCTCTGGATCCCGGACGGCGTGAAAGACACGCCCGCCGACCGCCGTGGTCCCCGCGAGCGGCTGGCGGCCTCGCTCGATGCGATCTTCGCGCGCCCGCTGAACCTGCGGCACAACGTGGACTCGGTCGAGCCGAAGCTGTTCGGCCTCGGCTCCGAAAGCTACGTGCCCGGCTCGCACGAGTTTTACCTCGGCTACGCGGTGAGCCGCGGGAAGCTCCTCACCCTTGACGCCGGACATTACCACCCGACCGAGAGCGTCGCCGACAAAATCTCGGCCATCCTGCAATTCCTTCCGGAGATCTCGCTGCACGTCAGCCGCGGCGTGCGCTGGGACAGTGATCACGTCGTGACCCTGACCGATGAGCTGCAGGCGATCGCTCAGGAGATCGTCTGGGGCGGCTACACCGACCGCGTGCGCATCGGGCTCGATTATTTCGACGCCAGCATCAACCGCGTGGCCGCCTGGGTCATCGGCACGCGCAATATGCAGAAGGCGCTGCTGCTCGCGCTGGTGGCGCCGATCGCGCGCATCCGGGCGGCGGAGCGGGAGGGCGACCTCACCACCCGGCTCGCTCTGCTTGAGGAGGCGCGCACCCTGCCCTTCCCCGCGGTCTGGGACCAGTACTGCCTCGAGGCCGGCGTACCCGAGGGCGAGCGCTGGCTCGCCGAGGTCAAGGCCTACGAACGCACGGTGCTGAGGCAGCGGGCCAGCTAAGCGGTATCCCCACCAATGCGCTCCCTGCTGGCCACGCTGCTCCTCTCCGCCGCGCTGGCGTCCGCCGCCGAGGTCACGGTCCCCTCCCGCGGCTTCGGCCGCCTCACCGACGGCCGCGAGGCGCAGCTGTATACCTTGGACAACGGCCGCGGACTGGTCGCGGAGATTACCGACTTTGGGGGCATCATTGTCCGCCTGCTGGTCCCGGACCGAACGGGCCGCCAGGCCGACGTCGTGCTCGGAGTGGACTCGGCCGCCGAGTTCGAGGCCAAGGCCGCCGGCTTCAATTCCGTGATCGGGCGCTACGCGAACCGCATCGCCGGCGGGCGCTTCAGCCTCGACGGACAGACCTACCACTTGGAGACCAATTCGAATTCCGGCGGCGTGCCGGTGCACCTCCATGGGGGCCGCCTCGGCTTCAACCGCCGGCTCTGGACCGCCACGCCGACGACACGCGAAGGACTCCCCGCGGTGCGGCTCCGCCTCACGAGTCCGGACGGGGACCAGGGTTATCCCGGCAAGTTGCAGGTCGAGGTGCTCTATTCCGTAACCGCCGATGGTGGACTGCGCCTCGACTATGCGGCGACCACCGACCGCCCGACCCCGCTTAATCTGACGAATCACGCCTACTTCAACCTCAAGGGCGAGGGCGAAGGGGACATCCTCGACCACGAGCTCACCCTCCACGCCGCCCGATACACGCCCGTCACGCCGGCCCAAATCCCCACCGGGGAGCTCGCGCCGGTCGCCGGCACGCCCTTCGACTTCACCCGCCCCCGGCGGATCGGGGAGCGCATCGCGGGGGATCACCCCCAACTGGCGATCGGACGCGGCTACGACCATAACTTCGTGCTCGATCACCGGGGCGCGGAACCCGGCCTAGCGGCTATCGTCCGCGAGCCGATCTCCGGGAGGGTGCTCGAGGTGCTGACGACGGAGCCCGGCGTGCAGTTGTTCACGGCCAACCACTTCGCAGGCCGTCTGACCGGCAAATCCGGGCGCCCCTACCCGCGCTTTGCCGGCTTTTGCCTGGAGACCCAGCACTTCCCAGACAGCCCCAACCAAACGGGCTTCCCGAACACCATCCTGCGCCCCGGCCAGACTTTCCGCTCGGCGACGGTATTTCGCTTTTCCGCCCGCTGAGCCCGGCCAGCGATGCGGCTTGGCCTCTTTTGGAACTTAAAAACGAAACCATGGACGGCACCGGCGGAGTTGGTAGTGAAGAAGTTGACGCGCTAAAGTATTTTTCCTCAGTGGGTAGCGTGTCCTATTTGGAATAATTCCAATTCCAAGTTGCAACTTGGAACCATTCCAATTCGGTCATTGGGACGTCTTTCATCTCCCGCCGATGCAACCGCTTCCCCCCGCCGAATCCCTCAACCAAAGACTTGCGGATATCGGTCTCCGCTCCACTCCCCAGCGCGAGGTAGTGTACTCGGAGCTCCTCCGCAAGCGGGACCATCCGACCGCCGAGGAGGTATTTGCCCGGGTCAAGTCGGAGCTTCCCACCATCTCCCTCGCGACGGTCTACAACTGCCTGGAAACCCTCGTGCAATGCGAGCTGGTACGGGCGGTGAACTTCGAGCGCAGCCCGACGCGGTACTGCCCGAACCTGCGGCCGCACGCGCATTTTCACGACGAACAGACCGGCCGCACCTACGACATCGACTTGCCGCCGGCCGTACTCTCCGAGGTCAACCAGGTCCTCCCGGCCGGCTTCGACGCCTCCTCCGTCGAGATCACCTTCCGTGGCCAGGCCCGCCCCGCTTCCTGAACCCTTCCTTTCCCGACCCAATGTCCTCGCTCGTCATCCACGACCTCCACGTCTCCATCGGCGACAGACCCATCATCAAGAACCTGTCTCTTACCGTAAACAGCGGTGAAGTTCACGCCATTATGGGGCCGAACGGCACGGGCAAATCGACCCTCGCCAAGGTCATTGCTGGGCATCCGGATTACACCGTGACTGGCGGGGACGTGCTCCTCGATGGCCGCTCCGTGCTTGAGCAGGAGGCGGACGAGCGCGCCCGCGCCGGGCTCTTCCTCGCGTTCCAGTACCCGAGCGAGATCCCCGGGGTTTCGATCGCCAATTTCCTGCGTGCCGCCGTTCAGGCCCGGTTGCCGGAGGGGGAAGAAATCGACGCCACCGCCTATTATAAGCGCCTCTATGCGAAGATGGACCTCCTAAAGATCGAACGGAAGTTCACCTCTCGGGCGGTCAACGAGGGCTTCTCCGGCGGCGAAAAGAAGCGCTGCGAGATCCTCCAGATGGCGATGCTTGAGCCGAAGATGGCGGTGATGGACGAGACGGACTCCGGACTCGACATCGACGCCCTGCGCATCGTCTCGGACGGCGTGAACGCCCTGCGCGGCCCAGGCCTTGGCGTGCTGATGATCACCCATTACCAGCGGCTGCTGAACCACATCGTGCCAGACTTCGTGCACGTGATGTACGACGGCCGGATCGTGAAGAGCGGCGACAAGTCCCTCGCCTTGGACCTCGAGTCACGGGGCTACGACTGGGTGAAGCAGGAGCTCGCCGCCCTCCCCGCCTGAACCTCGGCGCCCCACCATGAAGAGCCTTACCGACAGCGGCTCCGCCGCCACCGTGGAAAATCCCATCGCCGGGATCGACCAGACCAAGGGCGATTTCACCTACGATGTCGCCTATGAGTTCGACGCGGGCACAGGCCTCAGCGAGCGGACCATCGACTACATCAGCTCCGTTAAGAAGGAGGCGGACTGGATCCGGGCCTTCCGCCGTCAGGCGCTGCAGGTCTTCCAGTCCAAGCCAATGCCCACCCACTGGGCCACGCGCGACCTCGAAAACATCGATTTCGACCGCATCCGCTACTACCTCGCGAGCGGCCAGAAGCCGAAGCGCACCTGGGACGAGGTCCCCGAGGACATCAAGCGCACCTTTGAGCGCCTGGGCATCCCGGAGCAGGAGCGGAAGTTCCTCGCCGGGGTTGAGGCGCAGTTCGACTCCGAAGCCGCCTACTCGAACATCAAGGAGATCGTCGCCAAGCAGGGCGTTATCTTCGTGAACTCGACCGAGGGGCTCCGGGAGCATCCGGACCTGTTCCGCCGCTGGTTCGGCAAGGTCATCCCGACGGGAGACAACAAATTCTCCGCGCTCAACAGCGCCGTGTTCTCCGGCGGCTCCTTCATCTACGTGCCGCCCGGGGTGAAGGTCGCCCAGCCGCTTCAGGCTTACTTTCGGATCAACGCCGAGAACTTCGGCCAGTTCGAGCGCACCCTGATCATCGCCGATGAGGGTTCCGAGGTCACCTATATGGAGGGTTGCACCGCGCCTAAGTTCTCCACTGCCACGCTGCATAGCGCCGTGGTCGAACTGGTCGCGTTAAAGGGGGCGAAGATCCAGTACATCACCGTCCAGAACTGGGCGAACAACGTGTTCAACCTCGTGACCAAACGCGGGCTCGCCCACGCGGAGGCCGAGATCAAGTGGATCGACTGCAACATCGGCTCCCGGCTCACGATGAAGTACCCAGGCGTCGTGCTGAAGGGCCGAAAGGCGCGCGGGGAGGTCATCTCCATCGCCCTTGCCAACGACGGTCAGCATCAGGACACCGGGGCAAAGATGATCCACGCCGCGGACGAGACCACCTCCAACGTGGTCTCCAAATCCATCAGCGTAGGCCAGGGCCGCGCGACCTACCGTGGCCAGGTGCACATCCCGAAACGCCTCCGCGGCTGCCGGAACAACACCGAGTGCGATGCGCTGCTGATCAACACCAACAGCCGCACCGACACCTATCCCGCCATCACCGTCCGCGGTGACCGCAACTCGATCCAGCACGAGGCCAGCGTCTCCAAGGTCAGCGAGGATATGATCTTCTACATGCAGCAGCGCGGCCTCAGCGAGGGCCAAGCGATGAGCCTGGCGGTCAACGGCTTCATCAACGACCTCGCCCGCCAGTTCCCAATGGAATATTCCGTCGAGCTGAAGCGGCTGATCGATCTTGAGATGGAAGGTAGCGTCGGTTGACCCGCGCTCCGCGATGACCACCACGACCGCCCCCCTCCCACCCGGGACCGTCGGCGCCTTCACTCGCGCCGCCTTCGAGGCCCACCTTGCGTCCTTGCCTCCGCTCCCCGAGTGGTGGCTTGCCCGCAAACGGGCCGCCTTCGAGCATTTCGCCGCCCTGCCGCTGCCCGTCCGGAATGACGAGGCCTGGCGTTTCAGCAACGTGTCCGGGCTCACCCTCGACGGCTTCGCGCCGCCCGCCACCGCCCGCGCCGTCCCCTTCGCCAGCATCGGGATCCGCAAGGCGGCGCGGCTCATCTTCGCCAACGGTCGCCTCTTCTCCCGGGAGATCCTCGACTCCAATCTCGAGCGTCGGGGCGTGGTGGTCGACACAATCCAAAACGCCCTGCGCGAGCACGGTGACTTGGTGCGGGATCACCTGCTTGCCCAGCCGGCCCGCCTCGGCTCCGACAAGTTCTCTGCGCTCCACCAGGCCTTCCTCGTTGACGGCGCCTTCGTCTATGCGCCCCGTGGGGTCGAGGTGGAGTTGCCGATCGGCATCTTCTCGTTCGCGCTCGGCGACCAGGCCGCCACTTTCCCCCATACGCTCGTTGTCGCCGACGAAGGCGCGCGGGTCACGGTCATCGATTACTTCGGGTCCCAGGACGACACGGAGCGTCAACTGGCCATCGGCGCCAACGACCTTTACGCGGGCCACGGCGCGCGGATCACTTACGTGGGCAAGCAGGACTGGAGCCACCAAGCCCTCGCTTTGCAGTCCAATTCCACCGTGGTGCGCCGGGATGCGTGCGTGCAATCGCTCAACGTCCACCTCGGCGCCCGCCAGGCCCGGCATGAATCCCACTCGCAGCTTCAGGCGCCCGGGGCGATCTCGGAGATGCTGTCGCTGACCGTCGCGCGGGGCGACCAGGAGTTCGACCAGCGCACCCTGCAAATCCACCAAGCGCCGCACACCCGCTCGGATCTCCTCTACAAGAACGCCCTGTTGCAGCGCGCGCGGACCATTTTCTCGGGCCTGATCGTCGTCGATCCGGACGCCCAGAAGACGGATGCCTACCAGAGCAACCGCAACCTGATGCTGAGCGACGAGGCAGAGGCCAACTCCCTGCCCGGGCTCGAGATCCAGGCGAACGACGTCCGCTGCACCCACGGCGCCACCACGTCCCGCATCGATTCGGAACAGGAGTTCTACCTGCAGGCCCGCGGCATCACCAAGCGCGCGGCCGACGAGCTCCTCACGTTCGGTTTCTTCGAGGAGGTGCTCAACCGCCTTAGCCAGGATGACCTGCACACGGCGCTCCGCACGCTGATCCAGTCGAAGTTCTCCGGGGAGAAAGTCATCCGATGAACCGCGAGCGCACCCTTTCGCGCGACGTCGTCGCGACGCAGATTCCCTCCGGGGACAAGCAGACGCTGCCGCAGAACGGCCGCGTGTTCCTGCACCAGACGCTCGGCGGGAGCTACACGGTGCAAACGGATTTCGGCTTGTTCCGCATCGACGGTCACGACGGGGACGCGCTGGGCGAGCAGGTCACCGCAGCCGCGGTTGCCGGCTCCACCCTCGCGGATGGGGCGCCAGACCCGGAGGCCGTCTGGGCCCAGCTGCGGCAGGTCTATGACCCGGAGATTCCAGTGAACATCGTCGACCTCGGCCTCGTATACACGATGGAGGTCGTGAAGGTGACCGAGCCCGAGGCCGGCTACCGCGTGGACGTCGCGATGACCCTCACCGCGCCCGGCTGCGGGATGGGCCCGGCGATTGCCGAGGATGCGAAGGGGAAGATCCTGCTGGTACCGGGCGTGAGCGCGGCCGACGTGCGGATCACTTGGGACCCACCCTGGAACCAGCAAATGATATCCGAGGAAGGGAAAATGAAGCTGGGGCTCATCTGAGCCCTGGTGGATCGAGGCCCGGTCGCGACCCGCGCGAGAAAATCCTTCCCACGCGTGAAGCCACGCTGCACAACCACGGCGTGTCCTCCCCCCAGATCATCGGCTCCGCGGAGGTCCAGGCCGCGATCGCCAGGCTGGCCGCCGCGATTGCGGCACGCCACCCCGACCCGCGGGGCCTCCTGCTACTAGGCATTGCCAACGGCGGGATCGAACTCGCCCGCCGGCTGGGGAAACGGCTGCGCCTGACCGCCGGCATGGTCGACATCGCCTTCCACCGCGATGACTTCAGCTCCCATCCGATCCCGAAGGAAACCACCTCCAGCCGCATCCCGGGCGAGGTGCAGGGAGCGACGGTGATTTTGGTGGACGACGTCCTCTTCACCGGCCGGACGGTGAAGGCCGCCCTCAACGAGATCTTCGACCACGGCCGGCCCGAGGCAGTCGAGCTCGCGGTCCTGGTCGACCGCGGCTGCCGGCGCCTACCCTTCGCTGCTGACCACCTCGGGCTGCGGCTGCCCGCCGCCGAGAGCCAGCGGATCTCTGTCCGCCTCGATGCCGCCGACCCGCGGCGAGACGAGATCCGCATCGCGCCGTCCAAACGCTGACCCCTCGCGACACCCTATGTCCTGGCAACGCCGCCACCTGCTCACCGTCGAGGAGCTCACCCTCACGGAACTGGAGCAGATCCACGCCACCGCCGCCGCTTTTAAGCGCACCCTGAGCCGCAACATGCGCAAGGTGCCGGCCCTGCGCGGCAAGACCATCGTCAACCTCTTCCTCGAGCCCAGCACCCGCACGCGGATGGCGTTCGAGATGGCCGCGAAACGCCTCAGCGCCGACGTGATCTCGCTCGACGGCGCCAGCAGCAGCACCACGAAGGGCGAGACCTTGCGGGACACCGCCGAGAACATCCAGGCGCTGCAGGCGGATATGATTGTCATCCGCCATGCCGCTGCCGGATCGCCCCTCTACCTGTCCCGATTGCTCGACATTCCGGTGATCAACGCGGGCGACGGAGCGCACGAGCACCCGACCCAGGGCCTTCTCGACACGTTCACGATGAAGGAGCACCTCGGCTCCCTGAAGGGTCGCAAGGTGGTGATCCTCGGGGACATCCTTTTCAGCCGCGTCGCCCGCTCCAACATCCACGCCCTGACCAAGCTCGGCGCGGACGTGACGCTCGTCGGCCCCTCCACCCTCGTGCCGGCCTGGTTCACCCACCTGGGCGTCGAGGTTAGCCACGACCTCCGCGGCGCGCTGGCGGACGCGGAGGTCGTGATGCTGCTGCGCATCCAGCACGAGCGGCAGGCCGCCGGCCACTTCCCTTCCCTCGGCGAATACACGGGAATGTTCGGGCTGAACAAGACCCGTGCCTCGTGGCTCAATCCCAAGGCCATCATCATGCACCCCGGACCCATCAACCGGGGGGTGGAGATCGACAGCGAGCTCGCCGACGGCGAGCGCAGCGTGATCCTCGAGCAGGTGACAAACGGCATCGCTTTGAGAATGGCCGTCCTCTACCTTTGCGCCGGTGGTCAGCCGGAACAGGCCAGCCCCGTCGCCTAGGAAACGTCATGCCCGCTCTCTGGATTCAAAACGCCCGGGTGATCGATCCCGCGTCGCGCCGCGACGCCCCCGGGGACCTCTTTCTCGACCAGGGCCGGTTCGTCGCCCCGCTCTCCGCCGCGGCGCGGAAACGAGCCCGCCGGATCAACGCCCGCGGCCTCGTAGCTTGCCCTGGCCTCGTCGACGTGCACGTACACTTCCGGGAGCCCGGCCAGACCCACAAGGAGACCATCGCCACCGGCTCCCGCGCCGCGGCGGCCGGCGGCTTCAGCACCGTGGTCTGTATGCCGAACACCTCCCCGGTCGCCGACAACAGCGGGACCATCCAGCTGATGAAGGACGTGATTGCGCGGGACGCGGTCGTGCGCGTCCATCCCACCGGCTGCATCACCGTGGGGATGAAGGGCCAGGCCCTCGCGCCTATCGGATCCCTGAAGCGTGCTGGCGTGGTCGCGATCACCGACGACGGCGAATGCGTGCAGTCGAACGACCTGATGCGCCGGGCGGTGGAATACGCCCGGATGTTCTCCCTGCCGGTGATGGACCACTGCCAAGATTACTCGATGACCCAGGGCGCGGTGATGAACGAGGGCGTGGTCTCCACCCGCCTCGGCCTGCGCGGCTGGCCCCACGCCGCTGAGGACATCATCGTCGCGCGCAACATCATCCTCGCTGAGCAGACCGGCGCCCACATCCACCTCCAGCACATCTCGTCGCGCTACTCCGTGGACCAAATCCGGCGCGCCAAGGCCCGCGGCGTGCGCGTCACCGCTGAGGCCACGCCACACCACCTTGCCCTGACCGAGGAGGCGCTCGCCGGCTACGACACGCACTTCAAGATGAACCCGCCCCTGCGCACCGAGCCGGACCGCCAGGCGCTGATCGCCGGCCTGCGCGACGGCACTCTCGACATCATCGCCACCGACCACGCGCCGCACACCGACTACGAAAAGGACAAGGAGTTCGACTACGCGCCAAACGGGATCCTCGGCCTCGAGACGGCCTTGCCCGTCTGCTTGGACGTGCTGGTGCGCCAAGCGCGCTTCAAGCTCAGCCGCGTGGTCGACCTGATGACCCGCGGACCCGCCGCGATCGTCGACCTACCGGCCGGCACGCTCGCCGAGGGAGCCGCCGCCGATGTCTGCCTGTTCGACCCGGAGGAAATCTGGCGTTACAACGCCGTGGCCGGACAGAGCAAGTCCTCGAACTCGCCATGGTCGGGCCGCGAGCTCCGGGGCCGGGTGCGCACGACCATCGTCGGTGGCAAGGTCGTTTACGCGGACGGGCGCATCACCGTGTGAGACGGACTCCGGCCGCGCGCGACGACCGTGACGCCCCCGCTTTCAGCCTTCGCGACGCTGGTGCTGGTGTTCGAACTGGGGTGCGTCGCCGCTGGCGTAGTATTGCTCTGGCGGAACGTGCTCTCCCCGGCCGCGCGCGCGGAGCCGCTCCGGCTGCGCGCCTGGGACGCGCCTTGGCCCGAGTTCCTCGCCTTCTTGGCGAGCCTCCTGCTCGGCACCTTGCTCCTCGCCGCGCTCGCGGGCCTCGGCGCCCGCCAGGCGGGCCTAGCTGGGCACGCCGCGACGATCGCCAACGGCGCGGGAGCGCAACTCGGGATGCTCCTCGGGGTTTTTCTCCACCACCGCGTGCTGGGACCCGCTACGGGAGACACGCGCGCGCCCGCCAGGATGCTCCTGGGCTCCGGCGTGGCCGTCTTCCTCGCCGCCCTGCCGCCGCTGCTGCTCACGGCGCAACTTTGGGAATTCGCGCTGCGCGCGGCCGGCCTGCCTACGGCGCGTCAGAACCTGATCCGCATCCTCACCGAGATCGAGTCGCCCGTTCTCTTCGCCGCGATGGTGATCCTCGCCGTCCTCATTGCCCCGGTCACCGAGGAGCTGGTCTTCCGCGGGGGCGTTTTCCGCTACCTGCGGACCCGCTGGCCGCGCTGGCCGGCGATCCTGCTACCCGCCGCTTTCTTCGCGGCGCTCCACGTCAACTGGTCCACCCTCGAGGGTCTCTCCAGCGCGCTGCCGCTGGTCGTGCTCGCGGTGTTCTTTTCCCTCGCCTATGAACGGACAGGACAACTCGGCACGGCGGTCGTGGCGCACGCCTGCTTCAACCTGAACACGCTGCTCGTGCTTTTCGCCGGGCTGGGCCCCTGAGTCGCGTGCACCCCTTTGCTCCCGGCCCCCGCGATCGCGTCGACGCACTCGGCGAGCGCGGCCTGATCGCCTCCATCGGTCGCTGGCTGGGCACCGCCTGCCCGGCCGCTCCCGCAGGCATCGGGGATGACTGCGCCGTGCTGCCGCCGGCCAGGCATCGGCAGCTCCTCACCGTGGACCCCGTGATTTTCGGCCGCCACTTCGACGCCGCGGTGCAACCGGCAGCCGTGGGCGCCAAGCTGCTCAAGCGCAACCTGAGTGACATCGCGGCGATGGGCGGCCGGCCTCGGGCCGCCGTCGTTTCCCTCTGCCTCGATCGCGCCACCCGGGTCAGCTGGCTGAGGGAATTCCACCGCGGGCTCGCCACCGCTGCCCGGCGCCACGGGGTTGCCATAGTCGGGGGCGACGTTGCGGAGGTCCCCGGCGCCCTGATCGCGAGCCTCACCCTGCTGGGCGAGGCGGATGGCGAACGCGTACTCATTCGACAGGGCGCGCGGAGCGGTGACTGGATCGCCGTCACCGGCCGGCTCGGCGGCAGCCTCGCTTCGGGGCACCACCTCCGATTCACGCCCCGACTCGCCGAGGGCAGGTGGCTCGCGCGTCGAGGCGAGATCCGTGCGATGATGGATGTAAGCGATGGACTGGCGAAGGATCTGTCCGCGCTGACGCCCCGTGGCACCCGGGCTGCGCTCGACCTTACGGCTATTCCCCGGCGCCGCGGCTGCACCCTCGCGGCCGCTTTGGGCGACGGTGAGGACTACGAGCTCCTCTGCGTTATCGACGCCCGGGCGAATCTTCGCGCGCTGCAAAACGCGTGGCGGCGGCGTTTCTCAAATCTGCCGCTGACCTTCATCGGAAGATTTCTTAGGAACCGGGGCGGTCAGAACGCGCCGGTTGCCTTGCCCGCTTCCGGCTATGAGCATCTTCGACCAGCTCCGTGAGGGCATCAGCACCCGCGACCCGGTCGCTACGCGTGCGCTCGCGGCGCAGTTCGCTCGGGCGCTGGCCCCGGGAACGGTGCTGGCGCTGCACGGAGATCTCGGAGTCGGCAAGACCACCTTTGTACAGGGTCTGGCCAGCGGGCTCGGTATCACCGCTAAGGTCACAAGCCCCACGTTCAACCTGTTCTCCGTCCACCGGGGACCGGTGAACCTGGTGCACCTCGACGCCTACCGACTCGGTTCCGCACGGGAGTTTGAGGCACTCCTGGTCGACGAGTTCCTCAACCCACCTTGGATTCTAGCGGTGGAATGGCCCGAGCGGATCGCCGAAGCGATGCCCCTAGGCGCGCTGCACCTTGAACTTCGGATCCAGCCGGATCAGAGCCATCACCTCAAGCTCCGCCGCGCGGACGCGGACGAGCTGGCCGCTCAGGCCTGAGCCGTGGGAGGTGTCTCCTCAGAGGGAGGCGCGGATTCCGACGCCGAAGCTTCGGTCACCTCCGGGGTGCCGCCCTCGGTTGATGAGGGGGCCGGCTCGCCACCGGCAGGCGCCGCCGACGCCGAAGCGACCTCGGGGAAGTTCTCGGGATCGTGATCCTCAACCTCGATCTCCTTCTTGCGCGCCTCAACTGTCGGCGGCGGGGCGAAGAGCCGGCCGTCGATGAACTCGGTGACATAGCCCTCGCGGACCAGCCACAGCAGGTCGCCCTGCAGGCGGGCCACCCGAGCGCGATCCTCCGGGGACAGACCGACGGGCGCCACTTCGCGACCCTCGACCGGGGCGGGCGCGGCGGCCGGCTTGAGACCGAGGAACTTACCGGGCAACTCCCCGGCGCGCACCATCGGGTTGGCCTCGATGAAGGCGATCAGGGAGCCAATGCTTTCAGCGAAGGTCTGGCCCGGAACCCGAAACCGGCGCTTCACTGCGCAGACAAAGGAAATACCCTTGGAGCCCTTCTTGAAGATCGTGAAGTGCTCGCGGCGGAGGCGGCCCCGCAGCGCGTTCGCGGTGTCGAGGGGGAAACGGCGCTGCCGGTCGAGGGCGCCCTCGACCGCGCGACGGATCTCCCCGGGGGGCAGGGTCTCGAGGAGTTGACCTTTGAAACGCACGGACTCCGCGGTGCGCACCACCTTGTCCCGGGCTTGCGTCAGTAGGTGCAGGCGGGCATCCTCGAGAGTGTCGAACGCGGGTTCGGCGGGAGCTTCCGCCGCAGGCGTCGGCGCCTCCGGCTCGGGAGCCTCCGCGGACGCCGGCGCCGTCTCTGGTGGAGACTCGGAGGCCGGCGCGGCAGTGGCGGGCGCCGGAGCGGCAACCTTCCAAGTGTAGCGCACCGTGCGCCGCATCCGGTCGAGCCACTGTTTGACGATTTCCGGATCGCGCACCGTCTCAATGCGGCTCTTGAATGCCTCGAAAGGCATCCGGGAACCGACCTTGGCCGCGTAGTGTTGCTGCAAGATCTGGCCGTAGCGGTGGTAATTCGGGGGCCCGAGAAGCTCACCCGTCAGCCCACAGCGATTGATAACTAGGAAGTTTCCTTTCGGCGGATCCACTTCGACCTCTGCCTTGGTAAAGAAGGAATCGAGGTGCCGGGCCAGTACGTGCGCCACGGCGGCCTCGTCGGATTCGAACGGCAACCCGTCGGGGACTGAGACGTGCACCACCGGACGCTGGGGCGCTGGCGCCTCAGCGCCAGCGGAGGTGCGGTCGGCCGCCGCTCGAGGCGCGAGAACGACAATGAAGCGATCGTTCTTGGCGACCACCGTGCGGGCGATCTCGAAAAGCTCCACCGTGCGGCAAGACTTCCGGATCGTCTGCGCCAAGGTCGCGAAACTGCTGTCTTCCGGATAGAAAGTCGCGGTGAAGTAGGGGCTCTCGTAGGGACCGCGATCCGGCAGCGTTCGGCCGGCAAAACCGCCGCCGCCCCGAGGACCACGGTCCGCAAACTCGCGGCGCGGACCGCGGGAATCCCGGAAGCTCGGTCCCGGCCCGCTCCGTTCGTCCGGTCCACCACCACCCGCCGGCCGCCCGCCCTCCCGCGGGCCAGCATCCGCCGAAGGACCTGGTCGTCGGAATCCCCGCCGGTCGCGACGGTCCGGCGCGCTCGCATCCCGCCGGTCGTCCGCGCCACCCCGGTCGCCACTGCGCTGCGGAGCGGAGGGCTTCGCCTGCGACCACTGGGTGCCGAAGCTGAAGCCCTGCAATTGGCTCAGGTCCAGTTTGTTGAAATCGGCGGTCGGTTGGTCCTTTGGATCGGGTGCGTCCATAACGAGAAAAGCGGTCAGAAAGCCGCTTGAGGGCAGTAAAGAGGCATTCGCCGCGCAACAACAAGAGCTTCCTCGCACACAGCCAGCCGTGGCAAGACGTTTCCGGGCCGGGAGGCCCGGGATGGCAATGGCCCCGGGCGCCAGTCACTCGCTCAGCGCAGGAGGTAAACCTCAGCCAGGGCCTCGCCAATCGATCCATCCACGCCGGAAACTTGGAAAGTATAGGGCCCCGGCGCCAGCAGTAGCAGCACGGCCGCGTCCGCACTGCGTTCCGGCCAAGGGAAAGCTCCTGCGGACTCCGCCGCCACGCGTAGGTCATAGGCGACACCGCCATCCGACCAGCCCCGATTCAGGCGCAACAAGCGGTCGCCTTGATAGACGGCGATCTGGGGGCGTTGGAGGGTCTGAGCCACGCCGAAGGCGGCGAGCGCGGGCCCCGCCGCCCGGACCAGCACCCGCGCCGGGGCGTCACCGCCCAGCACAAAGCCGGGAATGAGCATCCGATCATCCTGCCCAACCGGTCCGCGGAGGGAAAGGTTGACCAGCCGGTTGCCGGGATCGCCGCCCAGGGCGTCGTAAGCCTCAAAGAGCCCAACCCCACCCCGGCCCCCGGCGTCCCGCAGGTGCGCGGTGTAAAGTCCGGCTCCCAGCGCGAGCACGAGCGCCGCATCCCGGCTATCGGCTGGGAAGGGGAACGCTCCGACCGCGTCCGCCGTGTCGACTACGGAGGGCCCTGATCCGGCTTGCCCCCAGTTATCGTTCGCGCGCAACGGCGTCGCGCCCGAAAAAATTGTGAGGAACGGATCGGGTAGGAAGTCGGTCACCCCGAATGGCGCGAGCGCAGGTCCGGCGCCGCGGACGAGGTAGGCGCGCGGTGACCGGCCTTCGACCACGAGGCCTGCGATCAGCACCTTTCCGGCGGCCACCTCGGCGCGGCTCGCGAGATTGAGCAATCGCGCCCCGCCGTCGCGCACGTGGGCGGCGCGCCCGGTGCGACCCGCGTCCCGCCGGAAGGCGGGCCACGCGGAGAACGTCGAAAGGGGGGAGCCGTTGCCGCGTAGCTTGTACAACCGGCCGTCTAGCGATCCGAAATACAGCGCCCCGTCCGGCGCCACCAGCACCGAGGACTCGATGTAGTCCCCCGGCGCTGCCCGGGTGTCGAAACGCCAGCGCAGGCCGCCGTCGGTCGGTTGCAGTGCCCGGACCACACCGTCGTCGGCCGCAATAATGATGGTGCCATCCCCGCGCACCGCGGCGGTGGAGGCACTGCTCGAATTTAGGTCAACCCGCCACCGCAGGCGCCCGTCCTCCGGGGCGAGGGAGTAGAAGCGGGTGTCGTCCGAGGCAAAGTAGACGGAGCCGTCAGCCCCGAGGACAGGCGAGGAGAAGATCGCGCCGTTGGTGAAGTACTCCCATCGCTTCACGCCGTCCGGCGCCACGGCGTACATCCGTTGATCCGCCGAGCCGATGTAAATGGTGCCGTCGGCCCCGATCGCGGGTGACCCATCGATCCGCCCACCCGTGCGGAAGCGCCACCGCTCGCGGCCCTCGCGGCTAACTGCATGGAGGGAACCGTCCCGACAACCGACGTAAACCGTGCCGTCTACCGCCACCGCCGGGGAGGACTCGATCCAGTCGCTTACCGCGAAGGTCCAGCGCTCGCGTCCGTCGGGACCGACGGCGTGGAGGCGGAAGCTCCCGGAACCGAAGTAGAGGGTACCGTCAGCGCCGACCGCGGGGGAACTTGAGATGAAGCTGCCCGCGTTGTAGGACCAGCGGATCGCGCCGTTTGCTGCTTGCAGCGCGTAGAGGCGGCCGTCGTGGGAGCCCACGTAGATGATTCCGTCCGGGCCCACCGCCGGGCTGGAATCGACCCAGTCCGCACGGGCCACCGACCATAAAACCCGGCCCGCCGGGGTAACGGCGACGATCCTGCCAGCCGTTGCAGTGGAGACCCCGAGGTAGATGGTACCGCCGTCGGCGCTCAGCGCCGGGGACGAGGAGGTGTAACCCTGCAGCGAAACCATCCACTCGAGGGAACCCTCCTGCGCGCGAACCGGCCGGACCAGCAGCAGGATGAGCGCGGCACCGCCCACGGCCAGCCACCGCGCCGGCGCGAGGTGGCGGTTCAAGGCCTCGCGGAAGGTATGATCTAGAAGCGCCAGATGCAGGGCCCGCTCGAATCACGCCTCCCCCGCCAAGACAAGGCGGAAGCACGTCCCCGCGGCACCGCTGCGCTCCAGTTCAAGACTGCCCCCGGCTTGCAGCGCCAGTTGATGGCTCAGGGCGAGGCCCAGACCGCTTCCGCCCGGCTTAGCGCTCACACACGGCTGGAAGAGCCGGGCGCGCACGGGCTCTGGCAGCCCCACGCCCCCGTCACAGACCCGGAATTCCACGGCCCCCCGCTCACCCATCCGGGTCTCCACGCGTACCCAACCGCCCGCAGGCTGCGCCTCGATCGCGTTCTGGAGCAGGTTCCGCAGCACCAACACGGCTAGGTTTGCGCGACGGCCCGCCAGCTCGACCCCACCCGCACCAGTCGCCTCGAGCGACACGCCGCGCGCACCAGCGTCTGCGTGGACTTTTGTCAGCGCGAGTTGCGGAACCTCCTCGACGGGCAGGAAAAACGCCCCGGCGGACTGCTCGTCCCTCAACACCGCCACAACATCGTTGACCATCGTACGCAGGCGGCGGGTCAGCGCGGAGGCCTCCGCCAATTCCCGGCCGTCCTCTTCGCGCCCCGACTCTGCCTGTCCCGCCACGAACAACTCGAGTCCGGCGAGCGGGTTCTTCAATTCGTGAATGAGATGGGCCGTCACGGTACCGAGTGCCGAGGTCTTCGCCGCGAGGACCAACTCACGGTTCGCCCGCTCGAGATCGGCCGAGCGGGCGCGCAGCTGGGCGTTCATCACGGTCAGGCGCCGGAAGGCCCACGCGAGTCCCAACCCGATGACGAGCGAACCCGCGCCCCAGCCGGCGAGCGCCTGCACCCAGAGACGACGGTCGTGACCCTTGAGCTCGCGGCGGGCCGCGCCACTCTCGAGCCAGAACTGGGCGGCGCCCGCAACCCCCGCGGCGCCGGGGCGGCGCAAGGGAACCCATGCCTCCAGCACCTCGCCGGAGTCTTCCGGCGGAACGAGCAGGAGGTCGCCGGCCGGAGCCGGGCTGAGGCGGGCAAAGGATTCCCCGGCAACCACCCGGCGCCAATCTTCCCGTTCGGGTGGCGGGAGTTCCCCGACAACCCCGTCGGCCGCGTTCAAGTTGCCCCGGCCGTCGAAAACCCGCACGGCGATCACGCCCCGGTACCTGGCCGCCTGCAACACCGTGACGAGGAGAGCACCGGGCACCTCCGCCACGGACAGGGCGCCGTACTCGGCCGCCCAGGTGTCCAGTTGCAGGGCCGCCACCGCCGCCAGGGCATCCGCCTCCCGCCGCAGGATCTGCTCGCGCAGGCCGAAGCGCACCTGGCCGGCAACCAACGCCACCACCGCCCCGAAGATCAGGATCGTCAGCAAAGCCCCGCTCAGCATCGGGGCGGGCCAGCGGCGCGACGGGAGAGCAGGGACGGGCATTGGGGAGGACTTACCTCTCCCAGCCGCGGCGCAGGGCTAGCAAGCCTTCGTTGACCCGGTAGGCTCCCAGCGGGTCGTTGGAGCGCACGTGTTCCCGCGAAGCGACGGCCATCAGCGACCAATCCCCCGCGAGGCGGCGCTCGGCGCGGAGCGAGCCCGTGACTTCCGTGCGCCACCGCGCGGGCGGATCAATGCCCAAGCCCACCGTCTGCACGCCGAAACGCAAATCCCGCAGCGACGCCTCCGCGCGGATCTTCCACCGATCATCGGACCATTCCAACTGCTGCTCCCATCGCCACTCGCGGTGAGCGAAGTAATCCGAGCCATTATCGCCCAGCCGCCGGCAGCCAACCCGGCCGGTGGTACGCCAGCGTTCCCCCCGACCCCAGCGGAACGAAACGCTCATTTCACCTTCCGTCTCGGCGAAACGGAGCCGTGTCCCGAGGAGCGGCCGACCCGCTGCGGAATACTGGACCCGGCGCGCATAGGCCCGCTCGCGCTGCCAGAGCGAAACCTTGCCCTCCCAAGCGGGCGCAGGGCGCCAGCCGAACCGCAACAAACCTCGGATGACCTCCGCGTCGTTAACCCCATCCTCGTGGCGCACCCGGTCCCCGGCCACCTGCGTCTCGGCGTGCCACCGATCCGCGAACTCCCAGCGGACCTGCGGACCGCTCAGGACCCCCGCCAGCCGCGTCTCGACGATCACACGCTCGACGTCGGTGTCTGACACGTCGAGGACCCGATCGTCGTAGTACGCGCTCACCGGCAGGGACAATTTCCAGCTGCGAGCAGGACGCCACGCCGGTTCGCCCTGTAGCCAGGCCGAGGCCTCCCCGTGCACGGTCCGGCCGGACCAGAAGCGACGGCCCTCAGTCTGCAAGAAAAAGGAGGTCTCGAGGCCCCGGCTAGGCGTCCGGAGGAGCAGCAGCTCGGCGGCGGCGTGCAGGAACCCGCTGCGCTCTTCGGCCGTGGAACTGAGCAGCAGGTTGTCGCGGTACCCGACGCCCGTCTCGAGCGCAGCGGACCAACCCCAAGTAGGCAACGGGGGCGGCTCCGGCGGGCTGGTGGCCGCCCGTCCGGCCATTAGCGCACCGGCGCAGGCGACCAGCCCGAGAGGGAGGGGATGCGCGAAAGATATCAGAAGGGGACGCAGAGGATGTGAAAGTGAAGGCGCCCCGCTTGACTTCAAGCCCTCGGGCTGACCCGGCGGGCGTCAGAAGGCAAAAGGGCGGTCGCCCGGAGGCAACCGCCCTTTGACTGATATTACGCTAGTATTACGCCAAAAATCACCGCTTGCCGGTCACCGACTGCCGCTGCCGGCGCTGTTCCTCGCGAATCTGCTTGTGGAGCGCGCTCTGCGCGGCCTCGAACTCACGCTTCTGCTCCTGCAACCGCTCGAGGACAGCCTTGCGCTGCTCCTCCCCCGCCTCCCGCAGTTCGCGGACCAGAGCCTCGTGCGTTGAGATCATCCGGTCCCGCTGGGATTTGACCTGCTCCAGCAGACGCTGCAGCTCGGGGACTCCGGAGGTCGCCTTGGCCGTTGCTGCCGGAGCCTCCGCGCCCCACCCCAACTGCCCCGTACCCAAGAGGGCGTACAGCGCCACGACGCCGCAGCAGAGGGAGAGAGAACGGAGGGCCTTCACACTTCCAAGTCTGCAACTCCCGTGCCAACTCGGCTTAAATTCATTATCAATTGTTTGTTAAACTTTTACAAAACCGACGCAGCAAAGCGCTTCGGTCCGGATTGGTCATCGCGGCCCATTCATGCCCCTTCCAACGGGGAATTTTCCCCAGCTACCCTTTCCTCGGCGGCAGTTTTCAGCCGATAGCGTACCACATCCCGGGAAACGCCGAGCAGCCGGGCGGCCCCGGAAACGTTGCCTCCCGCCTGACGCAGCGCCCGCTGGACTATCGTGTCGATCGCGCGCTCGAGAGAGAACCCGGTTTCGGGAAAGACAAAGTCTGTGGGGAACGAAAGCGCCTCGAGGATCAAAGGGCTTCCCCCCCGACCCGCCCCGCCGCCCAAGTGGGGGAAACTCAGTCCCGCCTCGCCCCCGAGCACCACCGCCCGTTCGATCTCGTGCGCCAGTTCCCGCACATTGCCCGGCCAACGATGGGCCACCAGTCGCCGGCGCCCCTCCGCCGGGATCCCGCCTGCCTTAAGGCCGTACCGACGTGCCACCCGGCGCAGTAATTCCTCCGCAAGGTTTACGATATCCTCGCCGCGTTCGCGCAACGGGGGCAGGCGCACCCGGAAAAGGTCAAGTCGCTGCCGCAAATCCTCGCGAAAACGCCCGCTCGCGACGAGGGCGCCCAGATCGGCGTTGGTGGCGGCGATGATGCGCGCGTCCACCGGCACGGGGCGGGAGGCTCCCACCCGGCGGAGGGCCCGGTCTTCAAGGGCGGTGAGCACCTTCGCCTGGAGCGGGAGCGCGAGGCTGGGCAACTCGTCGAGGAACAGGCTGCCGCCGTCCGCGGCCTCCATCAGGCCGATGCGGGACGCCTTGGCATCTGTGAACGCTCCCCGCTCGTGACCGAACAACTCCGCCTCCGCGAGCGCCTCCGGCAGCGCGGAACAGTTGAGCTCGACCAGCGGCGCCTCCGCGCGGGGGCCGTGGCGGTGGATCCATCGCGCCACGGCCGTCTTGCCCGTTCCGGTCTCGCCCTCGATCAGGACCGGGGGCAGATATTCCCCGAGCCGGCGGTCCGCTGCCGTTATCCGCAGGAGTTGCTCGTGGAGGCCAGCGAGGCTCGCGCCGAACACCAGCTCCGTATCCTGCCCGCGCCGGAACTCCTCCACCCGGCGGCTCTGGCGGCCCCGGCGCGCCGCGGCGAACCGCAACGGGACCTCCGCCGGGTCGAAAGGCTTGACCAGATAATCGGCCGCCCCCGCCTTGAGCGCCTCTACAGCGCCAGCCACCCCGCCCTCCGCCGTCATCACAACCACGGACGTCGTCGGCGGGAAGGCCTTCTCGCGCAGCAGGTCGATGCCCCGGCCGTCCGGCAGGTTCACATCGATCAGGGCCGCCTCGAACGCGAGGGTGCCCAGCGCCTGCCGGGCTGCCGCCACCGACGTCACCGCGGTCACCTCCGCCTGCTCGCGCTCGAAGAAGGCGGTCAGGCGCCGCCGCAGCAAGGCATCATCCTCGAGCAGGAGCAGGGTGAGGCCGGCCAGGGGTGACTTGGACATAACTGTAGCTTGCGCGGCGGGGGTCGCGGCACCACCCCAAAGCGCGCCTCAGCGCGGCGGCGCGGGGGCGGCCACTCGCTCGATGAGGGGGGCGAGGCCGCTGAGCCGGACGCTGAGGTGGGGCGTGGAATCGAAGAGCGCAAGGAACTTGCTGCGCCGCAGGGTGAGCAGCGAGCGGGCGGCGGCCTGCTGGGTCGCATCGAGCCCGTAGTCGCGGGTCAGCATCTCCAGCCGCGGGGTGACCGTAACCTTGAAGTAAACCCAAGTGAGGGAGCGCTCCTGTTCCCGATGGATCTCCTCGTTGGAGAGCGGCTCGCTTTTCGCCGCGCGCTTAGCGTCGCGTTCAGCGTAACGGCGCTGGGAGGCGAGGTACTTCTCGCCCTGAGCCGAAGGCAGCAGCTGGACGAACTCGCGGTCGAACTCCGCGTCGATCTCCTGCATCCGGGCGCTGTAGGCCTCGATCTGCGGCCGCAGCTTGTGGATCTCTGCGACCAGCCGGGCGCGATCCAATTGGCGCTCCCCGCGACGCTCCCCAGCGGAGGGGGCAGGACGCGCGAACTCCTGCGCGAGCGCAACGGGCGCAGGCGGGACCGCCGGGCCGGGCTCGGTGATCCAGCGGGCGGCGTAGCCGGCGATAAAGACGGCCACCGTGATGAAAGCGACGAGCAGACGCTGGCTCATCGCGCTCCCATGCCCAGGCCCTGCGCCGCGGCCACGATCTGGCTCCATTCGGCCAGGTTGCGGGCGTCCGCCGCCGCCAGTTCGTAATCGTGGAAAAGGATAACCGCCGCAAGGCAGGCGGCGGCGGCGAGCGCGCTGAGCGCCAGCTGGCTGCCGTAGGAGGGGATCTCGAGCCGGTCCCATGCGGCGGCTAGCACCCGGTCGGCGAAGCCCGGGCGCAGGCAATCGGCCGCGGCGTCGCGCAGCCAGTGCCAGGCCCGCGGAGGGGTGCCGTGCGCCGAGCGCAGCACGCGCTCCGCGAATCCGCCCCCCAGCCGCGCGGCGGCGTGGGCGTAAAGACGGGACCAGGCCTCTTGCTCAGGCTTCCTGTTCACGGGTGGTAATGCTCGCGTAATTGCTCCCGGGCTCGGTAAAGGCGCGCCTTCACGGCGGCAACACTCGTGTCGAGAATTTCGGAAATCTCCGCGTGGCTGCGACCGTCCTGCACCAGCGCCAGTAGGGCCCGGTCCTGGGGCCGGAGCTGTCCCAAGGCGTGCCGGAGCGCGTCGAGTTCCTCCGAGTCCACCGCGCCGGGGGGTTCCGGGATGTTCTCGTGCTCCTCCGCGAAGGGCAGGAAGATTCGCCGGAGGCGCTGCCGACGCAGCTGGTCGATGCAGGTGTTCCGCGCGAGGCGGAACAGCCAAGACTCAAACTGGGCCGGCGCCTGCAGGCGGTCCACCGCGCGGATCATCTTGATGAAGATCTGCTGGCAGAGGTCCTCGACCACGTCGCTCCGGTTGGTCATCGCGAAGACGAAGCCCGCCACCCGGTGCTGATAGGCCACGATGAGCTCACGCTGCGCGGACTCGTCGCCCCGCTGGGCCCGACGCACCAAATCGACCAGTGCCGCGGATGAGGATGGATGCATGCGTGCTGCATGACTGCCCGTAGCCAGACGTGGGAATCGCCGGAAAGATACGCGCAAGCAAGGCGCAACCTTGCCATCCCCCGGTTCCTTCGCCTCCGTAGACCCGCGTTCCCCATGCCGCACCGATTCCCTCCCCGCTCTCTGCTCCTTGGCTCCGCCACCCTCCTGCTCGCCGCCTGCGGCACCGGTACCGCCCCCCGGGACCTAATGCTGGAGGAGGCCGCCCGCGACGGGACCGTAGAACGCCCGGTGGCGATGCGCGGTGAAACCGCCTTTCTGGAAGGCAAGCTCGCCGCCGTCGCGACGGTGAGCCGCGGCTTTGATCGCGGCGTGCGCACCCCGCGCGGCCGGCCCGGCGCCCCTGAAGGCGCGTTCGAAGAACCCGGCCGCCGCCGCCGGGACGATGCCGGCGCTTTCAGCGAAGTCTACTATCTCGGCGGAGCCGGCGACTCGGAGGAGGAGCAGAAGGAGGCGATGCAGGATTATATCCGCCAAGCCCGCGCCCGCCGGGCGGCCGGTAGCCCGATGCCCCCCGTGACCCTGAAAGTCGCCTTCGAGAACCGGGGCGATGTCCCCTTGGAAATCGAGGTCACGGACGTTAATTCCGATCTGGGGAACTTCGCGGTCCGCCCGCCCAAGCTGACGATCGCGCCGGGGGCGAGCGGCGTCCTCGAGCCGATGATCTCGCAACTCGGTGTCACCAGCGACGAGATTCCCATGGTGCTCGCGCTACGCAGCGGCGGGCGCAAGGAAAAGCAGGTCGTGGTGGTGAAGAACGTGCTCGCCCGCTCGCTCCGCCAGGATTTCGAGCAGCTGAAGCGCTGATCAGGCGCCCAGCATTCGAACCCTGCGGTCCTTCCGGGGGAACTGCAGGGTCACGCTGGTGCCCCGCCCCTCCTGACTCTCGATCCCGATCTGGCCGCCGTGATCGCGCATAATTCGCTGCGCGATCATCAGGCCCAACCCGTTCCCGCCCGGCTTGGTGGTGTGGTAGGGCTCAAACAGCCGCACGAGGTCTTCTGGCTTGATGCCGTTGCCACTGTCCGCGAAGACGAGCAAGACGTGGTCGTCGTCGGTCCGCGCTCGGATGCGCAGGCGCCCGCCCGGCTGCATCGCCTCGGCCGCGTTCTTGGTCACGTTGAAGATCACCTGCTTGATCTGGTTCCGGTCCGCGAGGACGAGGGGCAGGCCGGTCGCCTCGACCTCCACCGCGATGCCCCGGTCGGCCAGTTCCCGGTGCTGGAAACGCAGCACCTCGGCGAGGATCTCCGCGAGATCGGTCTCCGCGAGGTCCGGCGGGCGCGGGCGGATTGCCTCGAGGAAATTGCTGATGATGCCGTCCAACCGCCCCACCTCGGAGCGGCACACCGCGAGGGACTCTGCGAGCGCCTCGCGGTCCTTTCCCCGCGTGTCCTCCAGCTTGCGGATCCGGCGCTCCAGCAGCTGCAGGTGGATCGTCAGGGAATTCAGCGGGTTGCCCAGCTCGTGCGCGACCCCCGCCGCGAGGAGCAGGACCGAGGAGGTGCGCTCGTTCTCGATCCGCTCCTCGGTCGTCGCCCGCTCCCTGGTGACGTCGGTGAGGATGACCGCGAACCGGCGCACCGCCCGGGCCCCCGCTCCGAGGAACGGTACCATATAGAGACGGACCACCCGTGGCTCAGGATAGGTCAGTTCGAACTCGCGCGAGGCGACCGGCGCGGCGGAGTCGTCTCCGCCTGGCTCGAAGGCCGCCCCAAGCGAGCTGCGCAACCCAGGTACCAGCCGCCAGAGGGTCTGGCCCGCGACCTCCTGCCCCCCCTGCCCCACCAGCCGCTCCGCCGCGGCGTTGGCGTATTCGATCGCCCCGTCGTCGCGGATGACCAGAATCCCCTCCTGCAGCGTGTTGAAGATCTCCTCGAAGACCGCACGCTCACGGGCGAGGCGCTGCACCAGGTTGGCGAGGTTGATCGAATCCAGCGCGTCGAGCCGGCCGAGAACGCGATCGAGCGAGGAGTGTTTCTTGACGGCCATAATGCGCGGGGGGACGGCTCAGGAATCCGGATCGAGAAAACTCATCTGCGCCGGATCGGAACGTTCCGCGAGCAGCTTCCGCAGGAAAGCATCCCGGTGCTCCGGGCACCGTCCCAGCCGCAGGACCGCCTCCCGGTGCTGCTCGGTGCCGTAGCCCTTGTGTTGCGCGAACCCGTAGCCGGGGTGGCGGCCGTCGAGTTCCAACATTAGGCGGTCCCGGGTGACCTTGGCGGCCACGGAGGCCATCGCGATGCAGAGGGACCGCGCGTCCCCGCGCACGAAGGCGAGGTGGGGATACGGGAAGCCGCGCAGGCGCAGGCCGTCGATGAGAATCCGGGCCGAGACCGGGGGCGCGAACGAGCGCCGCTCCTCGAGGCTGGAGAACAGGTCGGGCTCATCGCGGTCCGCCGCGAAGGCCTCGGGCGGCTGCCAGGCCTCGAGCGCCCGCCGCATTGCCAGCTTGGTGGCCCCGAGGATGTTGTGCTGGGCGATCTCCTCCACCGAGGCTACGCCCAGCCGGAGCACGATGGCCCCCTCGGCCGCCAGCGCGGAAAATTCCGTCCAGAGCTCCGCGCGCTCCGCCGCCGTGAGCAGCTTGGAATCGTTGACCCGTCCGCCCCGGCCGATGGCCCAGCGGCCCTCGAGGAACTCCCGCGTGACGCCGACCGCGGCCGCGACCACCGGGCCCGCGAACGCGCCCCGCCCCACCTCGTCCACGCCGAGGAGGTGCGCCACGTCCTGGATCTGCTTGAGGTCGAAGCCGCGGAGCTGGCGGCGCTTCATCGCGTCATCTGAACCGGCACGCCCCCCGGGTGGCAAGCCGCGAGCCCGGTTGCTCGCCTTCCCGAGGCCGGGCGTTCAGCCTCCCACCATGGTCCTGGTGCAGACTTGGGAGCTGTGAGCTATCTGGTGACCGCGATCGGCCTGCCGCTGGCCATCCTGGTGTTCGTCTACGGGCAGCGCCGGGAGCGGCCGAATGACCAGGAGGAGATCTTCCAGCGGCTGTTCGACGAGTACCGGGAATTCCTCAAGCTGGTGCTGGAGAACTCGGAACTGCACCTGCTGCAGCGCGAGGTCTCGACCCACGAGCTTTCCCCGGAGCAGAAGGACCACCGCTTCGTCATCTTCGGCATTCTGGTCTCCCTCTCCAAGCGCGCCTACCTCCTCGTCTACGAGGAGAGGCTGGACCAGCAGACCGCCCGCCTCTTGCAGTCGTGGGAGGTCTAGATGCGCGACTGGCTGCGGCGCGCGGAGTTCCGCGAGGCCCTGCCACTACTGCTGCCCGGGGAGGACCCGGACCTCACCGGCCACATCCAGCGGCTGGCGGACGCCGAATGCGCCGCGGGCCGCTGAGGCGGACGCAAAAAAAGGCCGCCCGCGGAGGCGGGCGGCCGGGAAGAGAAGGCCGGGAGGCCGTCACTCCTTCTTGCGGGCCTCGTCGAGGATGTCGCCGAGGTTCATCATATCGTTCGAGGCACTGCGGTTGAGGGCCTCGTAAGCCGAGGTCTCCGCCGCCAGCTCCGCGTCCGAGTAGTTGGCCGCCTTGATGGAGAGGCCGAGGCGGCGCTCCTCGCGGTCGATCTTGACCACGCGGGCGGTGACCTCCTGGCCGGGCTTGAGGACGTCCTTCACCTTGTCGATGCGCTCCTCGCTGATCTGCGAGATGTGCACCAAGCCATCGATGCCGTCCTTGAGCTCGACGAAGGCACCGAAGGAGGTGATCTTGGTGACGGTGCCCTTGACGACGTCGCCGATCTTGAAGAAGGCATCGATGTCGCTCCACGGATCGTTGCCGAGCTGCTTCATCCCGAGGCTGATGCGCTGCTGCTGCGCGTCGGCGTCGAGCACGATGGCGTCGACCTCGTCGCCCTTCTTCAGGACCTCGGACGGGTGGTTGACCTTGCGGGTCCAGCTCATGTCGGAGACGTGGACCATGCCGTCGATCCCCTCCTCGAGCTCAATGAAGGCACCGTAGGTGGTCATATTGCGCACCTTGCCGCGGACGCGGGCGCCGATCGGGTAGTTGTGGCGCACCATATCCCACGGGTTGGGCTCCAGCTGGCGCAGGCCGAGGGAGATCTTCTGCTCCTCCTTCTGGATGCCCAGCACCACGGCATCGAGCTCCTGGCCGACCTTGAGCAGCTCAGAGGGCTTGGTGATGCGCTTGGTCCAGGACATCTCGGTGATATGGACGAGACCCTCGACGCCAGGCTCGATCTCGATGAAGGCGCCGTAAGGCACCAGATTGACCACCTTGCCGTGGACCTTCGCGCCGACCGGGAACTTGCGGTCGATTTCGTCCCACGGGTTCTTGGTGGTCTGCTTGAGTCCGAGGGAGACGCGCTCCTTCTCGCGATTGACCTCGATGATCATCACCTGGACGTCCTCGCCCTGCTTGAGCATCTCGCTCGGGTGGGAGATGCGGCCCCACGACATATCGGTGATGTGCAGCAGGCCGTCCATCCCGTCGAGGTCGATGAAGGCGCCGAAGTCCGTGATGTTCTTGACCACGCCCTTGCGGACTTGGCCGGGCTGGATGCTGTCGAGTAGCGCCCGGCGCTTCTCGGCGCGCTGCTGCTCAATGAGCTCGCGCCGCGAGAGGACGATATTCTTCCGCTCTAGGTTGATCTTGAGGACCTTGAAATCGTAGGTCTGTCCGACGTACTGGTCGAGATTCTTGGGGGGCTGGATGTCGATGTGCGACGCCGGCATAAAGGCATCGACGCCGATGGAGATGATGAGGCCGCCCTTGACCTTGGCCTTGACACGGCCGACGGCGACGGAGCCCTCCGGAAACTTGGTGAGGATGTTGTCCCAGTTCTTCTTTTGCTCGGCCTTGTCGTAAGACAGCACCGGCGCGCCGGACTTGTCCTCGAGCTTCTCGACCATCACCTCGATGGTGGCGCCGATCTGGAGCTCACCGATGTCGATGAACTCGTTGGCGGAGATGACGCCCTCGGATTTGCCGCCGATGTCGACGACCACCTCATTTTGCCGGATCTCGGTGATGACACCCGGGACGATCCCGCCCTCCCGCAGCTTGTCGAACGACGACTGGGCGAGCAGCTCTTGCATTAGGGAACTCATAGGCAATGACGCCGGCCGGCCGCTTGCTCCACGGGCGGTCATCCGACGGGTTCGGATCCTCCGCGAGGCGGACCCGGATGGGTTGATGGTTGCACTGACAGTGGGGGCTGGCGGGAGCCCGCGGCGTGACGCCAACCCAACCGACTGAGTGCCGCGAACGGACAGGCTCGCGTGCGGCCCCGCCTAGGGCAAGCGCAATTCCGCCCCGCCGCCGCCCTTGCGCCACCGGCGCGTTCTTTACTTTTTGCGGCCCCTGCGCTGTTCGTAACCCTCCGCGCCGAACTTCCGCTCCAGCACGAACGCGCGGGTCGCGTCGAAAATGCCAAGCTCGCCGGTGATCCGCGGGTCCCCCGTCCGGCGTTGGTACTCCTCCAACTGCGCGCGCAGGCGCGCCTTCACCGCGGCGAGGGCGGGCTCCGCGGCGAGATTGCGCAGCTGCCACGGATCCTCCTGCACATCATAGAGTTCCTCCCGGGGGCGCGGCGCGAGGTAAAGCTCGGTGAAGGCCCGGACAGCCGGGTGCTCGGGATGCCGCGCGATCAGGCCGAGTTCGTCAACCGCGGCCGCGGACGCCGCATACTCGGCGTCCGGCCGCCGCTCCCGCGGGTCGAGGCGGAGCCGGGGGGTGGCCGAGTAGTTCACGATGTACTGGTAGCGCTCGTCGCGGATCGTCCGGGCGGCGAGACTCAGTTCCGGCTCCTCGCCGTGCCACTCGAGGCCGGCCGCGGTCCATCCCCGCGCGGGATCCACGCGTCCGGAGCGGCCGGAGACCAGCACGGGTAACAGCGAGCGGCCCGTCATCTCGGCGGGCACAGGCACGCCCGCCGCCTCGAGCATTGTGGGCGCGAGGTCGATGAAGTTGACGAAGTCGTCAATCACCCGCCCCCCGGACATTCCCCGCGGCCAGGCGATCGCGAGCGGGACGTGGATGCCCCAGTCGTGCACGTTGGTCTTGGCCCGCGCCATCCCGGTGCCGTTGTCGGCGGTCACGATCACCAGCGTGTGGTCGAGCTCGCCGCGGCGCTCCAGCACGGCGAGAACCCGCCCGAGGTCGTCGTCCGCCTGCCGGAGCTCCTGCATCATACCGGCGCGCGCGCGCCGCAGCCCCGGCGTGTCGGGCAGGAAACCGGGCACGGGCAACTGCTCCGGCGTGATGCCCGTCTCGGCGGCCAGCCGGCGGTGATTGTCCTCCGCCCAAGGGGAGTGGGGTTCGGTGACGCCGACCCAGAACCAGAAGGGCTGACCCGTCGGGCGCGCCTCGAGGAATGACTCCAGGTTGCCCGCGTAATCCGTGACGCTGATGCCCGGCCCGGGCGCGGGGCGGCGGCGCGCTTTGAAGGCCTTGCCGGCGGGATTGCCATTGCGGTCCGACGGGGCGGCGAGGATCCCGGGGCCCCATCCCTTGCCCGTGAAACCCGTGTGATACCCGGCCGCCGCCAGCAGTTCGGGCAGGCAACGGAACTTGGCCGGCACCCACGCCTGGATGAAGGCGCCCTGCTCCAGTTCCCAGAAATTGCGGCCCGTGAGCAGCGATGCGCGCGCGGGGGCACAGGAGGGGGCGGACGCATAGCCCCGGTTGAAGAGCGCGCCCGTGCGGGCGACGCGGTCAAAATGCGGCGTCGGCACCCGGTTCCAACCATAGATGCCGCGCTCCAACCAGCTCTCGTCGTCCGAGATGAAGACCAGCAGATTGGGCCGCGGGCCCGGAGCCGCGGGGCCGGACGCACCCGCGACCTCGGCGATCAACAGTACAAAGAGACCCAGCAGGCGGGGGTAAGGCGGACGCGGCATTTCCCCGGAGCGTGGAGTCTTCGAAGGTCCCACGCAACGCCGGCGGGAGACCTCACTCGCGCGCCGCCGGCAACCGAATGAAGAACTCCGTGCCGCGCCCCGGCGTGCTCTCCACGCGCACATCGCCCCCGTGGGCCTGGACCACGTTCTTGACGATCGCGAGGCCGAGACCCGTGCCACCCTGCTCGCGGGCGCGGGCCTTGTCGGCGCGGAAGAACCGCTCGAAGACCCGTTCGAGGGCCTCGCCGACGATGCCCGGACCGTCGTCGCGCACCGAAATCTCGACCTGGCCCGCGCCGAGTTCGCGGCCGCGGACCTCGACCGTGCCGCCTTCCCGGCCATACTTGATCGCGTTGTCGATGAGATTGGCGAGCGCTTGGCCCAACCGGTGGGCGTCGGCTTGGGCCGCGAGGCCCGCGGGCACGGCCTGAACAAGAGTGACCCCGCGGCCGCGGGCGAGGATGGCGGCGTCGTCGATCGCCTCCTCCGCGGCCGTGGCCAGCGGGACCGGGCGCAGGTCGAGGTTGATGCGGCCGGAATCCAGGCGGGCCAGCAGCAGCAGATCATCGAGGAGCAGCGTCAGGCGGTTGGCGTGCTTCTCGATGATCTCAAGGAAGCGAGCGGTGACCTGCGGGTCCTGGCGGCCGCCGTCGATGAGCGTCTCAGTAGCGCTCTTGATCAGCGAGAGAGGGGTGCGCAGCTCGTGGCTGACGTTGGCCACGAACTCCTGGCGCACGCCCTCGAGGCGGCGGAGCCGGGTGAGGTCGTGGAAGACCAGGATCGCCCCCTCCCCCTCCCCTTCGGGCGTGCGCAGCGCCAGCGCGTTGACCTGCAGCCACTGGGTCTCCGACACGCCGTCGATGCGGAGCTCGTGGTTCAGGACCTCCGGCTCGCTGGCCAACCGCGCGACGATCGCGGCGACCTCGTGGTGACGGGTGGCCTCGAGCACGGTGCGGCCGGCGGCGCCGGCCTCGAACTGGAACATCGCCGCCGCGGCACGGTTGGCCAAGCGGAGCCGGCCGTCCTGGCCGACGACCAAGATGCCCTCGACCATCCGGTCAAAGAGGGCCTCGGTCCGGATCGCCTGCGCGCGAAACTCCGCCTCGCGTTGCCGGCGCTGCTCCTCCAGCTGCCGCGCGTGGGCCACCGCGGCGCGGACCGCGCGGGTCCGGAGGTGCCACGCGGCCGCGGCGGTGCCGAGCCAGCCGAGCGCGAGCAGGACCGCGACGAGGCTCATTCGGTGCCGCGGAACCGGTAGCCGACCCCGCGGATCGTCTCCAGCAGCTCGGCTTCCGTGCCCAGTTTCTCCCGCAGGCGCCGCATATGGGTGTCCACGGTGCGGCTATCGATCGGGTTCTCGTAGCCCCAGACGTCCTGCAGCAGGCGCTCCCGGCTTTGAACGCGGCCTCGGCGTTGGGCGAGCACCTCGAGCAGCCGGAACTCCGTGGCCGTCAATTCGACCAGGCGGCCGGAGAGGCGCACCTCGTGGCGCGGTACGTCGATCTCGAGCCGGCCAAACCGCATCCGCTCGGCCTCCGTCGCTCCCCCGCGGGAGCGCTCCAGCAGGCGCCGGACGCGCAGCATCAGCTCGCGGGGACTGAACGGCTTGGTGACGTAGTCGTCCGCCCCCAGCTCGAGGCCGATCACGCGGTCCATCTCGGCGGCGCGGGCGGTGAGCATGATGACGGGGATCGTGGCCGTGCGCGGATCGCGGCGCAGCAGCTTGCAGACCTCGAGGCCATCGACCTCGGGCAGCATCAGGTCGAGGAGAATGACGGCCGGCAGCTCCTCCCGGGCGAGGGCGAGGGCCCGGGCGCCGTCGCGCGCGAGCAACGGAAGGTAGCCGGCCTCCTTGAGCTTGAAGGCGAGGACCTCCAGGGCGTCCGGCTCGTCGTCGACGACCAGGATCTTGGGCTTAGTCGCGTTTGCGGTCGGCATGGCGGATATCCTTGGCCTCGTAGAGGTAGACTACCTCCTCGGCGATGTTGGTGGCGTGGTCGGCGATGCGCTCGATCGCCTTGGAGATGACCATCAGCTTCAGGCAGCGGGTGATCGTCTGGGGGCGCTCGACCATGAAGCTGGAGAGCTCGCGGTGCAGCTGGCGGTTGAGCTCGTCGACCTCGCGGTCGCGCGGAATCACCCGCCGCGCGCCGGCCGCGTCGCGCTGGACGAAGGCGGTGATCGCGCCGCGGAGCATCTCGAGGGACATCGTCGCCATCCGGGGGAGATCTAGGTACGGCTTGAGCTGGGGCTCGGTGTTCAGCTCGACCGCCCGACGCGCGATAGTGACCGCCTCGTCCCCGACGCGCTCGAGGTTCTGGGAAATCTTCATCCCCTCGGTGATGAGCCGCAGCTCGGTGGCGAGCGGGGCCTTAGCGAGAAGGTGGATCGCGGTGTCGTCGATCTCGATCTCGAACTGGTCGAGGATGTTGTCGTCGTTGATCACCGCCTGGGCGAGGGCGTCGTCGCGCTCGACCAAGGAGCGCATGGCACGGGAGACGGCGGACTCGGCGTGGCTCGCCATCGCGAGCAGGCTGTCCTTCAGCCGCGAGAGTTCCTCAGCGTAGTGGGTCATGGGGACGGTGATGGCGGCCTCAGCCGAAGCGGCCGGAGACGTAGGCCTCGGTCTGCGGGTTCGCCGGGTTGGTGAAGATGTCTCGGGTGGGCGCGTGCTCGACGAGGCGCCCCAGGTAGAAGAAAGCGGTCTGATCGGAGCAGCGGGCCGCCTGCTGCATGTTGTGGGTGACGATCACGATGGAGTACCGGGCCCGGAGCTCCTGGATCAGCTCCTCGATCTTGGCGGTGGCCACCGGGTCGAGGGCCGAGCACGGCTCGTCCATCAAAATGATCTCCGGCTCGACGGCGATGGTGCGCGCGATGCAAAGGCGCTGCTGCTGACCGCCCGAGAGGCCGAGAGCGCTCTCCCCGAGGCGGTCCTTCACCTCTTCCCACAGGGCGGCGCCGCGGAGGGAGCGTTCGACGATCTCGTCCAGCCGCGCCCGGTCCCTCAGCCCCTGCAGGCGCAGTCCGTAGGCGATGTTCTCGCGGATCGACTTGGGGAACGGGTTGGACTTCTGGAAGACCATCCCGACCCGTTTGCGCAGCTCGATCACATCGACGTCACGCTGGTTGATGTCGACCCCGTGGATCCGGATCGAGCCCGCGGTGATCCGCGCGCCCTCGATCAGGTCGTTCATCCGGTTGAGGCACCGCAACAGCGTGGACTTGCCGCAGCCCGAGGGCCCGATGAGGGCGGTCACCTTCCGAGGCTCGATGCCTAGGGTGATGTCCTTGAGCGCGGGGGTCACGCCGTAGCTAAAGTCGAGATCCTCGATCTCGACCAGCGGGCGGCTGGGGGCGACCGGAGGAACGCCCGCGGGGGCGGCAACCGCGGGGGAACCGAGGCGGACGGGCAGATTCACCATTTGTAGCGGGCGCGGAGGCGGTTGCGGAGGACGATGGAGGTGGTCGCGATGAGCGCAACGAGCGCGAGAAACACGAAGGCCGTCCCGTACTGCACGCGCTCGGTGAACTCATTCTGCGGGATTTTGGAGCTCACGACGTAAATGTGGTAAGGCAAGGCCATCACCCCCTCGAAAAGGCCGTCCATCGCCCGCTCCACCTGCCAGGGCAGCTGGTCGCGCACCACGTAGGCGGCCGTAAACATGATCGGGGCGGTCTCGCCGGCGACGCGCGCGATGCCCAGGATTGAGGAGGTGAGGATCCCGGGCAGCGCGTAGGGCAGGACGTTGCGCCAGATGGTCTGCCATTTGGTCGCCCCGAGCGCGAGCGAACCGACCCGGAAGCCGATCGGGACGGCCTTGAGCGCCTCCTCGCTCGCCGTGATCACGACCGGGAGCACCATGAACGCGAGGGTGAACCAACCGGCCAGCAGCGACACGTTCCAGCCGAAGAAGATGACGAACATCCCGAAGCCGAACAGGCCGAAGACGATCGAGGGCACGCCCGCGAGGTTGATGATCGCCAGCCGCACGCAGCGGATAAACCGGCCGTCCCGCGCGTACTCGTTGAGGTAGATCGCGGCGCAGACCCCGAGGAAGAGCGCGATGGACATCGAGCCGACCACGAGGAGAAGCGTCCCCACGATGCAGGGGAAAATCCCGCCAGAGGAATAGACGTAGCTTTCGGCCGGCACTGCCGCCGCCGCGGGGTGCGCCTGCTTGAAGGCGCGGTACTCGCGGTCTCCGAGCCGCATTTGCCGTCCCTCCCACTCGAACACGTAAAGGGATTCCGGCGCCTCGCTCAGGAAGGCGACGTTCACGAACGGCGCCCGGGTCTGGAAGACGGTGGCCCCGCCCTTGACCACGATGTCGAGGAACACGGCCGCACCACACACGAGGATGAGGTACGCCGCGGCGCGGGAGATCCCGAAGACCACCGGCTCGAGGCGGCGGGCCCCACCGGACCGGCTCACGAAGGGATGGGCGGGCGCGGGCATCGGTCAGGAGGAAGGCAGCCGGTAGCGCCGCACGATGTGCTGCGCCGAATAGTTGATGGAAAGGGAGAGCACGAAGAGCACGAGGCCCACCATAAACAGAGCCCGGTAGTGGATGCTCCCGCGCACGACCTCTCCCATTTCCTGCGCAATGATCCCGGTCATCGTGTGGACGGGCTCCACGATGAACCCGAGGCCCTGCGAGAAGTCGGGGATCGCGATCCGGTTCCCCGCGCACAGCAGAACGACCATCGTCTCGCCGATGACGCGTCCCAGCCCGAGCAGGACGGCAGAGATGATGCCCGAGAGCGACGCGGGCAAGACGATCCGCACGGTGGTCTGCAGGCGCGAGGCGCCGAGGGCGAGGGAGGCCTCCTTGAGCGCGCGGGGCACGTTGTTCAGCGCATCCTCCGCGAGGGTGAAGATCGTGGGCACAGCGATCAGCGCGAGCAGGCAGCCCGCGGTGAGAATATTGAGCCGTTCGCTGTAGGGAAACCCAGGCATCCACGCCAGCCACGGCTGCTGGGAAAGCGCGCGCAGCGCCTGGCCAAGGACCGCGATGCCGAAGAAGCCCAGCACCACTGAGGGAAACGCCGAGATGAATTCGATACCCGGCTTGATCAGGCGCTGCTCCCGGGCGGAGGCGACCTGGTTCACGTACACTGCCGCCCCCACCCCGAGGGGGACCGCGAGGCAAAGGGCAACCAGAGCAACAAGGAAGGAGCCCGTCAGCAGCGGCACGATCCCGTACCAGTCCTGCCAGAAGCTGGCCGTCAGCCAGTCGCGCCCGAAGACGAAGGCGGGGAAGGCCTCGCCGGCGGACACCGGGCGCGTGTGATCCCAGGCCTCAAGGTCACGCTCGATCGCCGGGAAACCCGCGAGAAAATCCCGGGCAAGCGCGATAAACCGGTCCACCCTCGGCTGAAATTCCGGCGCGGCCAAGCGCGGCAGGGCGGCCAGCAGCGTGCCCAGCCGCGCCGCGAGGTCCCGGTTAACGACCCGGTAGGCCGGCAGGCTGTCCCGTATCGGCCGCAATTCGGCCGCGAAATCGATCTCGGGGATGACCACCGCGGCCGCCTCCTCCAGCTTCCGCTCCGCCAGCAACTGCCGCCGTTCCTCCTTCTTGTCCTCGATGACCAGATGCCGCGTCTTGATCGCCGCGGCCACCTCGGAAAGCTCCGAGACGAGCCCCCGCAGCGGGTCGGCCGCATCCTCGAAGCCCGAGGCGAACGCGTCAAAGGCCGCGAGCCGCGCATTGGCGGCCTCGAGTTCCATCCCTCCCGGCCCCGTGAGCGCGTTCAGGCTCCGCAGCCGCAGGTCCGAGAGGTAACGCGTCAGCGCCGTGTGGTCCTCCGCCTGGCGGCGCAGGTGATCGACATACTCGAGCCCCGCCAAGCGGTAGATCGACAGGTTGCCCCGGTTTTGCCCGAGGAATCCCGCCCCCTCGCGGACCAGGAAGAACGTGATCAGCCCCAGCACGACCACGGAGATCACCGCGTTGCCGCCGAAGAACGCCTGGATGCAATCCTCCACCGTGAGGCCGAGGAGACGCAGGCGCCGCTTGTGCACCGGAAAGACCGCGGGGTCGGGGGGCTGGGATGTGGGCGACGGCTCGGTCACGACTGGAGAAAGGCGCCGACCGGGCGCGCGAGGGTCAAGGGGGGCTCGGTTACAATCCGGTGACGCCGGCTAGCGGACGGGCACGAAACCGATCTTCTCCGCGATCCGCTGGCCATCGTCGCTGAGGGTGAAGGCGATGAAGCGCGCCGCCTCCCCGGCCGGCTCCCCATTTGTATAGTAGAGGGTCGGCCGGGCATACGCGTACTTCTTCGAGAGCACGGTCTCCTTCGTCGGCTGGACGCCGTCGACCGAGACCACCTTGATTCCGGCCGCTTTCAGGTAGACGAGCCCCACATAGCCAATGCCGTTGGGGTTTTTCGCGACCTCGGCCGCGATCTGCTCATTGCCCGCCATTTTCTGCGAGGAGCGGGCATAGTCGCGCTTGCGCATCGCGACGTCCTTCCAAGCCGAATAAGTCCCCGAGGACGTATTGCGGGTATAGACAGAGATTTTCCCCGGACGGCCCCCGGCGGCAGACCAATCCGTGACATCCCCCGTGAAGATCTGCTCGACCTGCCGCGGGGTGAGGCGGGCGATGGGGTTCCGCGCGTTGACGATCACGGCGAGGCCGTCGAAAGCCACGACGATCCCGTTCAGGCGCACCCCCCGCGCGGCGGCGGCGGAAATCTCGGTAGCTTTCGCCTCCCGGGAACTCATCCCGATCTGGGCCGTGCCCTCGATGATCGCCGAGATCCCGGTGGTGGAGCCCTCAGCTGCGATCTCAAAAGCGACCCCCGGACGCGTCGCCTTGTACTCCTCCGCCAAGGTCGGCACGAGCTTCGCGCCCAAGGTATCGGAACCCTTGATGACCAGTTTTTCCCCGCGCAGGGCGGGCGCGGCCAAGAGCATCAACGGGAGGAGGAGACGGGGCAGCTTCATCCGAGTGATCGGGTTAGAACTGAACCTGCAGATGGCTCCGGCCGCCCGACGCCCGCTCGAAAAACGACGTTGAACCCGCGCCGCCCACATAGCCCCCGGGCCGAACCTTGCTCCACAACCCGTCGGAACCGACAACTGCCCCCGGGACAGTCGCAAGGAGGATCGGGATAAAGACCATCCGCAGAGATTGCAGGCGCATTGTTACAGATCTGCGTCGAATCCGTTACGACTGGACGAAGATGCGCCCCCCGCAAGCTACATCACTCCCTCAGGCAAGGCCGGGCGCCGCCCCAGCTCCACCGTAACCCGGCCGTCACGCAGGTTACATTACCGTTACGCTTCAGCCACGTCTCTGCGTCGGCGCGATGGAGCCGTTGACCCTCGAGCGCCGGCCGCCCTACGCCAAGGCACCTTGACCAAATTCTTAGCGATAGCCTCCCCTGACCTCGCCCGCCGGATCTTTGCCGTCGCGCTCCTTCCCCTCTTCGCCCTGAGCCTCGCGGCCCAAGGCACCGGCGGCGTCGCCGGCCGGATCACGGACGCCGGTAACCGGCTCGCGCTCGCGGGCGCCCGGGTTTCGGTGGCCGAGACCGGGCTCACGGCCTTCGCGGATGCCGCGGGTGACTACAGCCTGCTCGCCGTGCCCGCCGGGAACCGCACTCTGGTCTTCAGCTACGTCGGCTACGCCGAGCTCACCCGCAGGGTAACCGTCAGCGCCGGCGCCACCGCCCGCCTTGACGTTGCCTTCGGGGCGGACGTGGTCGCGATGGACAAGCTCGTAATCACGGGCAGCGCGGTCGGCTCGGCCCGGGCGCTCAACCAGCAGCGCGCCGCTGACACCCTGACCAGCATCATCGCGTCCGACGAGATCGGCCGCTTTGCCGACCAGAACGTGGCCGAGACGATGCAGCGCATCCCCGGCTTGGCGCTGTATCGGGACCAGGGCGAGGGCCGTTTCATCGTCGTGCGGGGCATCCGGCCCGACCTCAACAGTGTCCGCCTGAACGGGGTCTCGCTTGCGACCCCGGAGCGCGGGGACCGGGTGGTGGCGCTCGACGTGCTGCCCACCGACTCGCTCGCGGCGGTGGAGGTGACCAAGGTGCCGACGTCGGATATGGATGCGGACGGCCTCGGCGGCAGCATCAACGTGCGCACCCGCAGCGCGTTCGACGCGGACGGCCGCCAGCTGCAGGCGACGGCGCAGGGGCAGTACAACCACCTCGCGGAGCGCTTCAGCAGCAAGTTCACCGCGACGTTCGGCGACCGCTCCGCAGACGGGAAGTGGGGCTTCATCTTCTCCCCCACGTGGCAGGCGCGTCGTTTCGCCACCAACAACTTCGAGGAGGACGGCGGCTACGAGCTCCGTGCGGTCCCCGGCGGCCCCGCCGGTACCCGCGCCCCTTTTCTGCTCGGGATCGCGTTCCGCGAGTATGAGATCACCCGGACGCGCTACGGGGCCTCCTCCGCGCTGGAATTCCGGCCCAGCGCCCAGACCAGCCTCTACCTCCGCGGCACCTTCTCACAGTTCAACGACCACGAGATCCGCTACGTCTACACCCTGCCGTTCGCGGAAGGCACGGTCAGCAGCCTGAGCAATACCGGGGCAACTGTCACGGGTCTCCGCCGCGAGCGGCACGATATGCGCTACCGCCAAAAGGATCAGCAGATCCTGGCGCTGGTGGCGGGCTTCGAGCGCACCGCCGGGGACTGGCAGCTCGACGGCAGACTCGGCTGGTCGAAGGGCGAGGAACAGCGGCCGGACGAGGTGTCCGTGCGCTTCCGCAAACCGAACCGGAACAGCACCTGGTCCTACTCGTTCGCCCCGGGAATGTATGCCCCCTCCTTCAGCGCCCCGACGGCGATCATCACCAACCCATCGGAATACAGCGAGGTCAGCCGTTTCCGCCTCGTGAATTCCCCGGGCGAGGAGTCCGAGCTCAATCTCGGTGTGAACGCCCGCCGCAACCTGCGCCTCGCCGACGCCCCCGCGTACGTGAAGGTGGGCCTCCAGTTGCGCGAGAAGGATAAGTCCGCGGCCAATGAGACCGTCGACCACGCCGTCCCGGCCTCCTTCACCTTCGCGTCGATGCTGGAGAGGCAGACCCCGGACGACTACCCGTTCTTCTCCTCGGGCTACCGCGCCAGCACCCCCAGGGTCCTGCAGGCCTTCCACGGCAACCGCGCCGGCTTTACCCCCACCCGCCTGCTCCAGGAGAGCATGCAGGATGACTGGGAGTCCACCGAGGACATCACCGCAGCCTACGTGATGGGCGGAATGACCGTCGGCCGCCTGAACGTGCTTTCCGGGGCTCGCCTCGAGCGCACCCGCTACGAGAACCGCGGCAACGAGCTCTCCGGCACCAACGTACGCGCCGTCCGCCGCGGGCACAGCTACGAGAACCTCCTGCCCGGCGTGCACCTCCGCTACGACCTCGACCGCCAGACCGTCCTGCGCGCGTCGTGGAGCAATTCCCTCGCCCGGCCCTCCTTCGATGACAGCGCTCTGCGCCGCAGCGTGAACGAGACGGCCCGCCGCGTCACGGAGGGCAACCCGCGGCTGCTCCCCCTAGAGTCGGTCAACTGGGACGCCTCCGCGGAGCGTTACCTCCCTTCGCTCGGTCTGGTCTCGGCGGCGGTCTTCCGGAAGAACATCTCGAACTTCACCTACCAGCGAGAGCTGCCGGGCGGTGATCCCGGCACGGGCTACACGCTGACCACGTTCGTCAACGGCCCGAAAGGCCACATCGAGGGCCTTGAGCTGGCCTGGCAGCAGCAGTTCCGCGCCCTCCCCGCGCCGTTCAACGGGCTCGGGATGATGGCCAACTACACGCGCAGTAACAGCGAGGCGACCTACCCGACCCGGCCCGGCGAGCGCATCGAGTTCATCGGCCAGTCCCGCGAGATCGGCAACGCCGCCCTCACCTTCGAGCGCGGCGGCCTCTTCCTGCGCCTCGCGCTGAACTTCCGCACGCCCCGTCTCCGCGAGGACGAACCCCTCGGCGGCGACGCCACCACTGACCGCTGGGTGGACGACCACCGCCAGTTGGACCTCTCCGCGAGCTACCTTCTGAACCGGAACTGGGAAATCTACGCTGAGGCGCTCAACCTCACCGACGAGCCCTTCCGCGTCTACTTCGGCAAGACCTCCTCTCGCTTCTTCCAATTCGAGGAGTACGGTGTCTCCGTGAACTTCGGCCTCCGTTGGCGCCTGTGAGTCGCGTCTAAAAAAGGCCGGCCCCCTGAGGACCGGCCTTTTTTATTGTCCATCCGCCGGCGAGCGCCGCGGCGGCCTTGGGCGCCGCCCGCCGCCAGCGGAGTCAACGCCCCTCCATCAGGGCGTCGGCGATTTCCCGATCGCTCCGGCAACGCGGCATCTTGTTCTGCCCACCCCACTTGCCGCGGCGCTGGAGCCAGCCCGCAAAGGTCCCGCCCGGGACCAGCTGGACCTCGGGACTTTCCAGGCCTCCACCCTGCCGCTTCGCCTCGTAATCCTCGTTACGCCGCTGCAGGCCGGCATCCAGCAGCGAGGTCAACTGATCCGCCTGCAGACCTGGACGCGGCGCCGCGAGCTCGAGAAGCCATTCGTGCCGGCCACGGCGCCCTGACGTGATCCCGGAAATTCGAGCCGCTTGAAGGTTCGGTCTGGGTCCAACAGAAAGGACCCAGATCATGAAAGGGAAACGCTACAGTACGGAGGAGAAAGTCCGCATCCTGCGGGACGTGGATGCG
>Ga0194118_10001012_pt1 | contig 42762 bp, 29 predicted proteins | sample TA2MahsurfametaG_2_FD_148662 | JGI IMG/M metagenome (GOLD analysis project Ga0194118, IMG submission 148662) | Freshwater microbial communities from Lake Tanganyika, Tanzania - TA2015013 Mahale N5 surface | ecosystem: Environmental > Aquatic > Freshwater > Lake | place: Tanzania: Lake...
CGGCCAGTTGCCGCCCGCGGAGATGGAAACGGCCGCGCGGGACCCGGCGGCGGGCGTGCGCGAGCAGGCGGTGACCCTCGCGGGCGCCCGGCTGGCAACCGAGCCTGCGCTGGGAGCGCTGCTTTTGACGGCGGCGGCGGATCCGGACGCCCGGGTGCGCTTCCTGGCGGCGCTGGCCTTGGGGTCGTGGCCGGATCCGCGGGCGGTGGCAGGCCTTGTGGCGGTCGCGGTGCGGGATGGCGCGGAGCGGTGGGCCCGCGCGGCGGTGCTGAGCGGGGTGGGCGGGCGGCTGGAGGCCTTCCAGACCGCGTTGGCGCCCCGGCTCGCGGCCGCTACTCCGGCCGCGGCTGCGGCCCTGCTGGAGGAGGTGGGCCGGTTGGTGGGGGCGGGCAGTTCGCCTGAGGCCGCAGCGGAATTTCTGCGTGCGGCCCTCGCGGCCCCGGCCGACGCCGGGTGGCGCGTGCCGGCGATTCTGGGTCTGGCGGAGGGGCGGCGGACGCGCCCCGAGCTCAAGGGCCGCCCGGCGGCCGAGGCGTTTTCTGCTCTTGCCGGCCCCGCCGGCGGGGCGGCACTCGAAACTGTCTTCAGCCGCGCCGCGGTCCTGGCGCTGGATCCGGCCGCGGAGCCGGCCCAGCGATCGCGCGCGGTCGCGTTGCTGGCCTTGACTGATTTCCCGGCGGGGCTCGGGCGGGCCGCGGCGCTACTCGACGCGCGGCAGGCCTCGGAATTGCAGCTGCACTTCGTCCGCGCGCTGGAGCGTCAGGGTGACGCCCGCGGCGCGGAACTGCTCGTGCGCCCCGAGACGTGGAGCCGGTTCACCCCGCAGGTGCGCGAGGCGGCGGTGGCGGCGCTGGCGGCCAAGCCGGCGATGACGCGCGTCCTGTTCGCGGCGATTGACCGCGGCACGGTCCTGGCCCCGGAGATCTCGTCGGTGCGTCGGGCCGCGCTGCTCAAGCAGGGCAACGCTGAGCTGCGCGCGGAAGCGCAGCGGCTGTTCGCGAGCCTCGAGGGTGGCGACCGGATGGAGGTGTACCGGAAGGCGAAGGCGGGCCTGGACCCGCGGGCCCCGGCGACCGCGGGCGCGGTGCCCTTCGCGCGCGCGTGCTCGGCGTGCCACACCTTCAACGGGGTCGGCGGCAAGGTCGGGCCGGACCTGACCGGGGTCGGTAACCAGCCCGCCGATGCCCTCCTGCTGCACATTCTGGTGCCGAACTATGAGGTGGCGCCGGCCTACCAGGCGGTGACCGTCACCTCCACCGACGAACGCAACGTCACCGGCTGGGTGGTGGCGGAGACCGAGACGAGCGTGACCCTCCGCACGGCGGCGGGCGCCGAGGAGGTCGTCCTGCGTCGCAACCTAGCCGGCCTCACGGCCTCCGGCGTGTCGCTGATGCCAGACGGCCTCGAGCAGACGATGAGCCCGGCCGAGTTGTCCGCGCTGCTGGCCTACCTGAAGGGTGGCTCCGCGGGCGGCTGAGCGGTCCGTCGGGCGCGGGGCTAGGCGGCGGATTCCTGCGGGCGCGCGCGGGCGGCGGCCTGATCGCACACGAACGTGTGGGCGAGGTCGGCGAGCTTCGCGAGCAGGAGCAGCTCGTCGCGGCCGAAGCTGTCGCTGTCCTTGAACTGCTTCTGCTCATCGACGTAGGTCCGCGTGAATTTCACGCTGTAGTAGGGTCGGTCCTCGGCGGCGTTTTCCCAGATGCTGGCCTTGACGCGGCCGAGGCGGAGCACACGGAGGGGCGCCTGACCGGAGCCGTCGGCGCGGGAATGGCCGCCCGATGGGGCGGGGAAGCGGGAGGAGGTGTTTTTCATAGGTTGCGGCAGCAAGCTTGCCGCGTCGCGCTCGCGGTCCCAGCCCGGCTTGTCCCCAAAATCGGGGACACCGTGGGACAGCGCGTGACCCACCCCTCTGCTAAGCTGCGCTGATGAACTCGAACAATCGTCGTTGCTACGGGGTGATGGTCCTGCCGGAGACGCTGGTACGCCGGCTGCGGGAAGAATGGCGCGTGGTGGAGACGCCGGCGCGCTGGGACGCGGTGGCGGCGGGGCTGCGGGTGCGGCTCGCCCGGCGCGGGTTGGCCTGGCGTACGGAGCGCCGGCCCCTCGCCGCCTGAGCCCCGGGGCCCCGGGGCCCCGGGCTGGACGCGCAGGCCCGTGGCGGCCAGCCTGCGGGGACGACGCTCGCCCCCGCCACCCCGCGCGCGCCGTTCCTTCCTCGCCGCCGCCTCCGGCTCGCTCGCCTTCCCCGCCGTGCTGCGGAGCCAAGGCGGGACCTCGTCCGGCGCGCGGTTGCATGTGGCCTGCGTCGGCGGCCGCGGCGCCGCGGTGGTGGCCGCAAGCTGCCGGAGAATTCGACGCTGTTCCCCGGCAACCGCGCCGCGGCGATCGCGGACCCGAACTTCTTCACCCTGCGGCTGTGGCCGGAGTCGCGGATGCAGGAGCAGGCCGCCGCGCTACCACCCCGGACGATCCCGCGCATTCCCGGGGGCAACCAGTTCGAGGAGTGGATCCGGGCCTGCAAGGGCGGGCCCGCCGCGGGGGCCGACTTCGCCTACTCGGCGCGGCTCACCGAGATGGTGCTGCTGAGCAACGTCCCCCTCTGTGCCCGTCGCCGCCTCAAGCGGGACCGCGTCCGCTGCGAGGTTACCAACGTCCCCGCGGCGAACGCGTTCCTCTCCAAGGGGTACCGTCCTGGGTTTGGCGTTTGAGCTGTCCTGGGCCAGCCGCCGTCGCGGCTTGCCAGCCCTCGGGGGCAACGCATCGTCACAAGCGCGGCATGAGTCTTCACGGCTTCGAGAGTCCGGAGGAGCACGGTCCCGTCACTTGGTGGCGCGGGCTTCCCGTGCACGCGGTGCACCTGCTGGTGGCCGCGCTGGTCGTGTCGATGCTCGCCACTACCGCGCTGCAGTTAGCGCGCGCGGACGGGCTAATCTCCCGGTTGGCCTTCAGCGGTGAGGCGGTCTGGCGGGGCGAGCTTTGGCGGCTGATTACCTACGGGTTGGTGAATCCGCCCTCGCTCGCGCTGGCGATCGAGTTGCTGATGCTGGTCTGGTTCGGGCGCGAGGTGGAACGTTTCCTTGGGCGCCGGGACTTCCTGCGGCTCTATGCCGGCCTCTACTTGGTCCGCCCGCTGCTCTTCACCGCGCTCACGCCCGTGCTGCCTGCTAACTTTGAGGGAGGCACCGGCTCCTTCGCCGTCTTCATCGCGTTTGCGACGCTGTTCCCGGACGCGCCGCTGCTGTTCAACCTTCTGGCCCGCTGGGTCGCTTGGGGGCTGCTCGCCCTGGGGGCGCTGATGGCGCTGGGCGCCCGCGATGGCGTGCGCCTGCTCGAGCTTGCCGCGACCTGCGGTTTCGCGTTCGCGTTCATCCGGCACCACCAGGGCCGCTGGAGCTGGCCCCGGTTCCCCCGCTTCCGTCTGTCGCGCCCCGCGACCGCGATGCGCGCCGCGCCCGTGCCGGTGGCCGCCCGTGCCGGCGCCGCCCGCGGCACTGCGACCACGCCCCCCGTCGCCGCGCCAATGGCCGAGGTCGACGTGCTCCTCGATAAGATCGCCCAGTCCGGTCTGCACAGCCTCACCGCGGCGGAGCGCGCCCGGCTCGAGGCCGCCCGCGAGGACCTGCAGCGCCGCCGGCCCAAGGCGTGACGCCGCCAGGCGGCGCCGTCCCGACCTTATGCCCCGCCGCCCCCTGTTAATTCTCGCGCTCCTGGCCGCCCCGCTGTTCGCCGCCCCCGCGCCGCGACCGAACTTGCTGGTCATAATGGCTGACGACCTCGGGTACGCGGATCTCGGGGTCCAGGGCGGCGCCGAGGTGCCGACGCCGCACCTTGACGCCCTCGCGCGTGCCGGCGTGCGCTGTACCGAGGGCTACGTTTCGGCCCCCTACTGCAGCCCGTCGCGCGCCGGGTTCTTGACCGGGCGGCACCAGTCGCGCTTCGGCCACGAGTTCAACCCGCACGTCGGCGCGCCCGAGGACCTCGGCCTGCCCCTGGGCGAACGGACCCTCGCCGACCGCCTTCGCGCGGCGGGCTACGCGACCGGCCTGGTGGGCAAATGGCACCTCGGCTTCAGTCCCCGGCATCATCCGCAGTCCCGCGGCTTCGACGAGTTCTACGGTTTCCTGGTGGGCGCCCACAACTTCCAGCTCCGCCCGGACGCCGCGCCCAAGTTCGGGACCGCCCAGTCGCTCAACCTGATCCACCGCGGCCGGGAGCCCCTGCGCGTCGGGGGCCACACCACGGAGCTGTTCACCACCGAGGCCCTGCGCTTCATCGACCGCCACGCGGGCCGGCCGTGGTTCCTCTTCCTGTCCTACAACGCCGTCCACACCCCGCTGGAGATCGCGCCCGACACCCTCGCCCGGCTCCCGGCCGCGGTGCAGGACCCGGCCCGCCGCGGCTACCTCTCGCTGCTCCTCGGCCTCGATGACGCCGTCGGCCGCCTCACCGCGCACCTGCGCGCCACGGGGCGCGACCGCGACACCCTGATCTTCTTCCTGAGCGACAACGGCGGCTCGGGGCGCAAGCCCTTCCTCGCCTACAACACGGGGCGCAACGCGCCGCTGCGGGGCGACAAGGGCCAGATGCTCGAGGGCGGGATCCGCGTGCCCTTCCTCGCCGCGTGGCCCGGCCGCCTGCCAGAGGGGACGACCTGCGCCGCGCCCGTCTCCGCGCTCGACCTCGCGCCGACCGCCCTCGCCGCCGCGGGGGTTGCGCCCGAGGGGCCCCTTGACGGCGTCAACCTGTTGCCGGTGCTGGCCGGCGAATCGGCGGCACCGGCCCGCGAGGCGTTGTTCTGGCGCTTCGGGCCGCAGCGGGCGGTGCGGCAGGGGCGCTGGAAGTTGGTCGACTGGCGGGACTTCGAGGCGCGGACCAACAGCGGCTGGCAATTGTACGACCTCGCCGCCGATCCGGGGGAAACGCGCGACCTGGCGGCCGCCCAACCCGCGGTGGTGGCGGAGTTGCGCGCGCGCTGGGAGGCGTGGGACCGGGGCAACGTGGCCCCGCGCTGGCGCGGCACGCCCAACGAGGATCCTCCGGCTGCCAACGCCCCGGCGCCGCGCTGAACGCCCCGCGCCGCGGGCTCAGCGCAGCGTCTTGAGGTGCAGGATGAGCGACTCGACCTGCGTGTCCGAGAGCACGCCCGCGAAGCTGGCCATCGCGTACTCGCCCCTCTCGAAGCCCGCCGCGAGCTTCGCGCTGGGGTCGAGGATCGACTCGCGCAGGTAGGCCTCGTCGATCCGCACCTTCACCGGCTTGCCGCCGACGAAGACCGTGCGCTCGCTCCCGTAAAGCCCCTGCCACGGCGGGCCGGAGCGCGCGACGGCGAGGTCCTGGCCCGCGCCGTGGCAGGCCGTGCAGGCGAACAGCTGCGCGAGGCGCGCGCCCTCCTCCGCGCTCGCGATCCCGGTGGCGGCCGCGGCCACCGTGGCCCGCGGGGTCAGATCGACCGTGAGCGGCCCGAAGCCCTCCCTTTCCGGATCGAAGGGCGTCAGCTCGCGCGGCGTGGTGTACGCGTTCTCCTCAAGGCGTTCGCCCGCCGCGGTGGCGAGCGACCAGCCCACGCGCAGCTGCATCACGGGCCGCAGCCCTGGAACCGCGACGAACACGGACCGGCCGTCGCGTGAGAGGTAGGCCGCGCTGGGCGTGAACGCGTCCTGGCCGGGGGAGCCGTCCGCCTTGTACTGGGCGGAGCCGTACTTGTGCGTCCGGCGGTAGGACCAGCCCTGGAGGGAGTAGCTCGCGGGGTCCGTCGCGCGCCGCGGGTCCAACGGGGAGCCGAAGCGCAGCAGCACGCCGCGGTCAAGCACCGCGAGTTCCCGGGGCAGCGGATCCGGGCGCCCGGTGTGGCGCAGGCGGCCGAGGCCGGCGGGGACGTCGATCACGTTGCCCCAGCCGAGGACTTGGAAGCCCGCGAGGTAGAGCAGGCCGTCGCGCGGGTTGACCGCGCCGTTGAGCGGCGGGAACGCGAAGCCGCGCGTGATGCTCACGACGGCGGCCTGCGGTTCCGCGCCGCGGCGGTTGAACAGCACCTGGAATAGCTCGGGGCGGTTGTAGCCGATGTGGACGAGGCTGCCGTTGAGCGGACCGAGGCGCGCGTCGTGCAGCCAGACCTGAGAAAGCGCGGACGCGTTCACCGGGTGCGGGATCCAGGTCAGCGGCTCCACCACCGGCGCCGGGTACTGCTCGATCGGGGCGAAGGGCGCGAGGAAGCCGTGGAACCGCGCGTCGCGCACGATGTGCAGCGGCGTCGAAGGGATGTATTGCCCCTGCTGGTCGCTGGAGGTGACCAGCCCCGTGCGCGGGTCGACCCCGATGTTCGGCTGGCGGAACCCGTACCCGAGCAAGGTCGCGACGCGCCCGTCGGCGGAGAGCCGGAGCACGCTGCCGTTGTGCTTGCCCTGGGTGGTCGCCTGCTGCCCGCCCTTCGCGATCACGAACTCGCCGCCCGGCGCAGCCCGGATCTGGGAGGGGAACTCGCGCAGGTCCGCGGTCTGGCCGAATGCGTTCGAGAACAGCTCGTGCGTGTCCGCCTCGCCGTCCCCGTCGAGGTCGCGCAGGCGCCAGACGCCGTTGCGGTCAAACGCCATCAGCTCGCCGCCGCGCACCGCGAGCGACATCGGCTCGTGCAGCCCGGAAGCGAACCGGCGCCAGCGCGGCTGCCCGGCGGTCTCGTGCAGGCCGCGCACCAGCCAGACGTCGCCGTCGAGCGTGACCACGGCGCCGGTGCCGTCGGGGAGGAACTGAATGTCGCTCGGGCGCACGGCGCGGCGCCGCGGGTTCGGGTCGGGCAGGCCGATCGGATCGATGACGAATGCCGCGGTGGCCTCCGCCGTCTTTACGGTCGTCGGCAACTCCTCCGGCCAGCGCGCGCGGTTGCGGCCGGTAAGCGCCGGCGCTTCCCCGGCGAAGGTAGTCGCCGCGGGGCCCGGGCTCGTCAGGAGGGTGAAACGCCGCGGCGCGGTCCGCGCGGGCACGTCCACGACCCGCATCCCCTGGTCGACGGAGAGGGCGGCCCCGCCGGGGGTGGCCGGTGCGGCGAGTCTGACGGTGACGCCCGCGGCCGCGCGGCCGGCGAGCAGGCGCAGGGCGGGACCGGGGCCGACTTCCACGGTGCGGCCGATCCCGGGTTCCGCGGCGGTGCCGGCGTTGAAGAAGCGCTCGCGCACCATCGCGCCCGCGACCTCGTACTCCAGCACGGCGCCGTCCGGCAGCAGGTGGACGGCGCGGAAGCGGCCGCGTTCCAGCGGCAGCGGCCCGCGGCCCGGCTCCTCGAGGCTCGGGGCCGGCGTCCGCGGGTCTGCGACGTCGAGCGGGCCGGCGGCCTGCCAGCCGGGATGTACGCCCGTCGCAAGCCAGGCGGTGCCGGCGAGTTGCGGGAGTTTCTCTTGGCCGCCGGGCGTCTTGCGGCCGATGTCGTGGTAGGAGCCTGGGGCGAGGGCGGCCGCGGTGACGCCCTCCCCGCGCCAGAGGGCGACCAGCCGGAGCAGGTCCGGGTCGAAGCCGGCCCAGAGGCCGCCGCCGAGGTTTAGCACGAGGCCGCGCGGCGCGAGGTTGTCGCTGGGCAGTCCTGGTCCCGCGGCGCGGGCGTCGAGAATGGAGGAGAAGAACGGGAAGTCGGCCTCGACCCACGGCGCGGGGGAAGCGGCGACCTTCGGGGGCGAGGCCTTCTTCGCGGCCTTCGGCGTGGCGGCGGTTGCCGACGGGGTCAGGAGGGCCGCGAGCGCGAGCAGCGACGCGAGCGCCGGGAAGCTGGGCAGGGCGGGGCGGCGGGAGACGGGCATCGGGTAACGGGCGGCGCCTTGAAACTTGCGGCCCGGCGCGCGTGGCCCAACACAATTCGCCGGCCGGGGCGCCGTCCGCCGCCGGCCTCTTTCCCCCCATGCGCCTCCCCGCCTGCCTGTTCACCCTGCTCGCTGCCGCGGGCCTTGCCCGGTCCGCCGATGCCGGCCGCCCCAACCTCCTTTGGTTCATCGTGGACGATATGTCCGCCAACCTTTCGTGCTATGGCGAGAGGCTCATCCAGACGCCGCACCTCGACCGCTTGGCGCGCGAGGGCACGCGCTTCAGCCGCGCCTTCACCACCGCGCCGGTCTGCTCACCCTGCCGCTCGGCCTTCATCACCGGGATGTACCAGACCAGCATCGGGGCCCACCACCACCGCAGCGGGCGAGGGGAGCTGAAGATCCAGCTGCCCGACGGCGTGGAACCGATTCCCGCGCGGCTGCGGCGCGCGGGCTACCACACCGCAATCGGCTCCGGCCTGCCGGACGCCGGCCGCGGGGGCCAGGCGAAGGCGGGCCGCAAGGCGGCCGCGGCGCTGGGCAAGACGGACTACAATTTTGAGTGGGACCCCGCGATGTACGACGGCCCCGACTGGGCGAACCGCCGGCCGGGGCAGCCCTTTTTTATGCAAGTGCAGCTCGCGGGCGGGAAGCTGCGCGGCGGCACCGACGAGGCCGCCAAGCGCTTGGCCGAGCGCGCGGCGGCGGAACTCGGCGGCGCCACCGACCCGGAACGGGTCATCCTCCCGCCGTACTACCCGCGCGACCCGGTGCTGCTGCGCGATTGGGCGGCGTACCTCGACGCGGTGCGCTTCACCGACCAGCACGTCGGCCGGGTGCTTGCGCGGTTGGAGGCTGAGGGCGAGCTCGAGCGCACGCTGGTCATCTTCACCACCGACCACGGCATCAGCCACGCGCGCGGCAAGCAGTTCCTCTACGACGAGGGCACGCACGTGCCGTTCATCGTCCGCGGCCCGGGTGTGCCCCGGGGAGCCGTGCGTGACGACCTCGTCGAGCTGATCGACCTGGTGCCGGTTTCCCTCGCCGCCGCCGGGGTGCCGCTGCCCGCCGGCCTGCAGGGCCGCAACGTGCTGGCCGCCGGCTACCAGCCGCGCCCGTTTGCCTTTGCCGCGCGGGACCGCTGCGACGAGACGGTCGAGCGCCTGCGCAGCGTGCGCACGGAGCGTTACCTCTACATCCGCAACTTCCTGCCGCAGCGGCCGCACCTTCAGCCCAACGCGTACAAGGACGGCAAGAGCATCCTCCAGACGCTCCGTTCCCTGCACGCCGCCGGCCGCCTCGACCCCCTCGCCTCCGAGTTGCTGTTCCGTTCCGTGCGCCCGGCGGAGGAACTCTACGAGTTGACCACGGACCGCTGGCAGGTACGCAACCTGGCGGCCGCCCCCGCGCACCGCGGCGAACTGGAACGGCTGCGCGTGCGGCTGGACCAGTGGATGCGCGAGACGGGCGACCTCGGCCCGGAGGCCGAGGCGATGTATAACAGCGATATGCGCGTCTACGCCGGGGACCGCGGCGGTAAGGAGGGCGGGCGGGACACGCTGATCGCCAACATCGCCCAAATGAAGCGCTGGGCCGCCGAGGGCCGATGAGGCCGGGCCGGCCCCGCACCCCTCGGCTGATGGCCCCGTTCGCCACCGTGGTACTCGGGAGTATGCTTCCCTTGGCTGCCGGCGGAACCCAGCTCACCTCCGCTCCGCACGGGCACGTCCTCACCAACGTCAACGTCTGGTCCCCCAACAGCCGCTGGATCGTCTACGACGTCCGCGGCCCCGGCGGGGAATTTGACGCCGCGCGCATCGAGCGGGTCGAGGTCGCCACCGGCCGCGTCGAGACTCTTTACCAAGCCGCGCACGGGGCGCGTTGCGGCGTCGTCACGTACCATCCGCGGCGCGACCAAGTCGTGTTTATCCTCGGCCCCGAGCACCCGACGCCCGAATGGACCTACGGCCTCAGCCGCCGCCGCGGCTTTCTCGTCGAGCCGGGGTCCCCGGGGGAGGGCAGTGGCCTCGACGCGATGACCTACGCGCCGCCGTTCGTCCCGGGCGCGCTCCGCGGCGGCTCGCACGTGCACGTGTTCCACCCCGGCGGCGACGCGCTCAGCTTCACCTACGACGACGAAGTGCTGGCGCGGCTCGGTGGCTCCGGGGAGCACGACCGCAACCAGCGCAACGTGGCCGTCGCGGTCGCGGCTCCAGGCGGCGTGCGGGTGCCGCGGTCCCACCCGCGCAACCAGGACGGCGGCTGGTTCTCGGTGGTCGTTACCCGCACCGTGAACCGCCCGCGACCCGGCTCCGACGAGATCAGCCGGGCCTACGAGGAGGGCTGGTTGCCGGACCGGGACGGGCGGCGGCGCCTCGCTTTCCTCGGGAACGTCACCGCGCCCGACGGGCGCGAGCACGCGGAGGTTTTCGTGGTAGAGTTGCCCCCCGACCTCACGCGGGCGGGCGCAGAGCCCCTCGAGGGCACCACAACCCGGCGGCCCGCGCCTCCCGCAGGCACCGGGCAGCGCCGCCTCACCTTCCTCGGGAGTGAGTCGCCCCGCGGGGTCGCGCCGGCCCCGCGCCACTGGCTCCGGGCGTCCCCCGTCGACGGCACCATCGCCTTTCTGCGCTTGGACGCGGCGGGCCAAGCGCAGCTCTGGACCGTCCCGCCGGACGGCGGCGCGCCGCGCCCGCTCACGCGCGGTCCCGCGGGCGCTAGCTCCGCCTTCACTTGGAGTCCCGATGGCCGCCGGCTGGCGCACGTGATGGACGGCAGCGTGTGCGTGACCGACGCGGCGACGGGCGCCACGACGCGATTGACCCCGCGCGCGGCGGGCGCGGATGGCCCGGAGGCGCTTGCGTGCGTGTTTTCCCCGGATGGCCGGCTCATCGCCTACACCCGGCGCGTGGCTGGGCCGGCGGGGACGCACGCTCAGGTGTTCGTCGTCGCCGCGCCCTGAGCCGCGGCCGCGACGCGGCGTGCCTTTTCGGCTCGGCGCGCGCCGTCGTCTCCCCAAGGCTGGGGAAAGCCCCCGAGCCACCATGGTTTCTTTACTCCCCTGGTCCGCGTGCCGTCCGCTTCTGCTTGCGCTTCTGTTGCCGCTGTCCTTGTCGGCCCAGGGGGCGGCGACCGGCCGGATCGCCGGCCGCATCTTCAACCCTGCGACTCAGGAGTATGTGCGCAACGCGGAGGTCTCCGTCGAGGGCACCAACCTCTTGGTCTTCTCCGGGGACGACGGCTCCTACCTACTGACGAACGTGCCCGCCGGGGAGGTCGCGCTCGCGGTGGCCTACACCGGTTACGACCGCGCCTCAGCCCGGCTGACCGTGCCGGCGGGCGGCACGGCCACGCGTGATTTCGAGCTGCGCGGCTCCACCTTCCGCCCCGGCGCGCGGCCCGCGGCGGGGGACGCGGTCGTGACTCTAGACAAGTTCGTCGTTTCCAACGAGCGAGAGGGCAACGCGAAGGCGATCATGGAGCAGCGCGCGGCGCTGAACTTCAAGAGCGTGGTCGCCTCGGACAACTTCGGCGACGTCACCGGCGGCAACATCGGCGAATTCATGAAGTATATGCCGGGAGTGGTGATGGACTACGTGGACGCGGACGCGCGCGCGGTGCGCATCAGCGGCCTAGACCCGAAGTACGCCACCGTGAGCGTGGATGGGATGCGGATGGCTACGGCGGCCTCGGCGTCGTTCGGCGGCGGTTCGCGGCAGTTCGAGTTCGAGCAGGCCTCCATCACGAGCATCGAATCGATCGAGCTGAACAAGACGCTGACCGCGAGTATGGACGCGGACGCGCCCGCGGGGACGATGAACCTCCGCAGCAAGAACGCGTTCGAGCGCAAGGGGCGCGAGGTCACCGCCCAGGCCAGCCTGACCGCGTCCCCCTACGAGTTCACCCTGCGCCGCACGCCGAGCCCCGGGGATGGCGTCCACCGCAAGATCCGCCCGGGCTTCGTGTTCACCTATGCCGACTCCTTTCAGGGCCGCTTCGGGGTGCAGCTGAGCCTCTCCTCGAACAGCCTCTTCAACGAGCAGTCGGGGCTCACCCAGACCATTGATAACAACACGGCGCGCGGGCCGGTGATCAATGCCCTCGTCTTCCGCGACAACCCGAAGATCACCACCCGCGCGGCCCTCGGTGTGAACCTCGACTACCGCGTCACCCCGCACCTCATCGCGTCGCTGCGCACGGCTTTCTCCCACTTCAACGACGAGATCAACGCGCGCACCCTCACCTTCCGCGCGAACACCGCGGACATCGACCCGTCCTCCACCGCCACCTCCCTGCTGGCCCGGGCCACGGCCAACGCGAACACGCGCTTCGAGCAGAACATCGGTCACAGCCACAAGTTCAACGACACCGTCACCTACACCCCCAAGCTCGAGTACCGCCGCCACGAGCTGCAGCTCACGCTCGGCGGCGGCTACTCGCGCAGCACGACGCATTACGAGGACCGCCGCACCGGCTACTTCACCGGGGCCAACAACCGCCTCACCCGGATGAGCTGGAGCGCCCGCCGCTCCAGCCCGACTTCGACTGACTGGCAGTTGACCCAGCTCTCGGGCCCGGCTTGGAGCAACCTCGCGAACTACAACCGCGTCGACGCCAACCCCAACAACATCGGCACGGTCGACCGCTCCGGCACCAGCCAGGTCTTCCTTGGTTACCTCGACGCCAAGCGCGCGCTCCTCGCCGCCGGCCTGCCGGTAACGGTCCAGGCCGGCGTGAAGACGCGCCTGACCACCTACGACCTGAACCGCACGGGCACGCGCTCGTGGACTTATGTGGGGGCGGCGGGTGACCAGCTGAACCCCTCGACGGTGATGATCGCGCACACTTATCCCGGGCTGTTCGACCCGAAGCAGGGTGACAACCTCGCGGCGCTGAACCTCCCGATCCCGAACACGACCGCGATGCTCGACCTCTTCCGGTCGCAGCCCAGCCAGTTCGTGGAGAACACCTACAACAACTTCCTCATCGAGCGCACCACCGGTCGTGCGATCAAGGAGCAGGTCGACGCCGCCTACGTGGAGTTCAACACCCGCTGGCGCGACGTGCGGCTGAACCTCGGCGTGCGGCGCGAGCGCACCCGCACGGTCGGGCGCACGTTCGACATTTTGCCCGCGCCCCTGGTTCGCGCCGCGGGGTACACCCCGAACACCATTCCGTTCCTCGCTTATCAGTACCGGAATTTTGTCCGCTTCAACAAGTACGGCGGCTACGAGCACGACTTCCTCAGCGGCGGCGCGAAGTATTCCCTCGCGCGCAACCTCGTCCTCCAGCTCTCCGCCAATCAGTCGATCGGACGGCCCGATTACAACAACCTGGCCGGCGTGATCACGGTCAACGACAACAACCAGACGGTGCAGGTGCCCAACCCGGATCTGAAGCCGGAGACCTCCGACAAGTATTACGCCAGCGTGCAGTACTACATTGAGCCGGCGGGCACGCTGAGCGTCTCCGCCTACCGGCTCAACGTGCGCAACCTCGGCGTCGCCAACCGCCCGGTCCCCGCGGAGGAGGTGGGCTACGCCGATGATCCCGAATACACCGGCTACACCTTTTTGCGCCCGAGCAACCTCGATGGCGTGCGCCGCCTCAAGGGCGTGGAGGTCGAGTACAGCCAGCAGCTCGTGTTTCTGCCCGGGTTCGCCCGCGGGTTCAGCGTCTTCGGCTCCGTCTCCCGCGCGATCCCCGACCTGCGTCTCACCAATATCGTGCCCAAGGCCGCCAACGGCGGCATCCGCTTCTCCAACCATCGCTTCAACCTGCAGCTGCGCTCCACCTGGTCCTCCGCCCGCGCCACCTCGATCGGCGTCAATCAGGCCCAGTGGCAGTACGAGCGCCTGATGTTCGACGTCAGCGGCGGCCTCAAGCTCGGCTCCACCTACGAGTTCACGCTGAGCGGCCGCAACATCCTCAACTCGCCCAACCGCGGCTACGCCGACGAGCCCGGGAACCTCCGCATCAATATGTACTACGGCGCGGTCTGGACGCTCGGCCTGCGCGGCCGCTTCTGAGCCGACGTCCCCGCGCTGCGCGTCCCGCCCCGATGTTCCGCCGCGTGCTCACCGCCCTGCTGCCGGCGCTGCTTGCCCTGCCGGCCATCGTCGCCTCGGCCGCCCCCGCGTCGCGGCCCAACGTGCTGTTCATCGCCGCCGATGACCTGCGGACGGATCTCGGCGCCTACGGCCACCCGGAGGCGCGCACCCCGCACCTCGACGCCCTCGCGGGCCGTGGCGTCCGCTTCACCCGCGCCTACTGCCAGCAGGCGGTCTGCAACCCCTCCCGCGCCTCCGTCCTCACCGGGCGGCGGCCCGACACGCTCCGCGTCTGGGACCTCCGCCGTCACTTCCGCGAGACGCTGCCGGACGTGGTCACGCTGCCGCAGCACTTCCGGCTCCACGGCTACACCGCGGTCGGCCTCGGCAAGCTGTTCCACAACGAGTCGGGCGCGAAGCCGCCGTTCCCCTTCAGCGATCCGCCCTCGTGGTCCGAGCCGCCGCGGTTCGCCGATGGTCCGCACTGGGCGGACTGGGTCTGGCCGGCGGACGCCACCGCGCCCCGGGCCAAGGGGGCGGCGGTGCAGTGCCTCGACGTGCCAGACGAGGCCTACCTCGACGGGCGCATCGCCGCCGCCGCGGTCGCGCGCCTGCGTGAGCTCGCCGCGCGGCCCGGGCCTTTTTTCCTCGGGGTCGGCTTCTGGAAGCCCCATCTGCCCTTCAACGCGCCCCGCCGCTACTGGGACCTCTACGACCGCGCGCGCCTCGCCCCGCCCGCCCCGGCCACCGCGCCCGCGGACGCGCCCGCCCTTGCCGGCCATCCCGGCGCGGAGCTCCGCGGCTACGCCGGCATCCCGAAGGAGGGGCCACTCCCGCCCGCGCTGGTGGCCGAGCTCCGGCACGGTTACCTCGCCTGCGTCAGCTTCCTCGACGCGCAGGTGGGCCGCGTGCTCGGCGAACTCGGGCGCCTCGGGCTGGCCGAAAGGACGATCGTGGTCTTCTGGAGCGACCACGGATTCCACCTCGGGGAGCACGCGCTCTGGGGTAAGACAAGCAACTACGAGCTCGATGCCCGGGTGCCGCTCCTGATCGCCGCCCCCGGCGTCGCCCGCGCCGGTGGCGCCGCACCCGGCCTCGCCGAACTACTCGACCTCTACCCGACGCTCGCAGAACTCTGCGCGCTGCCGCCTCCCGCCGGCACAGAGGGCCGCAGCCTCGTTCCGCAGCTGCGCGATCCCGCCGCCCCCGGCGCCCGCTTCGCCGCGTCCCAGCACCCGCGCCCCTCGTACGGCCAGGCCACCCACTTGGGCCGCGCGCTCCGCGACGACCGTCACCGATACGTCGAATGGCGCGAGCTCGCCACGGGCGCTCTCGCCGCCCGCGAGTTGTACGATCACGCGGCCGACCCGGCCGAGACCCGCAACCTGGCCGCCGAATCCGCGCTCGCCCCCGTGGTGGCCACCTTCGCCGCCGAGCTCGCCGCCCGCGCCACGCCCATCCCCTGATGCCGATGTCCCGTCCTTCCCGCCGGCTCCTGCCGCTCGCCCTGCTCCTCGCGGCCGCCGCCCCGCTGGCCGCCGCCGGTCCGGCGCGTCCCAACATCCTGCTGGTCCTCGCGGACAACTGGGGTTGGCCGCACGCCGGCGCGCTTGGCGACCCGGTCGCCCGCACCCCCGTCTTCGACCGGATCGCGCGCGAGGGCATCGTGTTCGAGCACGCGTTCTGCCCGGTACCGTCCTGCTCGCCGACCCGCTCCAGCCTGCTCACCGGCCGCGCCGCCCACCAGCTGGCGGACGCTGCGAGCCTGTGGAGCCGCTTCGACCGGAGTCTCGTCGTCTTCACCGACCTCCTCGCCCGCGGCGGTTACGACGTGGGCTTTACCGGCAAGGGCTGGAGCCCCGGCAATTTTCGCGACTCCGGCTGGCCGCACAACCCCGTCGGCCCCGAGCACGCGGACCTCGCCGCCTTTCTCCGCGCGCGCGACCGCTCTCGCCCCTTCTTCTTCTGGCTCGGCAACACCGACACCGCCCGCCACCGCTGGCGCTACGACCCCGCCGACCACGCGGGCCTCGACGCCTCCCGCCTCGTCATCCCGCCCCAGTTCCCGGACGACCCCGTCACCCGCGCCACGCTGCTCGCGTATTATGCCAGCGTGGGCCGGATGGACGCCGCGGTCGGCGAGGACCTCGCGCGCCTCGAGGCGGCCGGCCTCCTCGAGGACACGGTCGTCATCTATACCAGCGACAATGGCTGGCAGATGCCCCGCGGCCTCGCCAACTGCTACGACACGGGGACGCGCGTACCCTTCGCGGTCCGCTGGGGCCGGCGGCTCACCGCGGGAAAGGTGCGGCCCGAGTTCATCAGCCTCACCGACCTCGCGCCCACTTTCCTCGAGCTGGCCGGCCTGCCCGTGCAGCCCGAGATGACCGGGCGCGGGTTCGCCGACCTCATCCTGAACCGCCCCGACGCCGTGCGGCGCGACGCGGTCTTCCTCGAACGGGAACGGCACGCGAACGTCCGCCGCGGGGACCTCAGCTACCCCGTGCGTGGCATCCGCACCCGGGACCACCTCTACCTTTGGAACCTGCGCTCCGACCGCTGGCCCGCCGGCGACCCGGAGTTGTACCACTCGGTCGGACCGTACGGGGACGTCGACCTTTCCCCACTGAAGGACCTGCTGGTGCAGGGCGGGGCGCGCCCGGACCTCGCACCGTTCCGCGCGTGGGCGCTCGAGCGACGTCCGGCGGAAGAGCTTTACGACCTCCGCTCGGACCCGCACCAGCTGCGCAACCTCGCCGGCGACCCCGCGCACGCCGAGGCGCGCCGCGAGCTGCGGGAGCGCGTGGAACGCTGGATGCGCGAGACCCGCGACCCGCGGGCGGATCCCGCCCACGACGCGTGGGACGCGTACCCGTACTTCGGCCCGCCAGCGCGCCCCGAGGGCGGCGCCCGCAAGGCGGCCCCCGCGCGGCGCTGAGCCGTCCGCGACTTCGATGGCCGCACTTCGGGCGCGACAACCCCGCGCGCGCCGGGCAACGTTCGCCGTCGTGACGCCCCGCCTCGTACCCGCTTTCCTGCTGCTCGGCGCGCTGCCGCTCGCGGCCGCCGAGGACCGCCAGACCCGCAGCCCGGACCGCGCCGCGCCCGCCACCGGCGAACTCGTGCTCCACAAGTGGTCCGGCGCGATCAACGTCCCTGATCCGGTCGCCTGCGCGGTCGACCCGGCCGGTCGCGTCTACGTGGCCGCCACCACCCGCCGCAAGGTCGGGGACCTCGACATCCGCGAGCATTCCCAGTGGATCCCCGATGACGTCGGCCTCACCTCGGTCGAGGCCAAGCGTGAGTTCTACCAGCGCGAGCTGGCCCCGGGCCGCCTCCGCGCCCCCCGCGGGATGCTCGCGGACCACAACGGCGACGGCTCCATCGACTGGCGCGACCTCACCCACCACTCCGAGCGCATCTACCAGCTGCGCGACACCGACGGCGACGGCACCGCGGACCGCATCACCGTGTTCGCCGAGGGCTTCAACACCGAGGTGACCGGCATCGCGGCTGGCGTGCTCTGGCACGACGGCTGGCTCTACGCGACCATCGCGCCCGACGTCTGGCGCTTCCGCGACACCGACGACGACGGCGTGGCGGATGAGCGCGAGGTGGTCTTGACCGGCTTCGGCGTCCACATCGCCTATGCGGGCCACGATATGCACGGCCTCGTGGTCGGGCCCGACGGGCGTCTCTACTGGAGCATCGGCGACAAGGGCGGCAACGTCGTCTCGCGCGAGGGCCGGCGCTTCGCTTTCCCCAACGAGGGCGCGACCCTGCGGATGGAACTGGACGGCTCCGGGTTCGAGGTGTTCACGCGCGGCAACCGCAACGTGCAGGAGCCGGCCTTCAACGAGGTCGGGGACCTGATCGGCGTGGACAACGATGCGGACCAGCCTGGCGAGCGAGAACGCTTCGTACATTTGGTCGAGGGCAGCGACAGCGGCTGGCGCTGCAATTACCAGTACCTGCGCACCGACAGCCCGTGGATGCGCGAGGGCCTGTGGAAGCCCCGTTTCCCCGGGCAGGCGGCTTACCTGCTCCCGCCGCTGCTCAGCTACTCCGACGGCCCCGCCGGTTTTCGCTTCAACCCCGGCACCGCCCTCGGCGGGCCCCAGGACGGCCTGTTCCTGCTCAACGAGTTCCCCTCCGGCAAACTGCGCGGGTTCCACGCCGAGCCCGCCGGCGCGACCTACCGGATGACCGGCGCCCGCATCCTCAACGACGGCGTGATGGGCATCGGGATGGCGTGGCACCCCGATGGCGCGCTGATGATGGTCGACTGGATGGGCGGGTACCCGCTGGACGGGCTCGGCGCTCTCTGGCGCGTCGACGCGCGGGAGGACGTGCGGAACCCGCTGCGGGCGCGGACCGCGGAGCTGCTGCGCGCTGGCTTCGCGGAGCGTTCGCATCTCGAGCTGGCCGGCCACCTCGGCAACCCGGACCAGCGCGTGCGGCAGGGGGCCCAGCTGGAGCTGGCCCGCCGCGGCCGCCACGGGGAACTGCTCGCCGTCGCCACCGCCGCCCGCACGGCCCCGCTCGCCCGCTACCACGCGCTCTGGGGCTACGGCCAGTTGCTGCGCCGCGGCGCCGCGGAACCCGCCGGCATCCTCACCCTCCTGCGCGATCCGGACGACGAGATCCGCGCCCAGGCCGCCAAGGTCCTTGGGGACGCCGCCAACGCCGCCGCGCGCGGCCGCGGCGCCGCCCTCGTGCCGCTGCTGGCGGATGCCGCTCCGCGCGTGCGCCTCCAAGCCGCGATCGCGGTGGGCAAGTTCGCCCTCCGCGCCGCGGTCGAGCCGCTCTTCGCGCTCGCCGAGGCGGCCGGGGACGACCCCGTGCTCCGCCACGCGGCGGTGATGGGCCTCGCCGGCTGCGCGGACCGCGCCGACCTGCTCGCGCGCGTCCTGCATCCCTCCCCGCGGGTGCGCCTTGCGGCGGTCGTCGCGCTGCGCCGCCGCGTCGATGCCGGGGTCGCGGACTTCCTCGCGGACGCGGATCCGCTGGTCGTGGCCGAGGCCGCGCGGGCGATCTACGACGATGAGTCGCTCCCGGCCGCCCTCCCGCGGCTGGCCGCGCTGCTCGCGACGCCGCCGCGGGACGAGCCCACGCTGCGCCGGGCCCTCCACGCCAACCTCCGCGTCGGCACGCCGGCGGCCGCCGAACGGCTCCTCGTCCTCGCGCTCGACCCGGCCGCGACCGCCGCCGCCCGGGGCGAGGCGCTCGGCGCCCTCCGCCTCTGGGCCGTCCCGCCGCGCCTCGATCCTTTCGACGGCTGGGCGCGCTCCCTGCGGCCCGAGCCCATCGCCGCCGTGCTGACCCCGCGCGTCGACGCGCTCCTTGGCCTCGAGGACCCCGCGCTGCGCACGCGCGCGATCGAGATCATCATCGCCCACGGCCTGCGCCCCGGTGCCGCCCGCGTCGCGGCAATGGTGGCCGACGCCGGCGCCGCGCCCGGACTGCGTGCCCAGGCCCTGCGCCTGCTCGCGGGGGAGGGGGATTCCGGGCCCGATGCGCGCCGCGCCCTCGACCTCGCGCTCGCGGCCGGCTCCCCGGGACCGCTGTTCCACGCCGCCGTGGAACTGCTCCCGCGCCTCGCGCCCGAACGCATCGTGCCGGTCGCGCGGGCGGCCTGGACCGGCCGCCCCGTGCCCGAACGCCAGCCCGCGATCGCCGCGGTCGCCGCGCTGGCGACCCCCGTTGCCGACGCGCTCCTCGAGGAGTGGGCGGCGGCGCTGGCGGCGGATCGCGTCGAGGACGGCGTGCGTCTCGAGCTGGTCGAGGCCCTGCGCGCCCGCGCCGCCGCCCGGCCCGCGATCGCCGCGAGCCTCGAGGCCTACGCGGTGTCCACCTCGGCCCGCGCTCGCCGCGAGCTGCTCGCGGGCGGCGACGTTGCGCGCGGCCGGGACTTGGCCGCCAACCACCCCGCAGCCAATTGCACCGCCTGCCACAACTTCGAGTCGTCGGCCGGTTCCGAGGTCGGTCCCGCGCTCCGCGCGATCGGCAGCCAGCGCGACCCTGCCTACCTGCTGGAAGCGCTCCTGCAGCCCTCCGCCCAGATCGCCGAGGGCTACGGCATCGTGAACGTCTCGCTGCGCGACGGCACCGAGGTCACCGGGACCCTCGCGGCGGAGTCGGCCACGGAGGTCACGGTGCGGCTCTTCGACGGCCGGCGGCGCCGCGTGCCGCTCGCGGAGATCGCGGCACGCACGCCCACCGTCTCGATTATGCCGCCGATGGAGGGCGTCCTGCAGCCGCGTGAGCTGCGCGATCTGGTCGCCTACCTCGCCAGCCTCAAGGGCGGGTGGGGCGGTCGTCCCAGTGCCCCGCGCGGACCGGGCGAGTGACTCGCCGCGCGTGGCCGATTCACAGGCGCAGGGGCCGCGCGTGGCCGGTCAACTCGAGGTAGCCGCGCCCGAGCTCCGCGCCGTCCGCGCCCTTGATCCGGCACGCCCCTTCCCAGTAGGGGATGCCGCCGAGGGCACCGGTGAGTTCCTGGTCCTCGGCCAGCGGCTCCACGTCCAGGATCACCGCCGCGCCGCTTACCGGGTCGGTCGTGCGGACGCGGACGCGGGTGGGGTAGGCGGCGTCGGTGGCGGCGCTGCGCCAGAGGCGTTGGATTTCCCAAGTGAAGGGCTGAACGCTCGTCCGGCCCGCGGCGTCGATCCACGTGAGGCGTGAAGCCGGGTCTGCCGAGCCGTCAGCGCGCCGCAGCCGGTAAAGCATCACCTCGCGCCCGTCGCGCAGATGCACGCTGAGCCAGTCCCAACCGACCTGGCCAGACCCGAGTTGGCTGCTGCTGAACTCGTGGTCGAGCCACGCTTCCCCGGTGACGGCGACCTCCTCCAGGCCCTCCGGCCCGGCCAAGCGCAGCAGACCGGTCGTCGCGAGGCGGGTGAACGTCAGGTAGTGGCTGGCCGCGGTGGGTTCCGCGCCCTTGCGGGACACGCCGTCCTCGCCGAAGACCACGAGCGGTTTGCGGGACTCGAGCGAAAGCCGCAGCGCGACCTCGGCCCGGATGCCGCCGCGCAGGTCGAGTCGCTCCGGCTCATGCGGGCCGGTTTTTGGACGCAGGCGCAGGTTCCAGTCGCCGTTGCGGACGTCGAGGGCCTCGGTTGCGGCGCCGGCCGCCCAACCCTCGCGGTGCAGGCGCTCCTCGTGCCGGAACGCTCCGCTGCGCACGTCGAGCAACGCCATATGGGCGAGGAACAGCTGGTCGCGGCCGAAGGCGCCCGCCGGTTCACTCGCGTGGGGCCGCGGGGCGGCCTGGCGGAAGAAGGTCGCCTGGAAACCGAAGCGCCGTCCCGGATCCGCCACGGCCGCGAGGTGGCCGGTGACGTACCACCACTCCAGCCGGAAGTCCGGATGGCTGCCGTGGTCCCGTGGGAAGGTGAAGACGCGCCCGGCTTGGGGCACCGCGAAATCCTCCGCCTCCGTGGCTGGGTCGGCCGCCAGCGCGGCCGCGGGCGCGAGCGCGAGGATCACCGGGAGGAGGAATGGCAGTCCGCAATTCATTCGTGGGCATCCGCCGGCAGGCGCGCGCCCCACCGGCCGAGGGCGTAGCTGGCCAACGCCCCGGCGGCGACGATCCCCGCGGCCAGCCACGCGAGTTGCCCCCAGGGCACGACGAAGCCAAGGGTCCAGCCGAATGACTGCCGGTTAATCACGTGGATGAGCAGCCAGCCGAGGCCGAGGCTTACGCTGAGTCCGGCGATCGTGGCGACCAACGCGAGTCCGGCCCCTTCTAGCGCCGTCGCCAGCGCGAGTTCGCCGGGCGTGAAGCCGAGCGCCCGCAGCGTCGTGAGTTCCTCGCGGCGGTCTAGGAGCACGCTCGTGAGGGTCAGGGCGAGCCCCGCCACGGCCACGGCGATGCCGATCACTTCCAAAGCGTGCGTCACCGCGAAGGTGTGCCGGAAGATGCGCAGGATTTCCTCCCGCAGCGCGCCATTGGTGTAGATGCCGAGCCCGGAATGGCTCCGCAGCAATTCCGCGCGCACGCCGGACGGATCCGCCCCGGGTCGCAGGAACAGCGATACGCTCGCCGCCTGCTCGTCACCGAACCAGGCTGCGAGGTGCGCGCGCTCGACCAGCAGGGATCCCCGCTCGTTGCCATAATCGGTAAACACGCCCGCGACGGTCAGCGTCCTCGTGCCGGCCGGCGTCGGCAGGCGCACGGGATCCCCCGGCGCCACGCGGAATCGCGCCGCGAAGCTCTCGCTCACGAGCGCGAGTCCAACATTGCGCGCCGCGTCGAACGGCGTCTCATCGCGCGGCGCGATCAGCCAGGGCAGGTCGGCACGCCGCCGCAGCAGCGAGAGGTCCGTGCCGGAGACGGTGGTCGCGACGCCGCCGATCCGCACAGGATAGGCGGCAACGATCGCGGCCGCCTCCACCGCCGGATGCGCCGCGAGGGCGCGCCAGGTCTCCGGCGTGATCCGGTTGCGGGTGGAGGCGCTTTGGGCGCCCGCGCTCGAAAGGTACAGGTCGGCGCGTAGCGTCCGCCGGATCCAGTCCTCGACGGTGTGCTCGAAGCTACCCACCAGAATCGCCATCCCCGCGGTCATCGCGGTCGCGGCGAGGAGGGCGGCCGCGGCGAGCCGGTGGCGTCCCGAGGGTCGGGCGAGGTGGCCGAGCGCGATGCGCGCGGCAGCGTGCACTTGCCCGCCCGCCCGGGCCAGTCGCGCGAGGCCGCCGAGGACGGGTCCCGCGAGCAGCCCGGCGCCAAAGATCCCCAGCAGTGCCGCCGCGTGGCCGCCGAGCGGGAACGCCCCGCCGCCGGCGAGCGGCACGGGCGGCAAGGTGGCGCACGCCCCCGCGCCTGCGAGGAGCCCGAGGCCGATCCGCGGTTCCCGGCTCCATCCGCCCTCGGACGGCGGTGCGTGCCGGGCGAGGGCCTGCGCCGGCGGGATTCGCGCCGCCGCCCGCGCCGGACCCCAGCCCGCGATCACGCTCGCCCCCAGGCCGAGGGCAAGGCCGAGCAGCAGGTCGGCCGCGTCCGGCCGCGCGGAGGAGACGCTGGTGGCGTAATAGAGGGCATTCACGGTCTGGCCCACGGCCCGCACCGCGACCTGCGCGCCCGCCCAGCCGAGGGCCACGCCGAGGATCCCGCCCGCCGCCCCCAGCGTCCCCGCCTCGATCAGCCACGCCCGCCGGATCACCGCCTCCTCCACGCCCAGCGAGCGCAGGACGGCCGTCTCCGCGCGCCGCCGCACCACCGCACCATCGAGCGCCTGAAAGATCAGGTAGAGCCCCACCAGCAGCGCCAGCAGCGAGAGGACGGTGAGGTTGTATCGGAAAGCGCGCGTCATCTCGGCGGCGGTCTCGCGCCGCGCCCCGGGGGTGGTCACCTCCCACCGGGGTCCGGCACCGGCGAGGCGTGTGAGCAGCGCGCCCACCTCGGCCTGACGGGCCGCGCGGCGAGGGCCTGCGGCGAGGATCACCTCCACGCGGTCAAGTTGCCCCGGGCGGCCGGTGAGGCGCTGGAGCTCGGGCAGATCGACCACGATCAGCCCCGGTGGCGGCGACACGCCCCCGGCCGCGGCGGGAATCACGCCGGCCACGGGCAGGCGGTGAGTGCGTTCGTGGATCAGCAGTTCCAGGAACACCGGCTGGCCCGGCGGCGGGGCGAGGTCGGGGCTTACCCACGCCTGCGGTCCCGCCCGGAAGCGGTTCCAGAATTCCGCCGCGTCCCGGCCGCGGCCGTCCGTGCTTGGCTCCGCGCCATCGAGAAGCCGCGCGCCCGGCCCGCCCGCTGCGGCCAGGTTTGCGAGCGCGATGAGGTCGAGGCCAAGGACCGTGTAGGCTGGACGGCCGAAGCCGGGGGCGGAGTCCGCCGGCGCGGGGGGAGTGGCGGTGGTTTCCACCACGGGCAAAAGCTGCGCTGGATGTTCGGCCAGCGCGGACTGCAATTCCGCGAGCACGGTCTCCGGCAGGGTCCCAGCCGGCGGTTGCAGCACCCAGTCGCTGCGGCCGGCGAGGGCCTCGGTGAAGTGGCTGAAGCTCGCGACCGCGGCGCGGTTCGCCAGCCGGATCGCGAGGAACACGGCCACGCCCAGCGCCACGATGGCGACCAGCGCTGCCGTCTGCCGCGGCGCGAGCCGGGCGTGCCGCAGGGTGAAGCGCGCGAGCAGCAGCGCGAGGACCGGCCGCGCGCCGCTCATCGCTCGATGGCTCCGTCCCGCAGGCGGATCCGCTCGTGGCAGACCGCCGCCGCCTCCTCGCTGTGGGTCACCAGCACCAGCGCCGTGCCCGTCTCGTCCGACAGCTCCCGCAGCAGCGCCAGCACGCGCGCGCCCGCCGCGGAGTCGAGGTTGCCCGTCGGCTCGTCCGCCAGAAGGAGCGCCGGCCGGTGCACCAGTGCCCGCGCGAGGGCCACCCGCTGCTGCTCTCCGCCGGAAAGCTCCCCAGGCCGCGCCGTCGCTCGAGCCTCAAGCCCGACCCGGGCCAGCAGTGCCGCGACCCGCGCCTCCCGCTCCGCGCGCGGCACGCCGAGCAGCTGTAGCGGCAACTCCACGTTCTCTGCGGCGCTCAGGGTCGGCAGGAGGTGAAAGAATTGAAACACGGTGCCGATCCGCTCCCGCCGCAGCCGCGCGAGGCCCGCCGCGTCCGCCCCATCCAGAGTTCGACCCTGCAGCCACACGCGGCCCGCGTCCGGCCGGTCGATGCCGCCGAGGCAGTTGAGAAGGGTGGTCTTACCGCTGCCGGAGGGACCGGTCAACGCTACCCGCCGCCCAGCGGGAACGGTAAATGACACGCCGCGCAGCACCGGACGCCCTCCGTACGCCTTCCGTATGTCCTGCGCGATCAGGGCGCCCGCGGCGGCCGGGGCTGGAGCGGAGAGGGTCGGGTCGAGAACGGTCACCCTCTTGGTACGGGCGAACCGCGCGACGGACGCGATTTTTCCCGGCCGGACGTTGCCTTTCGCGCGGCCCGTCGTTTCGTTACCTTTGCGTCTTCCGGGTCGTCTTTCGAAGCGTGCCGCGTCCTTTGCCCTCCGCCCTGCTCACCGCCCTCGCGCTGGCCCTGCCGGCCGCGGGCCGGGACACCGCGCGCCCGCCGGAAACGCTGGCAACGTTTCATACCGCGGTGCGCCCTATTCTGGAGAAGCACTGTTACGATTGTCACGGCAACGGAATTTCAAAGGGAGGCGTCACCCTCGACGCCTTCGCCTCCGACGCCGAGGTGACCGCCCGGCCGGAGCTGTGGCACGCGGTGCTGCGCAACGTGCAGGCCGGCCTCATGCCGGCGCACGAGGAGGGCGTCGCCCGACCGTCGCCGGAGGAGCTCCGCACGCTCGCCGGGTGGATCAAGTACGGGGCGCTTGGCATCGATCCCGCGGACCCCGATCCCGGGCACGTCACGGTGCGCCGCCTCAACCGGGCCGAATACCGTAACACCATCCGCGACCTGCTGGGCCACGATTTTAATAGCGAGGTGGAATTCCCCCCGGACGACAGCGGCGGCGGGTTCGATAACAACGGCGAGGTCCTCACGGTCTCTCCAATGCTCCTCGAGAAGTACCTCTCGGCGGCCGAGACGATCGTCGAAAAGGCCGTCCCGCGCGTGGCCCGCGTCCTGCGGGAGCGCACTTTCTCCGGCCGGGAGTTCCGCGCCCCGGGCGGCGGGGGCCCGTCCGGCGACCAGCTTAACGCCCGCCGCGCCGCTAGGGTCGCGCGTTCCCTCACTGTCGACACGGCGGACCGCTACCGCATCGTCTTTGAGCTGGAGACCCGGGGGACGTTCGACTTCGACCCGAGCCGCTGCCGCCTGATCGCGCGCGTCGATGGCCGGGAGGTCTTCGCCGAGGAGGTCGCGTGGTCCGAGCGCCGCCCGCTCCGCCGCGAGCTGGAGCTGGAATGGGCCGGGGGCCGCCACGAGGTCAGCTTTGAGGTCGTGCCGCTCGAACCCGCCGCCGCGTCGCCCGGGGCGTCCCGCCCGCAGGGCGTGCCCGGCGCCACCAGCGTCACGCTGCGGGTCAACACCGTCACCGTCCAGGGTCCGCTCGACCCGCGGCACTGGCTGCCGCCGGAGAACTACGCGCGATTCTTCCCGGAGGGCCCGGCCCCCGCCGATCCCGCCGCGCGCGACCGCTACGCGGGGCGAATCCTCGGGGACTTCGCCCGCCGCGCGTTCCGCCGCCCGGTCGAGCCGGCGCGGGTGGGTCAACTGGTGGCCCTGGCCCGCGCGGTCTACGGCGATCCCGCCCGCACCTTTGAGGAGGGGGTCGGCCGCGCGATGATGGCAGTGCTCGCGTCGCCGCGCTTCCTTTTCCGCGTCGAGGGCGCGGCCGGCTCCGCCACCGGCCGCTCGGTCCCGGTCGATGACCACGCGCTCGCCACCCGCCTTTCTTACTTTCTCTGGTCCTCGATGCCGGATGCGGAGCTGTTCCGCCTCGCGGACGCCGGCACGCTGCGCGCGGCCCTGCCCGGGCAGCTGCGCCGGATGCTCGCGGACCCCAAGGCGCAGGCGTTCGCCCGCGACTTCACCGGTCAGTGGCTGCAGGCCCGCGACATCGAGACCATTCCGATCAATGCGCGCGCGGTGCTCGGTCCCGACGCCCCGCGCAACCGCGACGGCCGGGTCGAGTTCGATGGCGCTTTCCGTCGCCTGATGCGCTCCGAGACCGAGGCCTACTTCACCCACCTCCTGCGCGAGGACCGGGACTTGGTCGAGTTGGTCGATTCCGACTACGCTTTCCTGAACGAGAAGCTCGCCACCCACTACGGCGTCCCCGGCGTCACCGGAGACGAGCTCCGCCTCGTGGCGCTCCCGGCCGGCAGTCCCCGCGGGGGCGTGCTCACGCAGGGGACGGTGCTAACGGTAACTTCCAACCCCACACGCACCTCCCCGGTGAAGCGTGGGCTGTTCGTGCTCGAGAACATCCTCGGCACGCCGCCGCCCCCCGCCCCGCCCGACGTCCCCGAGCTCGAGGAGGCGCGCAAGCAGTTCGCCGGCCGCGATCCAAAGCTGAGCGAGATGCTCGCGGCCCACCGCGGCAATCCGCTCTGCCACTCGTGCCATTCGCGGATGGACCCGCTCGGCCTCGCCTTCGAGAACTTCAACGCCCTGGGCGGCTGGCGCGACACCGAGGCCCGGCAGCCGATTGACTCCGCCGGCCAGCTCGCCACCGGGGAACGCTTCACGGACCTCGCCGACCTCAAGCGCGTGCTTGCCCGCGACCGCCGGGCCGACGTCTACCGCTGCCTCGCCGAGAAGGTCTTCACCTACGCCCTCGGCCGCGCCGCCGTGCCGGGCGACGCCCACACCCTTGACGCGATCACCGAGCGCCTGCTCGCCCGCGGCGGCCGCGCTACCGAGCTCCTCCTCGGCGTTGTCGAATCTCCCGCCTTCCAGCGGCGCCGCACCCCGCTGCCCGGCGCCGCCCTGACCCGCGCGGACCCCATTCGGGAGTAGACGCCGCGGGCTTTCCCGTTCAGTTTCCTCCCGGCCCATTCCTGATCCCCGATGATACCCCTCCACACCTCTCGTCTAGGCCGCGCCCTTGCCGGTCGCGAGGGCCTCACCCGCCGCCAGTTCCTCCGCGGGGTCGGGGCCTCGATCGCCCTCCCGGCATTCTCCTCTACGCTTTCCGCCGCGCCCGCGGGCTCCGGCGCGGTGACCTCCAGCGGCGCCCCCCTGCGCCTTGCCTTCGTCTATTTCCCCAATGGCGCGCACCAGGACAACTGGTGGCCGACAGGGGAGGGCAGCGCCTTTACCCTCGGCCGAACGATGGAGCCCCTTGCTCCGCTGCGCTCCTCGCTTCAGGTGCTCGGCGGGCTCGACCACAAGAATGCCACTGCGGGCAACGACGGTGCCGGCGACCACGCCCGCGCCAACGCCACCTTCCTCACCGGCGCCCGCGCCCGTAAGACCGACAGCACCGACATCCGCGTCGGCATCTCCGTTGACCAAGTGGTCGCCCAGCGGGTCGGGCACCTCACCCGGCTCCCCTCGCTCGAGCTCTCCTGCGACGCCGTACGCAAGTCCGGCCGCTGCGATTCCGGCTACTCCTGCGCCTACCAGTACAACCTCTCGTGGGCCTCCGACAGCCTCCCGATGACGCCCGAGCCGAACCCGCGGCTCGTCTTCGAGCGGCTCTTCGGGGCCGGCGGCCCCGCCGAGCGCCAGCGGAATTTCCAGGCGCGGCAGCAGACCCAGAAATCCCTCCTCGACTTCGTCCTCGATGACGCCCGCTCGCTCCAGCGCGATCTCGGCCCGGGGGACCGCGAGAAACTCGACGAGTACCTTACCGGCCTCCGCGGGATTGAGCAGCGCATTGAGCGCGCCGAGCGCTTCGGGGCACTCCCCCGCGCGGACCACGACTCCCCGACCGGCATACCCGCCAACTTCGGGGACCATATGGACCTGATGTACGACCTGCTGGCGATGGCGTTCGCGGCGGACTCGACCCGCGTCGCCACGCTCCTGCTCGCCGGTGACGGCAGCAACCGGGCGTTCCCGCAGATCGGCATCCCCGAGGGACACCATTACTGTTCCCACCACCGCAACGATGCCGAGCTGATGGACAAAATCGCGCGCATCGACCGGTATTATATGGAGCGCTTCGCCCGCTTTCTCACCCGACTGGAGTCCAAGCGCGACGTCGACGGCCGCTCGATCCTGTACAACTCGATGATCGTCTACGGTTGCGGCAACGCCGATGGCAACCGCCATACGCACCACAACCTTCCGATCCTCCTCGCGGGCGGTGGCGGCGGCACCCTCCAGTCCGGCCGCTTCCACCAGTTGGGCGGGGCACCGATGAGCAACCTGTTCCTCAGCCTCTCCGACCGGATGGGGGTCGATGGCGTCGCCCGCATCGGCGACTCGTCCGGCCGCCTGCCCTCCGTCTGAAGGGGGCCTGCCGCCAGGGCCGGCCCGGCTTCGAAGTGCGTCGTTCTGCCGCGCCGTCCGAAGCACCTTCCGCCGGTCGCCCGCCTCGAGGCGCATTTTCCGCTGGGGTACCTGCTGGCCGCGCTCATCGAGAGCTTTGCCCACCTCACCCCCAACTTCGCCCTCAGTCACCCCTGGCCGGGCTGGACTGGGATTCGGAGGGCCGCGGTGGCCGATCGCCGCGTGCACCTTTCGGGCCGGTTCGTAATTTGAGAGCGGCCTTGCGACGCGCGTGCGCGGGAAACTCAGGCTCCGGTCGCCGCCCGTCACCGCCCCGGGTTCCCCGGCGGCATCTCGGTCGCCTCGATCTCGATGATCTCGCTTGGGGTGCCCGGCCGCGGCGGAAAGCGCGTGGCCACGGCGGATCGCCGCCGGGCCCCCTGTTCCGCAGAAAAAGGTAGGTTGCGAGCCCGGCCACCGCGAGGCCGGCCGCCACTATCAGGCCGATGGTCGTGGCGATCGTCGCCAGCGCCACCCCGAGGAGTATCTTCACGAGTCGCATCCGGGCCGCAAACGGGGACCGGTCCGGGTTGCAACGACGGGCCGGGGCACCGCTCAACGGCGCGGGGGCGGCGCCGCCTCGACCGCCCGCGCGCCGCCGACATTGTCGGATTCGAAGGAGAAGTCGACGCGGGCCCCGGCGGCGAGGGGCACCGCGTTGCCCCCGGTGCGCTCAAACTCGCCCGTGCCCTCCGTGACCTCCACCCCGCACCAGCCGAAGCCTGCCGCGGTCAGTCCCACCTGCAGGCGGGCGGCGCCGCCGTTGAGGCGCAGGACGCCCGCGGGGGTTACCACGGCCATGAAGGAGCCCTGCGCGACCCGCAGCGGCTTCACCGACAGCCGCAGGTCCCCGGCTGCGAGGCGCAGGCGGGTCTGCGAGACGCTCGGCTCCTGGGGCAGAGTCGCCACCTTGGTCCCGGCTGGGAACGGCGCCTGTAGCAATTCCTCGAGCGTGAGCTCCGATGCCGGTCCCAGCTCAAGGCGGGTCCCGTTCGAAAGGGCGAGGGTCAAAAGGGCGCGCCGCTCCGTCCGCACGGTGGCGTCCGCGGACACGCGCTCGTCCGCTCCCAGCGGACGGCGCTGGGCCCCGGCGCTGGCGGTCGCCTCGCCGAGCAGCTTTTCCACGATGCACTGCCCGGGGCGGGAAAGCACAGCCTCGACCGTTCTGGCCAGACCGGCGCTGAGTAGTGCGGCGCAGCCGGCGAGGAGGGACCGAGAGGGGAAGGCGGAGGCCACAGGGGGCAGTTGCCGGCGAAGCGGTGGGGCGGCAAGCCTCTTCCGGGCCGTCTAGCCCGGCTTGCCCAGCCGTCGTTTTTCACTTTCCATTCTTCCTATGCTTGCAAGGTGTGCTTTCCCCGGTGTCTTCCTGCTCACTACCGTCCTCCTCGGGGCCGTACACCCGCACCCGGGCCGGTTGGAGGATCTACGCCCCTTCGCCGCCGCGCCCACGCCGGGAGGCCCCCAGCCGGGCGCGCTGATCCCGAACTTCCGGCTCACCGACCATCAGGGGGTCACGCGCGAACTTTACTACGAGTCGACCGCGCGGGCGGTGGTTCTGGTCTTCACCGCCCGCGGCTCCGCCCGCGCCCTCGCGACGTCCGCCTCCTTGCGAGATCTCCGCGCCCGGTTCCCGGCCTCCGACGTCGTCATTTGGCAGGTGGATGCGACTGCCGGCGCCGACCCCGCCGCCCTCGCGGCCGAACAGACCCTGTTTAACAATGGGACCCCGGTCCTTCGCGATGAGGCCCAACTGCTCGCCTCCGAGTTTGGGGTCACCCGGGAACTGGAGACCTTCGTGCTCACCGCCGGTCCCGCCGCCACGCTGCTCTACCGCGGGCCCTTGGACGACGCCCCGCCTGGCACGCTGCAGTCGCCCGGCCGCCGGTGGGCTGCCGAGGCGGTCGCGGCCCACCTCGCGGGCCGGCGCCCCGAGCCCGCCGCCGTGGAGATGCCCGCGGCCGCCCCCCGCCTCGCCCTGCCGGCCGCGCCGGAGATCGATTACAGCTCGGCGGTGGCCCCGATCGTCCTGCGCCGCTGCGTCTCCTGCCACGTGCCCGACGGGATCGCGCCGCACGCCTATACGCGGCATGCCGACCTTGCCTCCCGGGTGGGCGCGATCCGCAGCACCTTGCTCACTCGTCGGATGGCCCCCTGGTACGCCGACTCGGCGCACGGGGTGTGGGCCAACGGCGTCGCGCTTTCCCCGCTGGAGTCCTCCACCCTCCACGCGTGGGCCAAGGCTGGGGCGCCGCGCGGCACCGGTCCTGATCCCCTCACCACGGTCAGACCCGCTCCAGCGGACGGCTGGGAACTGGGGCCGCCCGACCTGATCCTGACCATCCCCACCCAGTCGATCCCGGCGGCGGGGACCATCGACTACGTCTACTCCACCGTGAACCTGCCGTTCGCCGAGGAGCGCTGGGTACGCGCCGCGGTGGTGAAGCCGGGTAACCCCCGGGTCGTCCATCACTCCCTGGTCTTTGAGGGGACGATTTTTGACGTGTTGGCCGCTGCGGGAGGGCAGGGAGGCTTTTTTGCCGGCTTTGTGCCGGGAGTCGCCCAGACCCCGTTTCCGGCGGGCACGGGTAAGCGCCTTCGGCCGGGTTCCGCCCTCACCTTCCAGACCCACTACACGCCGACCGGGCGACCCGAGACGGACGCCACGCGCATCGGCCTGTATTTTCATTCTGCCGCCCCGGCCAGGGAACTGCAGACCCGCTCCGCTTTCGCCCCGATCTTTCCGGTCAATACCATCTCCATCCCGCCGCGGGTGCGCGATCACCCGCGCGAGGCCACCTTCACCCCGTCGGCCACCCGCGACGTGCTGCTCTACGAGCTCAACCCGCATATGCACTACCGGGGCAAGCGGTTCCGCTACGAGGCCGTGTATCCGGATGGGATGGTGGAGACGCTGCTTAACGTGCCGCAGTACGATTTCAACTGGCAGACGAGCTACCTTTTCGCTGAGCCGCGGCGCCTGCCGGCCGGCACGGTCATCCGGGCCCGTGGCGCCTTCGATAATTCCGCGCAGAATCCCTATAACCCCGACCCCAATCAACTCGTGCGTGGCGGGGAGCAGACGTGGGACGAGATGTTCATCGGTTACCTCAACTACGCCGAGCTCCCCGAACGCTCCGCGGCACGCGCCCCGGTGCCCGGACCGAACCTCTCCGCGCGCGCGCAGTCAGGGCAGCCCTTCCGTCTCGCGCTGCCCACTCTGGGCGCCGGGGTCACGCTAGCGGCCCGCGGCTTGCCCGAGGGGGTCACGCTGACCAGCGACGCCCTCATCGGGATGCCCCGCCGCGCCGGCCGGCACGAGGTCGAACTCCGCCTCAGCCACCCCTCCGGCGAGGCCCGGCAGCTGATCGACCTCGCGGTGCTGCCCGCAGCGACGGCCCCTGAATTCACGCGCCAGCCCCGCAGCGTCCGCGCCGCGCCCGGTTCCGCGGTTACTTTCTCTGCCGCCGTCGCCGCCAGCCCGGCCGCGACTTACGCGTGGTACGTTCGCGGCGGCGAGTTCTGCGCCACCGAGGGCCCCGAGCTCACCCTGACCAACGTCGGCCCTGCGCACGCCGGGGACTGGGTGTGCGTCGCCACCAACGCCGCCGGCCGCGCCGCGAGCGCCCCCGCCACGCTCTCGCTGGACTTCGGCGCGCTGGTGAACCTCTCCGCTCGCGCCTCCGTTGGTACCGGCGCCAACGTCGTCATCCCCGGCATCACGGTCCGCGGCACCCGACCCAAGACGCTGCTCATCCGCGCCGCCGGCCCCGCCCTCGCCGCCTTCGGCCTTAGTGGCACGCTGGCGGACCCGGTGCTTTCGATCTTCGATGCCGCGGGCGACCGGATCCTGTTCAACGACGACGCCTCCGCGTTCCCCGATCCCGCCGCCGTCGCCACCGCATCCGCCCGGGCTGCCGCCTTCGCGCTGCCCTCCGCCGGTCGCGACGCCGCCGTGCTCGTCACGCTTCCGCCCGGCGGATACACGGTCCAGGTTTCAGGCAATGGAGCCGGGTCTGCGGCCCAAGGGGTGGCGTTGGTCGAGGTCTACGAGGCCGATGCCGAGCCCGGTACCCTCGTCAACTTGTCCTGTCGGGCCCGAGTCGGGACCGGTGGCGATGTCCTGATCGCCGGGTTCGCCGTCGGCGGCACGGCGCCGAAGCGGCTGCTGCTTCGTGGCATCGGGCCGACCCTGAGCAATCTCGGGGTTACCGGTTCGCTCGCCAATCCCCGCTTGGCCTTGCTGCGTTCGGGAGCGAGCGAGGAACTGGCCGCCAACGATGACTGGGAGGCGGCCCTGGCGCCTGCGTTCGCCAGTGTCGGTGCCTTTGCGCTCACGCCGGGCAGCCGCGACGCGGCGCTCGTGGTTACGCTGCCGCCAGGCGCCTACACGGCCCAGGTGAGCGGCGTCGGCGGCACCACCGGCATCGCCCTAGTCGAGGTCTACGAGCTGCCCTGAGGCGCGAGGTGGGTCGTTGCGGCGGGCGCCTACCGGGCAAGGATTGCCCGGCTGCAGCAGACCCATCTCCGCGCGTGTAGGCCGGTTGAGGTCGATGCTCGACTTGGAGTTGCCAAGGCAAGACCGCGGAATACCAAAATTCTGGGGTTCCCAGATCGTCGGGAGCCGGTGCTCAGAATCGAGGGCTTCGATTCGGTCGGAGACTAAGGCCCGCCTTCGCCAACCCTACGGAGGGCAGCCTCCGCAGGGTTTTTCGCCTTTTGCTGGCTGACGCGAGTCAGCCGCTGGATTCGGCCTGCCAGCCGTAGGCTTGGCGGAGGCTGGCGGAGAGGGGGGGGGATTCGAATCGCCCCGGGCCCCAACCGAAAAGCCTGATGACAAGGGCCTTTAGGTTGATTGTGAGTGGTTTAGAACGGGCAAAAAGATGCAAACGGATGCAGGGAGGAAAAGCGAAAAACAGGCGGCTGGCAAATCCGTGGCAAATCTCCGGGGCGGTCCACTCGGGGCCCTGAATCCATCAGGTGAATACAGTCAACGCTTGGCGCTGCGTCACTGGAGCGCAGCGATCGCCTGGAGCTTTCTTCGCAGTGCCGGCAGGCGCTGCTGGCTGGCGCGGTCCGGGGGCAGATGCCCGGGCAGCGCTTCGTTGAAGAGAGGCGCGGCCATGAGCCGGCGCGCGGATTCGATCACGTAGCTGCGCAGCGGGGTCGGAGCAGCGTGGTCGACCTCCGCAACGATGTTATCGCGGCCGTCGATTACCGTGATGAAATCCTCGAGGTCGTGGCTGCCGTAATAGTCGCCATCCCCGCGGTCGGAAAAGGCCACGAACTTGGTGGCGAGAAACGCGACGGGTGAAATCAGGCGCAAGCGCGTGTGCGCGAATTCGCGCACCATCACGGTCGCAAGAGCTTCCTTGAACCACGCGGTGTTAAGACCCAGAAACGCGCCGTCCGTCGGCATGATGTCCACCGTCAGATTGCCGAGTACCCAGCGGCACCGGGGAGCACCCTCGCGCATATCGTGATCGAATTTCAGGTCGCGCAGCTTGTTCTCGACGTCAGAGTAGCGCAGCGTCGTCGCCACCTCGATGATGACATCCACGTCATCGGTTGGGCGCGCGGGGGACAGTTCAGGATGATCCAACAACAAGGTGACAATGGAACCGCCGAGAAACGCGTACTCCATTCCGAGACCATCGAGTCGCTCCGCCACTGCGCGGAGGGCGCCGAGATTAGGCTGGGACATGGGCGCTCAGGTGTTCCGTGATCTCCTTCTCCGCAATGCCGCGTTCTCTCGCCCGACCAATCCGTAGCGCGTCCACGAGCGCCAGAAGATCGTAAAGCGCCGGGTCGCGACCTGCGGCGCCAGGGACGCTCGGATAAAGCGGCTGCACGGCTGCGCCCTGCACCGTGCCGTTGGGATCCGGCCACACGGGTGGCAATTGGTCGGAGGTGCTAAACTTGCCAGCCATCGCTGGTGCGGCCCAGGCGGTTGGCATACCGCGAGTGATCTCCTTGGGACTGACGGGAAAAGCGTAGGGCACGCCGTGGACAAGGAAGTTGCGGAGCGCTTCGCCCCTTACGCGTTTGGTCTCAGGATCAAGCAACCGCGCTTCGACTAGGCGGCGGACCCCCGCATGTACTTCCGACGCACTCATGCCCAATGCCTGCCCAAACTCCGCATAACTGCCAAAGCCATCTTTGAGAGTGAGTTTGAGGGCGACAACAACGTCCTGTGGCTTGGTTAACATGGAAATACGGTATTCGCAAACAACGAACAGTCAAGCTGAACTCGATTCCCCGACTGGACGATTGGGTGAGAATCCCGGTCCTCTGATACTCCCCTAACGCGGACTTTTGCTTCGTACGACAGCCGTGCGGCGCTTCTTGGCTGGCCAGTCGCTTTGGAGGAAGTCGTCAACGATGCCGGCCGCGGTCCGGTGGCTGAGTTCCCGGTGGATCAAGTCCTCGACCGTGGGAGGGGCGATGCCGGCTTGGCGTCTCAATTGGCGGACCGCCGAATCGTGTCGGCGGACTACGGCCGATTCGATCTGGAGAGTGATGAAGGAAGAGTTGGTTGGCCGAGGCATCGATTTTTCCTGAGTTGGTCCCACCTCAAATGCACTAGTTTCGCTCAACCGGCCGATGCGCTTCATGGGCGCAACAGGGGGTGGATGAAGGCGAGGCCCTCACGAACGAAAGCGTCGCCGTCTGGGCAAACGTCTTGATACATACCGCGTCGCCATCCGAAGTCGCCGAGTGCGGTGTTGTAGCCCTCGAACGCCACATAATCCGCCGGCGTTTCCTTCAGCGCGGCGAATACCTCGGACCACCGCACCAGGCCGCCGCCCGGCACACCGCGGTCGTTTTCGCAGGCGTGCAAGCCCCACAGGAGGTCACCCGTTTCGCGAATTGCGGCGGCAAAATCGCGAAGTTCGGTCACCATGTGATAGGTGTCGATGAGCACTCGCAGGCTGGCTGGACGTCCGGCCATTTCGATCAGACGCACCGCCTGCGCCGGGGTGTTGACGAGGTGAGAGCGGAATCGGCTCATGGGCTCAATCGCGAGGATGATTCCCGCCGTCGCCGCGTGCGCGGCCAGCCCGCGCAGTCCCTCTGCCGCGCGGGCCAATTCGTCAGCGGGTGGCAGCCGGCGCAGCGACTTGCCCGGCCGACCATACAATGCGCCAGCATAGGCCAAACCGCCGACCGCCACCGTCTGGTCGATGATGCCGCGGTGAAAATCATAGGCGGCCCGTCGATGAGCGGGATCATCCGCCGCCAAGTCGGCATCTTCCGGCCATGCGCCGCCTGGCCCAAGGACCAAGCTGATGCCGGCGTCATTGGCTGCGCGCCGGGTCAATGCGGTATCGAACGGCACGTCGAGCCCCACCGACAGTTCGAGCGTATTCAGTCCAAGCGATCGCGCACGGGCGCACAGGCCAACGTCGCGATCAGACCAGCGCTCGATCCAAAGATAGATGTGGGCGCCGAGATTCATGGAGAAATGCCCAAACCCGGTCGGAGAGCCCGTATCGTCAAGATACTCATGCGGCCCGGCGGTGATGGAATTTCATCAGGCCGCGAAGGCGCTCGCGGGTTCCGATCTTGGTGGATGAACTGCCGATCCCGTCGGCGGCTGCCGGTACCTGGATCACGCTGTCCTGACGCAGATGGTTCCGCTCGTCATGATAAGGTCGGACGTGATTTGAGAGCGTCTGGCGGAGGGACGGCTCGCCAGGTAAAACCGATTTCCAGAGGCACTCTTGTTTCACGGAGCTATTCCACCTTTCCACATGCGTGTTTGGATTCGGACTTCGTGGGGGCAGCGCAGGGGGTTGGACGTCAGCAGAACGCGGGATGTAGCAACATGCCGTGTTATTGCATGATCTGAGGAGACGAAGCGGGGCCGCCCTCATCCAAGGCGAGATAATCGCGCTCGAGAAACGCTGCCAGCTCGGCACGGCTGGCGCTGCGGCCGTTGCGGATGAAGAAGCTGGAAGCTGCGCAACCCAAGGCAAGACGGCCGGAGGCCTCGAGACCGAGGAGCGATCCCAGGCAGAAGCCCGCATTGAAACGATCGCCCGCCCCTGTGCTCTTCTTCGGCTGCGCGCAGTAGGAACCCTTGAGTGTTAACCCGCCCCCTCTCTGCGCGGACACGGCAAATTTGAGGCAATGAACGACCACCTCGGAGATCGCGAGTTGCTGCCGCAATTGCTCCGCTTGCTCGAGCACCGCTCCGGGATCCTCGCCGGTCGCCGGCAGACCGAGGACGCGGGTGAGGATGTTGGCTTCATTGTGATTGAGGCCGAGCGTTAGCGGTCCCGCAGCCTCGAAACCGGCCAGCGCCGCTGTCATGGCCCGAATGTCACCTTCGCTGCGGCTCGAAGGATCCACCAGGTCGACAAAGAACGCCGGCCGGTGCGTCAGCGTCGAGAAGACCCGTTCCTGCAGCAGGCGCCACACGGCGGTCATGTGGGGGAAAAGCGTCCAGTCGGTCAACGCGATCAGACCGGCGCCGGTACAGGCGGCAGCATACGTTCCGTCAGCCAGTTTCCCGGCGACCAGCTGAGGATCGAAGTTCGCGAGTTGTCGGACCGCGCTGAACATCAGCTTTCCGTCGCGAAACTCCATGGCCAGGGTGCGACCGGGTTCCTGGCCCCAGGAATGGCACTGCCGGAATTGCGCGATGACTGGGGTGAATGCGCGATGCGGTGGCTCGCCCAACGTTGCAAACGCCTCCACCGGCACCCCGAGGGCGGCCAATCCGTCGCCCAGATTGATGGCGCAGCCGCCGGGATGGACGGCCGTAACCACAATCTCCCGCAGACTGCTGTGCCCGGCGGCGGCAGTCACCAGACGGCCAAACGTGGCGATGTCTGGAACAGGGAGAAACGCATCCAAACTCTGGCGTTCCGCGACAACGGAGATCATCTCATCCACGAAGCCGTCGAACCCAACCACGACACCCGGGAGCGGCGCGGTACTTTCGTGCAGATGTCGCGCGATCTGTGAAAGCAGTGCCTGCATGGTCAGTGCATCTCCACTTGGCAGGTGCCGAGGCCGCCGCGGTAGAAGTTGAACTGCACGTTGGGATGGTCGGCCAGCAGCGACATGGGCACAGCGCTGTCGACGACGCGCTGGGAAATCATCAGCGTTGTCAGGCGCTGGCCGAATGGGCTGTCGTGTGCGCCGGCCTGCCAGATGGAGACCTTTTCGGCCTGCCACGTTTCAACGGGACCGACGGTCAGAGCGCGCGTGGGCACGAGCGCGATGTTCCCCCCGCCGGAGGTGCGGGCGTTCTGCGCAAGCGTCACCGGGTGCAAATCCACGATCCGCGTGGTCAACTGGCGGAACTCCGTCGGGCTGGGCGGTGCATCCTGGTAGACTCCCGTGCGCCGCACCGGATCGTTGAAAGCCCAGTGCTTGGTGTCGCCCTGCCCACCCTGCATCACCGCACAGTGGATGCCGCGCCAACTAGCGCGATAGGCCGAGAGGTCCGCCTTGGGGAAATGCAGGTTGGCCTCGGGCATAGCGAATTCGCGTCTGATTCGGTTGAAGCACAGTTCGCGATCGGCGCGCTCGAACGAGAGCGGATGCGAGACGGGGACTTCGCGTCCGGTCTTTGGGTCGAACCACTCGTCCATCCCCCAAAAGTGGGCGTGGCGGAGCGACAGGCCGAGTTCGTTCACGATCCGTGCGACGAGCGGCAACTGCTCGGTCGGTCCGATGGGACCGCAGATGCCAACGGGATTGTCCGGCGTCGATTGCCGCCAGGCGGTGATGTATTCGAGCGCCTCGGCGAGGTAGAAATCCTCCAGCGTGTCGTAGAAAACGACTTTGAATCCCTCGCGGGACAGCCCGGCCATCGCCTCCGGTGTGAGCCGGGCGGCTTCTTCAATCAAGGCGTCGTCGAGGGTCGTGTAGTCCCACCAGTCGGGGGCGATGGTGCTGAGTTTTCGTGGCATAGAAGCTCATCCGCCTTCGCCCGCCGCGGGCCTCCACACCCGCCGGACGACCCGGACCAGGCCGGCGCACGTGACGGCGGTGATCGCGGTCAGCCCCCAGGCCAGGCCCATGCGCCCGTAGCAGAAGTTCCCCACAGCGAAGATCGCCGCCCAGATCGCGGCGCAACCGAGCGTCCAGCCGGCGAGCGCCAGCGGGAGGTTGTCGCCGGGCGCCGGTTCGCCAGCGGCTTCGAGTCCGGCCTCGCGGCGGATCGCCGTCCACCCGGGGCCGGGCGGACGCACCCGGCGATAGAACTCCACCAGCGCGGCCCGATCGGTCGACGGGCCGAGGTAGGCGGTGGCCACCCAGCAAAGCGTGGTGAAGGCGACGGTGAGGAGGAGCTTCTGGTGGGTGGAAAAGACCGGCCCGCCCTGCCGTTCGAGCACAAAGAAGACCACCGAGATCGCGAAGGAGCTGACCATCGCGGCGATTTCGCACCACGCCGTGATCCGCCACCAGTACCAGCGCAGGAGGTAAAGCAGCCCCGTGCCCGCGCCGACCTGCAGCATGAGGTCGAAATTGCCCTTGGCGGATTCCAGCACCGTCGTCAGGAGGCACGACAGGACAAAGAGCAGCACGGTCGCCACCCGCGCCACGGCGATGTAGTGCCGTTCCGAGGCGTCGGGCCGCAGGAAGCGCCGGTAGCAATCGTGCACCAGGTAGCTGCCGCCCCAGTTGAGCAGCGTCAGGATGGTGCTCGAGTGCGCAGCGATCATCCCGGCGATCATCAACCCCAGGAAGCCCGCCGGCAGGAACTTGAACATCGCGGCATAGGCGATGTCGTGGTGGATGAGGCCCGGCTCCACCTGGGGAAATTCCCGCTGGATGTCCGCCAGCGTGGGGAAGACGACCAGCGAGGCGAGCGCCGTGATGATCCACGGCCAGGGCCGCAGGACGTAGTGGCCGAAGTTGAAGAGGAGGACCGCGCCGAGCGAGTCGCGCTCCGATTTCGAGGCGAGCATGCGCTGGGCGATGAAACTGCCGCCGCCCGGCTCGGCCCCGGGATACCACACCGCCCACCATTGCACCGCGAGCGGCATGATGAAGACCGCCACGGCGATATCCCAATGATTGGAAAAGTCCGGCAGGAACGCGAGGTAATCGAGCCCGCCCGGCCCCGGCGTCGCGGAGAGTTTCTCCACCAGCCCGGCCAAGCCGCCCACGCCGGGCGCCTGCACGGCGAAGTAAGCGGCGGCGATCACCGCCGCCAGCATGAACCCGAGCTGAATCAAATCGATGACCAGCACGCCCCACAGGCCGGAGTGCGCGGCGAAGATCACGCTCAGCACGCCCGACACCGCGAGCGTCTCCCACATGGTGAAACCGAAGACGAGACCGCCGATCTTGCAGGCGGCGAGATTGACCGACGCCATGACGAGGACGTTGAAGAACAGCCCGAGATAGACTGAGCGGAAGCCCCGCACGGCGCTGGCGGCCTTGCCGGAGTAGCGGAGTTCATAGTACTCGAGGTCGGTCATCACCCCCGAGCGGCGCCAGAGCTGGGCAAAGAAAAAGATCGTCGCCACCCCGGTCAGGGCAAACGCCCACCAGGCCCAGTTGCCCGCGACGCCCTGGCGGCGGACGATGTCGGTCACCAGCAGGGGCGTGCCGGTGGAGAAGGTGGTGGCGATCATCGAAATGCCCGCCAGCCACCACGGCACGGATCGGCCAGAGACGAAGAACTCGGCGGTGCTGGCGCCCCCCTTGCGGCCGAACCACAGCGCCGGCAGGAAACAAATCAGGAGCGAGGCGACAACAACCAGCCAGTCGAGCGGGGCGATTCTCATGGGAGGAATCCTGGCAGCGTGGGAGCGGGCGGCCGGCGACCGCGGTCAGGCCCGCCCCTCCAGCCACGCGAGGGGGTTGCGGCGGCACACGCGGTCGCGCAGGTCCGCCGGCAGCGCGTCGAGGCAGGCCACCTCGCGGCGGTAGGAACTCTGCATCCGCACATGCTCGTAGTGGATCGAATAGTACGGCGCGTCGCTGCCCCAGATCAGCTTGTCCGGATACGCCTCCGCCAGATCGCGCAGCACCCGCTCGGGCGACGCATAGTCCGTCGGGAAACGCTCCGCGGGCACGGCCACCGCCGGGAGGTCGGCGACCGCACACCCGCAGTGGATCACATGGGCGGAGCAGTCGAACCACGCATTGGGCAGTTCCGCCACGCGCCGGAGGCTCGGGTGGTGAAAGCGGCAGGAATGCGCCAGGATGAAGCGGACCCGCGGGCGGGCTTCGGCAACTCGCAGCAGATCGGCGCATTGCGACCACTCGTCGCTCGGCTTGATGCTCGAGTGGATGAGGAGCGGCAGGTTGTGCTCCTCGGCGTAATCGAGCAGGCAGGCGCCTTCATCGAGCAGGCGGATGACCTTCGACTGGATGATGGTGCCCTGGATCTTGATCCCGCGGACGGCGTAGTCGGCGGGGAGCCGCCGCCACGCCTCGACCTGCTGTTGCGGCCGGCGGGCCGGATCAGCGATCAGCAACGGCCAGAGCCGGCGGCGCACGTCCGGCGTCTGCTGCTGGATCTCCTCGTACAGCCGGCGATTCTCGAACTCGTAGGGAACCACGCCGGACGCCGGGGGCAGCTCGATGCGGTTCGCGCGCAGCGCCTCCTGGTCTAGCCCGACATAGGTGATGAAAGGGAAGACGACGAACGCGTCGATGGCGGCGTGCTCGGCCTCAAGCAGCAGCCGCGGAATGTCGAGGCAGTAGGGCGACCATCCCTGCAGGTAGAAGAGATGATCGACGCCGACGTGCGCATGGCAGTCGATGCGGGCGACTGGCGGCTCGCGGGTGGCGGCGGGGGCAGGGGGAAGCGGGTCGTTCATCGTGGACGGGAGGGATTCGGTGCTTGTCGGCTTCGCCCTTCAACATGCCTGCGGCAGCAGGACCGCCTTGATGATCGGCTCGGTGCCTTCGACGATCGCCGTGAACACCCGCCGGGCGTCCCGGACATCGTGGATGTGGCTGACAATCTCGCGGGCGGGCACCAGGCCTTTCTTCAGCAGCTCGATCGAGACGTTGAAGTTAATCGCGGGCTCCGCGAAAAAAGGCTGCAGGGTAATCTTCCGGAAGATGAGGTCGTTGATGTCCACGTTGATCGTGTTGCGGCCGCCAAAATGGAGCCCGAAAAATGTGATGCGGCCGCCGTAGCCGACGATTTTCAGGGCGTCGGCGATGCTTTCGGGCGGGGCGCTCACGATCACGCGGTCCACGCCGCCGGGAAACTTGTCCTTGATCGCCTGCTCCCAACCCGGCTGGCCGGCGTCGATCACGCGATCGATGCCCAGCCGCTCCGCCCGCTCCAGCCGGGCCCGGCCCAGGGGGCTCTGCGTATTCACCCCGGTGATAGCGACGAACGCGGCGCCGTGCAGCTTGGCCACCCGCGCGGTCATCAGTCCCAGCGGGCCGCAGCCCAACACCGCCACGCTGCCCTGGAATGGGATGTTGGAGGTCAAAACCGCGTTCAGGCAGACCGACAGCGGCTCGGTCAGGCATGCCTCCGTATAGTCGAGGCCCTCGTACTTGATCAGGCTGTTGTGGCCTGGCTGAACGGAGTCTGCGATTCCGCATGCGCTGGGTGGCATCGGACCGTGAGCAGTCGTGCCGGGTTTGACGGGAGCGGGAGCGCAGCGTCAAGCGAACGGCAAATCCGGCACGTCTGCGTGTTGTCCGCACGGCATGGGGCGGAATCGGCGTTGAGGGCGTCGACGCCGACTGCACTACTGCGTCCCGAAAGACGCGGCCCATGGACCCTGCAACCAGAGAAAGACCAACTGAACCCGCACGCGAAGTGCCGGCCGCGGAGGCCGCAAAAACCGGAGCGGCCGGAGTTATCGCCCGAAGTTCGAACCGAGTTCGAACCGGCACTGAACGCCCCCACTTCGAACATTGAACCGAGCTTGAACCTCTTTGAACAACAGGCGCTACCGGTCCATTCCGGCTTTCAAAGCGTCCGCACCCCGCAACGCCTTGAGGTGACCGCCGATAATTGATCCGCTGGCGGTGACAGTCTGGGGCGTGTAGAAAGGAACGCAGATCATGAAAGGCAAACGACACACGACTGAGGA
>Ga0194118_10001024_pt1 | contig 42482 bp, 39 predicted proteins | sample TA2MahsurfametaG_2_FD_148662 | JGI IMG/M metagenome (GOLD analysis project Ga0194118, IMG submission 148662) | Freshwater microbial communities from Lake Tanganyika, Tanzania - TA2015013 Mahale N5 surface | ecosystem: Environmental > Aquatic > Freshwater > Lake | place: Tanzania: Lake...
CGACAGCTTGCTGTGCGCGCCGGCGCCGAGCCCCAGATAATCGCCAAACTGCCAGTAGTTGAGGTTGTGGCGGCAGCGGTGGCCCGAGCGGGCGAAGGCCGATACTTCGTACCGCTCCAGGCCCGCCTCACCGCAGGCGGATTCGACGGCATCCTGCATATCGGCCGCCAGATCATCATCGGGAAGCTCAGGGGGGCGGCGCGCAAACGGCGTTCCCGGCTCAAGCGTCAGGTGGTAGCAGGACAGGTGTGGCGCACCCCGACCCAGCGCCTCATCCAGATCCTTCCTCAGGTCATCCAGTGACTGCCCGGGCAGCGCATACATCAGATCGACGTTGAAGGTTTCGAACACCGTCGCGGCCAGGTCAACCGCTGCGCGCGCCTGGGCACTGTTGTGCACACGGCCAATTGCTTCCAGCGCGCGATCATCGAAACTTTGAACCCCAATCGACAGCCGGTTGATGCCTGCTGCTGCAAAACCGCGGAACCGCTCCGCTTCGAACGTGCCCGGATTCGCCTCCAGCGTGATTTCAGCACCCGCCGCGAACCGCAAATGCGCCCTGAGCATGCCAAGCAGACGTTCAATCGCCCTGGGTGAAAACAGGCTGGGCGTTCCGCCGCCGATGAACAGCGTCTGAACCGTGCGTCCCCAGACGAAGGGCAGCGCCCGCTCGAGGTCATGCTGCAGCGCTGTCAGGTACTCGTCCTCTGGAATGTCACCCGAGCCCCGCCAGGTATGCGAGTTGAAATCGCAGTAGGGGCATTTTTTCAGGCACCAGGGCAGATGCACATAAAGCGATAGCGGCAGGGGCGCAGCGACACCGGAGCCTGACGAAGCGCTTGCAGGTCGCACCAGCCTGATCGGGATACCGCTCACTTTGCCTCAGGCGACCAGCGGCCTTCCTGCGATCGCAGCCGGTCAACCAGTTGCCGTAGCGCCAAGCCCCGATGACTGATCTGATTCTTGCGCTCCGGGGCGAGTTCCGCCGCCGTGCAGCCCTCATCAGGCAACCAGAAAAACGGGTCATAGCCAAAGCCGCCTGAACCCCGTGCGGTCTGAATGACTTCGCCGTGCCAGACCGCCTCCGAAATCAACGGCATCGGATCCAACGCATGCCGGACCAGCACCAGCACGCAGACATAACTGGCATGCCGATCGTCGCAACCAGCCAGATCAGCCAGCAGTCTCGCGTTATTGGCAGCATCGGAATGCTCGCCGCCCGCAAGGGCTGCGTAGCGTGCCGACCGCACGCCCGGCATGCCGCCCAGTGCTCTCACACAAATGCCCGAATCGTCAGCGAGCGCCGGCAGCCCTGTCACAGCAGCCGCGTGACGCGCCTTCGCAAGGGCGTTTTCAACGAACGTGTGGTGCGGTTCAGGTGCTTCCGGCACCCCCAGCTCAGACTGGGCCACGAGATCGAATCCAAGTGGCCGGAGCATTGCGTCGAATTCGCGAAGCTTTCCCCGGTTGCCGCTCGCCAGCACCAGTCGCGAGGTCTCGCGGGATCCCGGCACGCGATCAACGCTCATACAGGCAATGCAGGGTGATCGATACCCAGCGACTGACGCTGCAAGGTGACCAGCTGACCGATTCCCTGCGAGGCCAGCCCAATCAAAGTATCCAGTTCAAGACGTGAAAAAGGGTCGCCTTCGGCCGTACCCTGCACCTCGACAAATCCGCCCCGCCCAGTCATGACCACATTCAAATCCGTGTCACAACCAGAGTCTTCCCGGTAATCGAGATCGAGCACCGGCGCACCGCCAACGATACCGACCGAGACAGCGGCCACCAGGTCGCGAATCGGGCTTCGCTCCAGGGCGCCGGCCTTCATCAGTGCAGCAACCGCGTCACAGGCTGCCACGAATGCGCCGGTGATCGATGCGCACCGCGTACCGCCGTCGGCCTGCAGGACATCGCAATCGAGTGTGATCGTTCGTTCGCCAAGTGCCGTCAGATCAAACACCGACCGAAGACTGCGACCAATGAGGCGCTGAATCTCCTGCGTGCGTCCGCTCTGCTTGCCGCGAGCCGCCTCGCGGTCGCTGCGCGTATGGGTTGATCGCGGGAGCATCCCGTATTCGGCAGTGAGCCATCCCTGGCCTGCGCCCTTGAGGAAACCGGGAACCTTCGCCTCAACGCTCGCGGTACATAACACCCGGGTGTCGCCGCACTCGATCAGCACCGACCCTTCCGCATGCCGCGTAAAGCCGCGGGTGATACGGATCTCACGCAGCGCGGCCGCCGCACGCCCCGCTGTTCTATTCGACATTGAGCTCTCTCCGCTAAAGGGAATCCGTGTGCCGGGCGGTTGATAAACAACAGGCGTCGGTCGAATTCCTTACAATCACGCTGCATCTGAGGTTAACAGAACGGTCGACATCCTTGAGCAAGAAGCCGGGCGAACCACGTCCCATCCAGAGCATGACCGGTTCTGCCACTGCCATCCGTGACGGCCAGGCGGGGTCGGTCAGCGTCGAGATCCGCAGCGTCAATGCCCGATTTCTCGACCTGTCTTTCAGGGTGCCCGATGACCTGCGCTCTGCTGAAACAGCGCTGCGCGAACTCATCTCGGCCAGCGTTCAGCGCGGCAAGGTTGAATGTCGGGTCAGTTTCCGCAGCGCGAGCGCCCAGTCAGGCGGCCAGAGCCTTCAGATCGAGGCGGTAGACCGCCTGGTTGCGTTAAGCGACCAGGTGCGTAGCCGTATCCCCGATGCGGCGGCGCCAACCGTGTCCGAAGTGTTGCGATGGCCCGGTGTTCTGGCGGAAGACGACTCCGCGGCTGCGCTCGCGTCGCTGGCGATTGAAGCGGGTCGTGAAGCCCTGGATGCGTTTCTCTCGCACAGGGCCCGTGAGGGCGCGCGTCTGGTCACGCTGATTCTCGAACGGGCGCGATCAATCGCCGACATCGTGCTGGCGATCCGTGCACGCGGCCCCGAACTGCTTGCGGCCCATGAAAAGCGGCTGGCCGAGCGCCTTCAGCTGGCGGTGGATTCACTTGGCGCGCAGGTGCCCGCAGAAGAAACCATGGCACGCGTCCGACAGGAGCTCGCGCTTTACGGGATGCGGGCCGATGTCACCGAAGAACTCGACCGGCTGCTGGCGCATCTTGAAGAGCTTCGTGACGCGTGCGCTGGCAGCGGCCCCATCGGCAAACGCCTGGATTTCCTGCTTCAGGAACTCAATCGTGAGGCCAACACGCTGGGCTCTAAGGCCGCGGTCGTCGACTTCTCCAAGGCTGCTGTTGAACTGAAGCTGCTGATCGAGCAGATTCGAGAACAGGTGCAAAACCTCGAATGAGTGACAACGGGAACCCGGGCAGCCTGTTCGTGATCGTGGCACCCTCGGGCGCAGGAAAAACATCGTTGGTTCGGGGCCTGCTCGAAAATGAACCGGACGTCCGGTTGTCGGTATCGTTTACGACGCGAGCCCCCAGACCTGGCGAGCGCGACGGCATCGACTACCGCTTTGTGACGGTGTCCGAGTTTGAAAGCCGTCGTGCCGAAGGCGAGTTCCTCGAATGGGCCCGCGTTCACGACAACCTGTACGGCACGTCGCGCGCCTGGATTGAATCGCAAATGGGCGCGGGCCAGGACATTATTTTAGAAATTGACTGTCAGGGGGCGACCCAGGTGAAAAGGCTGTATCCCGACGCAGTCGGCATATTCATTGCCCCGCCCTCGATTGAGGAACTGGCCCGACGGCTTCGCGCGCGCGCCCAGGATTCCGAGAGCGTGATCGAGCGCAGGATCAACGCGGCGCAGGCCGAACTCGCGCAGGCTGATCATTTCGAATATGTTATTATCAATCAACACTTTGGCGACGCTCTCGAGCAGCTTCGGGCGCTTGTCCGTGCGGCTCGGCTGCGGTTCTCCCGTCAACGCGCGCGGCATCCGGAAGTGTTCAGCCAGCTTCGGCTGGTGCGCTAAGCAGCAGTCAGTCCCTCGTCACCCTTTGCTCCGAATGGCTCACCATGGCACGTATCACCGTTGAAGACTGTCTGAAGCAAATCCCCAATCGCTTTGAACTTGCTCTGGCAGCCACCTATCGCGCACGCATGCTCGCTCAGGGACACGCCCCTAAGCTTGAGTCGCGCGACAAGCCCACCGTCACCGCGCTGCGTGAAATCGCGTCCGGTAAAGTGGGCTCCGAAATGCTGCGTCGGGTTCCAACCTGACGCAAGCCGCGTCGCTCCCCACCCATGGCTGAGCGACTTGCCACCATTGCAGCAGCGCCACGAGCCCCGCTGTCGGATTCGCGACCAGGCGCTATAGCAAAACGCAGCGCCTCTTCATCTGGCTTTATCGAGCCGGCTGACGAACGGAAGATCGTTTCCCTCGCCACGCTGATGCAGCGTGCCGGCGAGTATCTGTCCGAAGACGACCTTCGGCGCATTCGGGAAGCCTACCGCTTCGGTGACCAGGCCCATCTCGGTCAATTCCGATCAAGCGGTGAGCCCTACATCTCGCACCCCATCGCGGTTGCCGAGATCCTGTCCGGCTGGCGGCTTGACGCCGACTCACTCATGGCGGCACTGCTGCATGACGTGATCGAAGACACCAAGGTTGCCAAACAGATCCTGGCCGAGAGATTTGGCGCGTCGGTCGCCGATATCGTTGACGGCGTTTCCAAACTCGACCGGGTTGAGTTCGCCTCCAAAGAACATCAGCAGGCCGAGAGCTTTCGCAAAATGCTGCTGGCGATGGCACGCGATGTCCGGATCATCCTGATCAAGCTGGCGGATCGCCTTCACAACATGCAGACGCTCGAGGCACTCCCCGCCGCGCGTCAAAAGCGAATCGCACAGGAAACCATTGATATCTATGCGCCTATTGCGCATCGCCTGGGACTCAACAGCCTTTATCGCGACCTGCAAGATCTTGCTTTTCGATCCCTGCACCCGTTTCGCTACCGAACCCTGAAAAAAGCGGTTCAGGCGGCGCGCGGTAACCGTCGCGAAGTACTGGGGCGAATCCTTGATGCGGTCAACAAGGCGCTGCCCGAGGCGGGCGTCAGTGGTGCCCAGGTGCAGGGACGCGAAAAGTCCATCTTCGCCATCCACACCAAGATGCGCGAAAAGCACCTGTCCTTTGCGCAGGTGCTCGATATTTACGGCATGCGGGTCATCGTCGATACCGTGCCCCAATGCTATCTCGCGCTCGGTGCGCTGCACACCACCTTCAAACCCGTGCCGGGCCGCTTCAAAGACTACATCGCCATTCCCAAAATAAATGGCTACCAGTCGCTGCACACCACGCTGGTCGGTCCCTTCGGAACCCCCGTTGAATTTCAGATTCGCACGCACGAAATGCAGCGCGTTGCGCAATCAGGGGTCGCAGCGCATTGGCTCTACAAAGCGCACCATGTCAGCTTTTCTGAACTGCACACCCGAACGCACCAGTGGCTGCAGTCACTACTCGACATTCAAAGCCAAACGGGCGACTCGCTCGAGTTCATCGAGCATGTAAAGGTCGACCTGTTTCCGGACGCGGTCTATGTATTCACGCCGCGTGGCGAAATTCGCGCCATGTCGCGCGGCGCCACCGTGCTCGACTATGCCTACTCCATTCATACCGACATCGGCGACCGGGCTGTTGGCTGCCGGGTCAACGAAGAGCTGGTTCCGCTGCGAACCGAACTGGTCAACGGTGATGTCGTTGAAGTACTCACCGATCCAACTTCCAGACCTGATCCGAGTTGGCTCGGCTTTGTAAGAACAGGTAAAGCGCGCGCCAGCATCCGACACAGTCTCCGAGTGCTCAGCTACCGCGAATCGGTCGAGCTTGGCCGACGCCTGCTTGAACAATCGTTAAGCGCGCTTCGAATCGCGCTCGGCTCCCTCGAAACCACCGTGCTGGATCGCGCGATCCGGGATTCAGGGGTGCGCACCATCGAAGAGTTGTACGCCGACATCGGGCTCGGCAAGCGACTCGCGCCCGTGGTTGCACGCACGATTGCGCTGCAGACCGCGTCAAGCCCTGCCGCCCTAATGCTGCCGCGGCCAGCGCCCATGGTGATTCACGGCAACGAAGGCAGCGCGGTCACCTACTCCACCTGCTGTTTCCCATTACCCGGCGATTCGATCATCGGACATCTGCGCGGCGGACATGGGTTGGTTCTTCACCGGACGGATTGCTCCACCGCCCTTCGCCAGCGCGACCGCGACGCCGAGCGTTGGGTCGATGCCGACTGGGCTGACCAGGTCCATGGCACTTTCCGGTCCGAGCTCGAAATCAGCGTACGCAATGATCGCGGCGTCCTGGGCAAGGTTGCCGCTGAAATCGCCACCAGCGATGCCAACATTGCACACGTGTCGATGGACGAATCCGCCGACCGGGTTGCGGTGCTCCGCTTCACATTGATTGTCCGCGACCGCGTACACCTTGCCCGAGTGCTGCGAAACCTGCGGCGTCTACCTGAGGTCTCGCGCATCAGTCGCCATCACTGATCTGACCGGGGCAGCGCGGGCATCGCAGGCGCTAGCCGTAACGAACCTCAAGCACTTCGAGTTCGTCGGTACCGCCCGGCACCTTCAAACTGACCAGGTCGCCCTCATTCGCCTTCAGTAGCGCTCGTCCAACGGGGGACACCCAGCTGATTCGCCCTGCGAGCGGGTCAACTTCGTCGACGCCGACGATGGTGACGGTTTCGTCGCGTTCGCCATTGCGCAAAAATCGTACCGTTGCGCCAAAAAATGCCTGAGTCGTGCCGCGTCTCAACGCCGGATCGACCACCTCGGCCAACTCGAGCCGCTTGGTCAGGAAGCGAATTCTTCGATCGATTTCGCGCAAACGCTTTTTGCCGTACAGGTAATCGCCATTTTCCGAGCGATCACCGTTGGATGCGGCCCACGACACAACTCTGACCACCTCCGGGCGCTCAACATCGAGCAGCTGCATCAGCTCATCGCGCAGCCGCCGGTGGCCTGTCGGGGTGATGTAATTTTTCGAGCCAGCGGGAATCGCTTCAACGCTGGGTGCATCGCCCTCGTCATCGAGCGCTTCTGCGTCGTCACGAACAAAAGCTTTGCTCATCAGTTTGCGCCGCGGCTCAGGTTCCCGCCAACGACATGGCGTCGATCAACACGGAGCCCGATCGCTTGGTGCCACGCGTCAGCTCATCAGCCCCTACTGCAACGATGCCCGCAAACATATCGCGCAGGTTACCGGCGATGGTGATCTCTTCAACCGGATAGGCGATTCTGCCGCCTTCAACCCAGTAACCGCTCGCCCCGCGGGAATAGTCACCTGTCACGTAGTTGACGCCGTGACCCATCAGATCAGTGACGAACAGACCGGTGCCCAATTTTTTGAGCATTGCATCAAGCGAATCCGACCGCTTTGTCTTACCGCTGGCCAGATGCAGGTTATGCGAGCCGCCCGCGTTACCCGTGGTCTTCATGCCGAGCTTACGCGCCGAATAAGTGGACAGGAAATAGCCTCGCAGTACGCCGGACTCCACCACCGAGCGGCGATGCGTGGCGCACCCTTCGCTGTCAAACGGCGCGCTGCCAGGCTCACCACGGCGGTGAGGATCTTCGATGATGTTGATGTGCTCCGGGAACAACTGGTTTCCCAGAGCGTTCACCAGAAAGCTCGATTGGCGATAGAGCGCCCCGCCGCTGGCGGCCTGCACCAGGTGCCCGAGCAGTCCGCAGGCGAGGGGAGCCTCGAACAAAACCGGCACCTTACGCGTGGAAAGACGACGTGCGCCCAACCGGGCCAGCGCCCGCTCGGCCGCGTAACGGCCAAGGGCTGCCGGATCGGCAAGTTTCTTGGGGTTGCAATGCGAGGAATACCAATCATCGCGCTGCATCTGGCGGCCACGGCGCGCGATCGGTGCGCATGAAATCGAGTGTCGACTGTAGGGATACCCCCCCGAAAACCCGAGCGTGTTGGCGGATACGAACTGGCCATGACTGACCGCGACGGAGGCGCCTTCCGAGTTGCGGATCAGCGGGCTCGTGTCGAACGCGGCCGCCTCGGCTTCAGACGCAATACGCACCGCCTCATCCACCGGAATCTTCCACGGATGAAATAGGCGAAGCTCGGGGTAGTCGATTGCAAGCGTGTCGGGGTCTGGCAGCCCAGCGCAATCATCCTCGGCGGTGAAACGCGCGATTTGCCAAGCGGCGTCGACCGTTTCTTCGAGCGAGCGGGCGCTGAAATCCGAAGAACTGGCATGCCCCCGGCGTTTTCCGACGAACACCGTGACACCGATACCTTTGTCGCGATGCTGCTCAATCGTTTCAACCCGCCCGCGCCGTACATTGACCGTGAAGCCGCTGTTTTCGGAAACGTCCACCGCGGCGTCGGTTGCACCGAGCGTTCGCGCGCGACGAAGCATGGTTTCGGCCATCTCGCGCAGTCGCTCCTGATCGTGATCGAACATCGTCGTCCCTCGTGAATAGCGAGGTATCATAGCAATTGACCCGGTCCGACCCACCGCATATCCGCGCCCCTGTCATGCGACGACCTTCTTCGACCGGCGAGACATCCGTCTCCGACCCCGGTCTATCCGCAGAGCCCCCCAGCAAATCGCAGCGCAAGCGCGACAGCCATGCGTTGCAGGCGCTGGGTGAGCGGCTGGTCGAGCTCTCCGATGAGCGGCTCCTGCAACTGCCCGTCAGCGAGCGGATGATCGATGCGGTCAGACTGGCCCGCGGCATCCGGGCGCGCGAAGGCAGGCGCCGACAGATGCAGTTCATCGGGCGGCTCATGCGAGACGCTGATTCCGATGCAATTCAGCAGGCAATCGAAGGCGACCGACAGCAGCACCGCGCGGAGACCGCGCTCATGCATGCCGCTGAGCAGTGGCGTGAGCGCCTGCTGAACGACTCCAATGCGGTTTCGCTTTGGCTTGAACGTCATCCCGATACACGAACGCCGCTCGAGAAAATTCTCCCAGCCGCGCGCACCGAAGTCGCGGGGAGGCAACATGGGCGGCGCTACCGTGAACTGTTCCGGCTGGTGCGCGGCGCCCTCGAGTCCCCTTCCAATACCGACCCCTCTCATCAGTCATGACTGCTCCACTTCGTATTGGCCTTGTGTCAATCAGCGACAGGGCTTCTGCCGGCGTCTATCAAGACCAAGGTATTCCCGCACTCGAACAATGGCTCCACCAGGCGCTTGCCAGTCCCTGGGAGCCCGTCGTTCGACTGATCCCTGATGAACGGAAACTCATCGAGCAAACGCTGGTCGAACTCGTCGACCGCGAGCACTGCGGCCTCATATTGACGACCGGCGGAACCGGCCCCGCAATCCGCGATGTCACGCCGGAAGCCACCCTGGCCATCGCTGACCGCGAAATGCCCGGCTTCGGCGAACAGATGCGTCAGATCAGTCTGAATTTCGTGCCAACCGCCATCCTGTCGCGGCAGGTTGCGGTCATTCGCGGTCAGGCACTGATCATCAACCTGCCTGGCCAGCCGAAATCCATCCGCGAAACGCTGGAAGGCCTCAAGCACCCCGACGGCACGCAGAAGGTGCATGGCATCTTTGCTGCGGTTCCCTACTGTCTCGACCTGATCGGCGCGGCGCGCATCGAAACCAACGAGGCAATTTGCAAGGCGTTTCGGCCCAAGAGCGCGGCGCCGGCAAAGCCGCCAGCGGGGTAAGCGCCAACCTGGCCTTGGTGGCGTAAGGTCGTCGGCGCCCGCTCTTCACTGACACTTGTCGCGGCGTCCCTCAGCCCACCTTGCGCCTGGCGTCCGTCACACCGCTAACTTTACGCAGCGCCACCAGTGTGCGATCAAGCTGAGATCCATCCGCAGCCTCGATCGTGAATCGCATCAATGCCTGCTGCTGCCGGCTAAGCGTGTTCACAGCGGTCACGTTGATTCGATCTCGGGCGAACACGTCGGAAACATCCCTGAGCAGCCCCTGGCGATCGTGCGCCCTTAACTCAATTTCAACCGGAAAGCGTCGTTGGTCGGGTGCCGCGCCCTGCTTCAGAGTTTGAGGATCCCAGCTGGTCTCAATGACACGTTCCGGTGCGTCGCGGGCCAGGCGCGCAAAGGTCGGGCAATCGGTTCGGTGCACAGACACACCACGGCCTCGCGTTACAAATCCAGATACGGCGTCAGGCGGCAGCGGACGGCAGCACCTCGCGAGCTGGTTCAAGAGCGAATCCATTCCGACCACGAGCACGGCTCCCGCTCGCGGCTGCGTACCGCTTGCACCGGGGCGGGTCAGGCGAGCGAGAGTATCCGGGTTGTCAACGACCGGCGCCTGCTCGGCATCTCCGCGTATCGCCTCCTCGAGTTGGCGGGGGCCGATTTCCTCGCGCGCCACCGCGACAAAAAGTGCTATTGCATCGGGTTGATCGAGCCTGCGAGCCAATTCTTCGAAAGCAAGCGCCGTGCGCCCTTCGCGTTGCAGCACACGCTCCACCCGCTCGCGGCCCGAGGCAGCGTCTCGGGCAAGTTCTAGCGCATTGAACCATTGCCGAACTTTCGCACGGGCTCTGGCGCTAGCAACATAACCAAGCGACGGATTGAGCCAGTCACGCGACGGACCTTCAGCGCTTCCATCCTTCGCGGCAATAATTTCAACGGTCTGCCCGGTTTGAAGTGGCCGATTGAGCGGTATCAGTTGTCCGTCGACTCTGGCACCACGACAACGATGTCCCAGGCCAGTATGGACGTGGTACGCGAAATCAACTGCGGTTGCCCCTGCAGGCAATTCGATGACGCGGCCTTGCGGTGTCAGGGCATAGACAAAGGCCAATTCGGGCGCATGCGCCTGGACGCCGGCGCTCCCCAGGCTTTGGCCTACCTCGCGTTGCCAGGCAAGCAACTGCCTGATCCAGTCGACGCTGCGCTCGACAGCCGCTGGTGAGTTGGGGTCGCCCCCGCGGCCGGTCTCCTTATAGCGCCAATGCGACGCGACACCATACTCCGCGAATCGATGCATCTCCACTGTCCGGATCTGCACCTCAAGGGGCAGTCCGTCTTCCGCCACCACGACGGTGTGCAGCGAGCGGTAGCCATTGGGCTTGGGCCGTGCGATGTAGTCGTCATACTCCGATACGATGGGCTTCCAGAAACCGTGAACCAGATCGAGCGCCAGATAGCACTGGGGGACGCTATCCACAATGACTCGCAGGCCGCGCAGGTCTTGAATCGTGTCAAGGTCACGCCGCTTGGCCTGCATCTTGAGATGAATGCTGTACAGATGTTTAGGGCGACCGCTGACTTTCGCCGCAACACCCTCGGCCTTGAGCGCAAGCGCGAGGCGATCCACCGCAGACTTTAGAAAAGCTTCACGCTCAGCCCGCTTTTCCTCAAGTTGGGAGGCCAGTGACCGGTAGGTTTGCGGCTCAAGAAACCGGAAAGACAAGTCCTCCAATTCCCACTTCAGTTGCCAAACACCCAGACGGTTTGCAAGCGGTGCCAGCACGTCAAGGGTCTCCTGGCTCACCGCCGTGTCCGGCGGCTGACCGCCGTGGGCGCACAGACGAAGTGTCTGCAGACGCGAGGCGAGCAGGAGCAGAACGACGCGAATGTCGTCAGCCATCGCCAACACCATCCGCCTGAGCATTTCATGCTGGACGTGTGCTGCAGCGGCCAGGCTGCCACCCGCACCCAAGCGGATAAGCTGACGCATGCGCTCGACCAGATGCGCCAGAACCGGGTCAAAATCCCGGGCAATTGCGGAAACTGGCCAGCGCTCTGCCGGCCTTACCAGCCAGGCTGCCGCCTGCGCCGTCTCGTCCACCCCCAGATCAGCGAGAATCGACTCAACGCCCTGCGCATGAGCGATTACCGGCACGCCATCGCTGATCGCTTCAGGCCTGACCACGGCGAGCACGAGCTCGCGTGCGCGCGCGAGCAGGCTCGCATGCGTACCGGATTTTGTCGCGACCGCACCCATTCCGGGCGCCGGTCCCTGCACGCTGGGTTCTGGACTGGTGGACATGCTCGAGACAGGATGCCACGTTCGAAACGTAAAGTGGCAGCTATCGCCTACGGGTTAGACTTTCGCCCCATGTTTTCCCGATTTTTCAAGCGCCACCCGCGACAGCCGGTGATCGAACGTCCCGTATGGGAAGCGTGCGCAGCGCAGATGCCCTTCCTCGAGGAATTGGACGCCGGGTCTCTTGAGAAGCTATTTGATCTCGCCGATCGATTCGCCGAGCAAAAAGACTTCACCGGAACGCATGGCTTTGAGGTCACCGACTCAGTCCGGGCCGCGATCGCGTTGCAAGCCTGCCTTCCCATTCTTCGCCTGGGGCTGGACGTCTACGCCGATTTCGTTGAAATCATCGTCTATCCAGACCGATTCATGACACCGCGGTCTGTGGTGGACGAAAGCGGCGTTGTCCACGAATCGGTTGAGGAGCTATCGGGCGAAACGATGCCCGGTGGCCCGGTCGTCCTTGCATGGCCCGACATTGACCCCGCGATGGGGGCTCCTGGCCTGTCCGTGGTGATTCACGAATTTGCACACAAACTCGACATGCTTGACGGCGAGGCGGACGGTATCCCACCGCTCAATCAAGCTGCCCGCGCCCGCTGGATCGAAAGGCTGGAGGCCGCCTATTCGCAGTTTTGCGACATGCTCGAACGCGTGGAATCAGAAATCCCCATCGACATTGACCCTGAGTCGGAGGCTGCAGATCGCTACTACGCACGGCTGCCGCTCGACGCCTACGCGGCGACCGATCACGCAGAATTTTTCGCGGTGGCGTCCGAAGCCTTCTTCACAATGCCCGAGGCTATCCGGGACATATTCCCTGATCTCCACGAAATGTTTACAGAGTATTTCGGGTGGAGGGAATCCGCAGCGACTACGGGCAGCGGCGGTCCCGCGTACTAGAGCAAGCGCCGATCGACTCCAAGCACACTCGTCTGGGCGTCTGCCTAAGCAGCAGGCCGCGCGTGGATCCGCTGCTTGAATCGCCTCAGCCTGGCGCAATGCCGCAGGAACCGGGCGACCAGATTTCGCGCTCCGCCCCAATCCGCAGAAAGCCGGGCGGTCGTGCCGACGAATTGGATGCCACCGCCGCGTCAACCGATACATCAACGGATCGCTCGGCGTCGCCCACACCAGCTACCGTAGGCCCGGTCGTGGGCGTTGACGGTATGCCTTGGGCGCCCTGTTCGCTTGGCGCGCGCGGCCCCGCGGACGGCGTGCGAGCAGTTAGCCTGGCGCTAGACTGCATCCGCGCTTCACCGATCGCGCGGAGCGGAATTCGGGGAAGGATTTGCCCTGCATCATCGGCCCCTCGGTAAAGGGCACAGACCGGTAGCGCGGCCTCTGCAGTGGTGGCAATGGGCTCCATTGGCGAAGACGTCGTGGTTGCCAGAGACGCGCCATCGACGCGCACAGCACCGAACCTTGGTGCGGGGTCATCGGCGCAACCACTGAGCGACCGCGCCGCCCAACTGATGAAACGTCCGGCCAGCGGAACCACCAGCGGCACGCCGACCGATAACTCAATTCGCAAAACGCCCGCTTCTCGGAAGGTTTGACCCGACGCATGACCAACCCGTTCTCCCCGGTCGGTTAAAGACGCCCCGGACGCGGGCTCCGCATGCCGCGAACGCCATACGGGGTTATCAATGGGGATCTCGGGCGACGCTGACGCACGGCCACGCACTGAGCTCGGATCCGGGGAAACAGCCCAGTCTGTAAAGCTTTCACGAGTCGGTGTGATCTGCCGCCACGACAACCAACCTTGCCCCGTTGCAACGGTAAATTTTTGAGCGGACGCGGCGAGGCTTTCATGCGGGCTACCCAGGGCGTGCGAATTGACCCAAAGGGGAGCTAGCCCCGACGCCAACCCCTGTTCGATTGCCTCGGCCTCGGCGTGCCCGACTGCGCCGTAGCGAGCGCCCTCACGCACAGCAAAATCAACCACTTGTCGGGCCTGCAAAACCAGGGCCCACTGCCAGATCAATAGCCCGACCAGCAAGAGAACGGGTACCGCCACCATGAACTCTACGGAACCGATACCGAACTGGCCTCGCCAGCCACACGGCGGCGATACGGTTTGCCATCGCGAACGCTGCCAGCGCTGGTCGTTCAACATGCGTGGCCACCCCTCGTGCGCAGTCATCGCGCGGTGAGACCCCTGATCATTTCGACTGCTGGCCTGGCGGCGGGACCAGACGACTCAACCTGTTCAGACCGTGCGTTGTCCGCACTGTGCGCCAGCGGCACCGCCGTTCGCATGGGCGTGGCGAACCCCGCGGCTGAATCAGCGCCGCTTATACGCGGAAACGTTGTTGGCCGGGCCGATGCACCCGATGGCATCATGACAGCGGGATCGGGAGCCTGTCCGACGACTGCTCGGAGCGCAGCCTCGATGCGACGACGATGCGCAGCCGCAACCGAATCGCTGTCGGCTGGCCCCAGCGCATCAAGCGCGCGCCGCGCCTGCTCGATTCCCAAAATCGCAAGGTTTGCGTTTGCTTTCGATCTGACCTCGACCATCGAAGGCAAGGATTCTCTCGACTGCGCAATCGCCTGTGACGCAAGCTCATCAGCGCGTTGATAAGCAACCGCAGCCTGGTTAGGCTGCTCAAGCCTGTGTAGCGCATTAGCTTTGCGTAACCACCTGGGTGCATGATGCGGGGAGTTATCCAATAGCGGCTCGAGCAGAACCAGAGCATCCCGGAATCTCCCCGCGGTGTAGGCCTGTTCAACCTCCTGATCGATTCGTTCGGTTTCCTGTTTAGTAAATATGCGTGGCGTGTGTGCAAGGTTGGAGTCAGGGGCTGCTGACGGTGGCTCGGCGAATTGACCCGGTGCAGACACGGATTGCGCTGGGCACTGCCCTAACGTAACAGCTGGCGCACGTGGCGTAGCCCCGGTCGCGATTGCCACCTGGTCTCGAACCGGAAATGACGCACCGCCGAACATCGCCTGGCAGGAGCGCAGCCGCGCCTCGGTCGTACCGCGCCATTCCCCGTCGGGGTCAAGCGTCGAGCAACCTCCCAGCGTGATAAGTACAGCGCAGTAACCCAGCCTAAACCCGCTTACCCAATTCGAACTGGTCACAATGACCTCCCGCTGCTTTTCTGGTGACTGTCAGTGCCAATGGCTCCAGAAGTATTTCGTTACCTGGCATGATTTTCAGCTTCGAAATAAGCCCGTGCGCGAACTCGATCACATGCGCACCCGACAGGCAGGCTGCCATGCGACATGGCGCCAAACCTTCAAACACCGACGTCACGACGCCCTGCTCGGAGATGAAAACAACATCGATTGGAACGCGCATTCCAAAGGTGTGAACAGCTCGACATCGCTCAATGAGAAACGCCTGATCAGGATCGATCACCGAGCGCCAGGCAAGTCCGATCAGCCGATCCAAAAACCCCCGCGCTCGGCGTAACCGAATCACGGATGGTGGGGCGATAAGTGCTACTGCCACCGGGTAACCTCCGTCAGCATTCGGCTCACCACCGGATACAGCACGATGGCAAGCGTTCCAGGAAAAATGAAGACAATCAGAGGGAACAGCACGCGCACCGGCGCCTGGGCCGCCCGATGCTCGGCCCGCTGGAAGCGGTCGCTGCGCTGTTGCTCGGCCTGGGCACGAAGTGTCTGAACGACGGTTCCGCCATCGCGCTGAGCAGCCGTCACCGCAAGCGTGAACTGCGTGATCGCGGGCATATCTAACCGAACTGCAAGTAGCCTAAGGGCCTCATCGCGGGGCATTCCAGCCTTCACGTCCCGCATCAGTCGCCTGCATTCGTCGCGGAGAGGCCCCGCCGGAAGCCGCTCAACCGCTTGAGGCAAGGCCGCCGTAAGGGGCAACCCCGATTCCACCGCCATCGCCAATAAATCGATTAAAAAGGGAAGCGAACGCAGCAGGTTTTCGCGGCGACGGCTTGCCACGCCACGCAGCCAGATCAGTGGCCACAACGTGCCGGTCAAGGCCACGACACAAAAAATCCAGACGGGAAAACGTAGGCCTGTCAGCCAGAGTGCCGAATAAGCTAAACCTGTCGCAACAATCGCAAGCGCCTGCGCCGCAACAATATGCTGCGGTGCCATCGTCCGATCGAACCCTGCGCCACTCAGTTTTTTGTGAAGGTCGAATCGCCACCGCGCAGAAATGATCGGTCGAAGCAATCCACCGGCAACGATCAGCAACGGCCAGAGCACACGCCATGTCGCAGGGAGTTTTTCAGTTCGTGCGGCGGGATCGGGGGGTAGCCTTCTGATTAACTCACCAACAAACGCCATCGCGGAGATGGCAGCTGCGGCAGTCAACGCCATGACAATCAAGGGTAGGCCTTCCATCGTCAGACCTCGATGGATACGATGCGCTGGACCAGTCGAAAGCCGATGATCTGCGCAATACAGACCAGGCCTAATACAATCTGACCGCCCCGGGTAAACGCGAGTTCGTTAAACGAGGGGGGATCCACCGCCGCGAGCAATGCGAACACGCCAAAGGGCAGTACCGCCATGATCCACGCCTGGAGCCGACCCTGTGCCGTGAGCGCGCGAATACGAGATTCGATCGCGAGCCGCCTGCGAATCGCATCAGCCAGCGACTCCAACGTTCGCGCTAATGGCCCCCCGGTGTCGGCGCCAACACGGAGAGCGGTCGCCAATAGCATGGCCTCTTCCGCGTTGATCCGGCGCTCAAATGACCTGAGTGCGTCGGTAAGCGTTGTGCCCAGTCGAAGATCGCTTAACAACCACTCGAGGTGTTGACGCACTGGGACAGGGCTAGCCTCTGCGGCTCGGGCGATCGACACCGAGAGGCCACTTCCGGAGCGTAGCGAGCCCGACATGAGCATGAGCACATCCGGGATCTGATTGCGCAGCTTTTTGAGGTGCCGTTGCTGGACATTGCGTACCAGTACCCAGGGTACTGCGGCGGCTGCGAGCGCAGCCACCAGACCCGCCAACAAACTCTCAGTGAGCACCAAAACAAGGGCAGCAACACCCCCTGCAAACGCCCACTGCAGGGCCCATAGCCTGGCAGGATCGACTGCAATAAAGAGTTCACGAAGTTGGCGACCAAACCGCCTCGTAAAGTCATCGCGCTGCTTTCCGACCAGAAAAGAGCCGGCGATACTTAGTGAAGCAAAAACAAATAGCGATCCGGCGACCACCGACGCCCAAAGCCACACCTGAGATGACTCGAGCTTCATATTGGCTCTCCAAACAACTCAAGTGCGTCGGGTCGCTGGGCGGCGCCCAGCGACTCCAGAAAATGCGGGATGTGGCCCGTTGGACTATGCCGCCCGCTCTGGCCATCAGTCATCTGGAACCTGAAAAGGGTTTGCATCAGGATCTTTCCGCTTTCGACCCCAGTCACTTCGGCGATTTCGGTGATTCGGCGCGATCCATCGGCTAGACGAGCCTGCTGCACAACGATCTGGACAGCGGAACTGATCTGCTCACGGATTGCGTGCAGCGGTATCTCAACGCCAGACATCAGCGTCATGACTTCGATTCGAGACAGAGCGTCTCGCGGACTGTTTGCATGCACGGTGGTAAGCGAACCATCGTGCCCAGTATTCATCGCCTGCAGCATGTCGAGCGCCTCTCCTCCCCGGCACTCACCTACAACAATTCGGTCAGGACGCATTCGCAGCGCATTTCGAACCAGATCGCGAACGCTGATAAGCCCTCTTCCTTCGGCATTCGCAGGCCTCGCCTCGAGGGATACCAGATTTCGATGAGAAAGCCGCAACTCGGCTGCGTCTTCAATCGTGATGACTCGCTCGTCTGCACCGATAAAGCCCGAAAGCAAGTTGAGCAGCGTGGTCTTACCTGCGCCTGTGCCACCTGACACGACAACGCTGCGTCTGCTTCTGACGCACAACTCGAGAAAGCGCAGCATTTCCCAAGACAGTGTCCCCCGCGCCACAAGGTCTTCCGCACAGTACAACTGCCGATTAAAACGCCGTATCGTTACCGCCGGACCACACAGACTCAGCGGGGGCAGCACAGCATTGAGACGAGAGCCGTCGGCGAGGCGGGCGTCGACCATTGGGGAACCTTCATCCACATGACGACCCAAGGGTGTGATGATCCGGTCAATCACTGAGCGAATGGCCTCGTCGCTGGAAAAAGCAAGCATGGTCTGCTCGATTTTTCCCGCGCGCTCAACGTGAATTGGTGCCGTGCCATTCACCATGATTTCGGAGATGGCTTCATCGGCGAATAGGCCTTCCAGCGGTCCGAGGCCTACCGCCTCGTTGAGCACCTCATGGATGAGAATGTCACGATCGATTTCAGTGGGAAGCTCGGGTTCAGTCTCAACAACCTGTCGTAGCGTCTGCCCCACCTGTTCTCGCAACTGCGCGCCAGTCAGTCCTCGGATGTCCTGCCGCGTGAGGTCGATCTGCTTCAGAAGGCGCCGATGAAGCAACCGCCTCCAAACGTGGCGATCAAGCGGAGACGCTTCGGGAGCGGATTCGCCCCGCTGATCATGGGCGGGCTCACCGGAAAACGAGGCTGCATCCACCGAGCTTCGCAATCCACTGGGACGGGTGGTGACAGGCGAGACGAGTAAGCGAAGCCGATGCCCACCAATCAGGATTTCGTCCGACTCGGCGAGCGGTCCGAAGGCAACGATTCGGTCTCCGTTGACTTGGGTGCCGCCAAGACTGCCCAGGTCAACAATGCGAATTCCTGCGGCGTCCGGTTCGATTCGCGCATGCTCGCGAGCGACTCGCCAGCCCGACAAGACAATCTCAGCCTTAGAGGATCTGCCGATGAGGCATGGCAGTTGGTCGATGCGCACCACGCGCGGCGTGTCGTCGGCGCTTTCTATGGTGATCGTGAACATTAGTCAACCATCCTGAGCAGTTCGCGCAAATCCTGTGCTTCATTTCGACGCTGGATTGCCTGCGCCCTGGCGATGTGCGGGTCTTCACTGACCAGCCGGGGCGTAACAAACACGACCAGCTCCGTCTGTCGGTCTCGAAAAAGACGAGACCGGAACAATCGGCCCAGCACGGGCAAATCGCCAAGCGCTGGTACCCGATCCACATTTCTGGAGGTTTCTTCAGACAGCAACCCGGCAATAACGAGTGTTTCGTTCTCACGCAGATTGACTTCGGTTTCGGCGCGCCGCTTGGTGAGACCAGGGATGTTGTTGACCTGAACCTCAAAATCGATCGCAGAAATCTCGGTGGCAACCTTGGCTGCAATGACACCGTTGGATCCGGTAACCGGCGCGATATCAAACTTGACGCCGTACTCCTTGAAGGCGACTGAGGTTGCGCCAAACCCGGTTGAGAAAGGAATCGGTAATTCACCTCCAGCGACAAACCGAGCGGAACCACCACTTTTACAGGCAAGCCTTGGCTCGGCCAGAATGACCGCATCACCGTTTTGAACCAGCATCTGCAGGGTTGATTTGAAGCTTGCCGCCAGCCCGAGCGATGCCGCAAACGGCGCTGCCGCGCTTGTTACGGCATTTCCCGCAACCCCTGCTGCGATCCCTTTCGAGAAGGCTGCACCCCGATAGGTGTCGCCCACGACCCCGAACATAGGTCCATTCGCTGTGGGTGCCCAGCGGACGCCGAGATTCTGAAGCGCGTCTCTACGCACCTCGATCATCCTGACGTCCATCTCGATCATTTTTTCGAGCCCGACTTTGCTCACGAGGTTGACGATCTGCGGGTATCGAGCACTGATTTCAGCGATTCGGGACGCCTGCTCTTCCGATACGCTGTGCCCTTCGATTACTACTTTGTCACCGACCACTCTGGATCCCAGGTTCGGCTGGTCGCCAAGCAGCGCGCGGATTTCGGTCAACAGTCGGCTTACGTCGGCAGGAATGACATTGACCACGTAGCTTCGCTCAATCCCCTCGCGCGGCCACAGGTGCAGCGTACTCTGCCCTGCAGCTTCGGGAATGACCAGCACCTGGCGATCGTCAAGCGATGTCGCCTGAATGACCCGCCCGTTACCCACCGCTATTCGCCTCAAAGGTCCGGTATTGAGGAGATGCGCCTGTCCCACGTAAAGGTGCAGCATCGCCTGAGCGTCACCCGTACGGCTTTCAAAGGTTCCAGCTTTTGCGGCGCTCACACCCGGCAGAGCAAAGTGGACGGCGATCGCCGCAAGCGCGAACATCACCGGACCGATGCTGGGCGAAATGCTGCTTGGGAAGCCTCGCATGATGGTTACCTGAACAGGAGGGGTTGTTGGGGTAATGGCACTTGGGCGGCAGCCGACGGCACCTGCGAAACACGATCAGGCTGCATCGCATCGGATACCCGACGACCAGGCAGCGGGATTCCGGCTGGCGAATTGTTCGGTGGGAGACTGACTCCCTGGGGTATCGGGCCTGTGGGAGATACCAGGGCGGCGTCCCTATCAGGATGCTGCCGGCTACTTGCCAGAGCACCGCCTCCGCCGACAATCATTTCCGGGCCAGACCGAATCGCCGGACGTGAAGGGCCCGGCGCGGGACGCGGGTCAAGTCCAAGGAGCGCATTCGCATCGACCGTCTTGGTGGACACGGCGTGGCGGTCGTCGGGGTTGCGAAGCAGGGCTGTCACGCGGCCAGTGCGCTGCGCGACGATCAGCCGCTGCGCGTCGTCGGGGCTCAGTTCAACCGTAATGGAGGTGAACGCGCGATTCCCGTTGTCCTCTGCAGCCGGCTTGAACTGTCGCCCCGTAGCCAACACCGCTACGTCCTGAACCAGAATCCGACTGGTCTCGACCGCCGGTGTGCCATCAGCGCCTGGACTGCGCGCCGAGTACAGCAAATCGATGCGGTCACCAGGGCGCAACATTCCCGATACGGCATTGACGTCATCGACCGTGATGGTCAGCGCTCGGATCCCCTGCCTGACCCGCGACGAAAGACCAGCGGGCTCAGCGGGTTGCAGAATTTCGGTCAGCAGCGGCTCGCCGCTTCGTAACGCTCGTGCGAGGCGCATGCCAGCCTTCGCATCGAACTGATCGGGCCGCAGTGACGAGCTCGGGGCGAGATCAACGGGAATTGGCCGAATCGCCATGTTGTCAGGCCCGACTGCCTCGCCCGCGATCAAATCAAACTTTGCAACGACCACCGGGACAGTCGCGGGCGTTGGCCGCTTGGCAGCGGCCTGATGTTTTACGATGGTTTCAGTGACATGCCGATTGGCAAAGTAGACAGCCAACGCCGCAAAGGACAGCGCGGCAAGGCTTAGCACGCCAAGCCTTGCAGCAGATCCGAAAGTGCGCCTGTTCATGGCATGGCCACATGCTTGAGGATGGCCTGGTGCCTGCCCTCGATTGCGATCATGAGCCGCTCGATGACGTTATCGGGCATGGCGACCAGTGCGAGAACCACCAGCGTGAGAATGAGCAGCGCTTCGAGCGACGCCTGCCCCGCACAGCGATTTTGCGGCGCCTTGCTTTTGGCGCCTTCATACACATTCATTTCAGAACCTCCGTCAAATGCGCCACGACGATCGATGTGCGCTCATTACGTTCGATGGTGACCACCATCTCCCGTGCGCGTCCCGCGAAGCGCAACACGGCGGGTGACACGAAAGACCGATCAGCGCGAATCGCCTCGGCGCTGCCCAGTTGGGCGGTTGAGTCCGGCTCGCGGGGGCGCTCGACCGAGACCGGCTTAAATCCCTGCGACTGGGCAAAGGCAGTTAGCTCATCAGCAAGCGCTTTCGGGTCGTGTGTGGAGGTACCAATGATTGTCGTGACACGAGCCTCACGCTCGTGAGACGTGACTTGTGACCCAAGCTCGATTGATTTGGGCAGCCATGCGGCACTGCGAGACCCGCTACGATCCGTTTGACCGGTGGGCCGCCAGCGAGTCAGATAACCGTATGAGCCTTGGCCACGCTGTCGAATTTGAACGGTCTCGACAACGTGCCCCATGAGGCGTGACACCACCTGCCAGCCCTCGCTCCGGCTGGTATGAACCGTGGCGCCTGGAGCGCCCCGCCATCGTGCTTCGATGGATTGCGTCAGCCAGGAGGCATCAACCGTAGCCGAAAGTGCCCAAACGTCTGCAATTTGCCCGTTGATTGCGACCCGAGCGCCAACCAGTTGAAGCGACGTTTCCGACGGCAGGTCAGCGGGCATGGGTGGGGAATTGAGCGCGTCCATTGGCCCGCTTGCCCCAGGCCTTGCGATGCATTCTGGATGCGGTAGCCATGCAAGCGCGGTCGCAAACATTGCAAGCCAGACCCATTGAATAAGCCTGCCGGGTCGGACGACCAGTGCGGTATGAGTGATCATTGCCTGCGATCTCCGGGAACAATACTGATGTCAAGACGATGCTCTGTCAGACCGGCGGCCCCTGGCTCGAGCCCGATCGCGTCGGCGACGCGCAGCATTCCACGGGTGACGGCGTAGCCTGCGTCAAGCGTGCCTTCGCGAAACGAGTCGAGTCGGCTGCCACGCTCGACTCGGCTTTGGACAGAATCAGGCGTGTCGCCAAACGACTGGCTGGCGTTCCATTCGTTTCCGACGAGCGCTAGGCGAGCTTTCACCCGAAGCGACAACCCGCCTGAGCCCGCCCCCTGTTGCGATGGCCACAAAGCGAGCGCAACCGGCACTTCGACGCTGCTTACGCGTAAGCCTTGACGGGCGTCCAGGCCAAACTGTTGAGGGCCCACCGGTAGTTGTAATGCCTGGACAACACTGGCTGCACGCTCGGCGGTTGCGGCAACATTAGCGCCCGCATCCAGGGGCTGTGAGCGGGAGGAAAATGCGATCGAAGAGCGTGCGCGCACCATGGGCGTTCGATCAGCATTGACCCAGAAGCGATCCGTAGCGTCGGCAGTGTGAGGGTTTGCAGGGCGCACGGTCGTCTTCGCGTACTGGGAGGTTGTGTCACCAAAGTGCCTTGTCCGGATTGCGTCAGACAACTGAGCAGCGCGATGCGGGTCATCGCATTCAGCCTGCTCGAACCGGCACTCAAACGCGTAAGCACGAGCCGCGCCGATAGTGCTTGACTGGATAGCCTGAAGGCGTCCAAGCGCGAGAACACCGATGAGCAGCACGGCGGCAATGAATGCGAACACCAGCGTTTCGATCAACGCCTGTCCTCGCTGATCGTGTTGGCTGCAAGGAATCGCGCTACCCGCTTTGCTGCGCCCTGCGTGCCAGGCAACGGTCGTTCGCTTAGCGGGCATAGGCAGCGGCAGCAGCACGATGGGCCTCGGTCGGTTTGATGAGTCGGGCCTGCCAGAACGGGCTGAACAGGCTGGCGCGCTGAGCGGGCGTAGACGCCTCGGGCGGAGGCTGAAAGTAGACTTCAGCTGCCGAGAGGGCCAACAGATACGTTTGTCCCGAGCCGTCATTCAGTCGAAGTCGCCCGGAGGTTGTACCGAGTGAATCAGACGTGCCGACCTTGCCCAGTTCGACCCGAGCGAGCACGGCAATCTGTGAAACGGGTTCGGTCTCCGAGTTCATCAGCCGATGGTCGAGATCGTGGATCTTTGAGAGCCCGGCTAATGACTGGGCACCTTCAATCGCCGAAACCTGCGCGAGCCCAGTAGCCAGTGGGTTACTCTGCGCACTGCCCTGCTGGGCAGCGTTCCAGCCCAATTCGGCACCACCGCTTCCCCAGCCGAGCGCCCAGGCTTCGCTGTCGCGGCAAGCCCCCAGTTTGAGAAACCCGCCAGCGCGCCAGTCGTGCAGCGACATGGTGTCAAGCGCCGACCAGGTTTCAAGCGACTCGTGTAGCGCAGTACCGCCGCGACGGCGCAGCCAGAACGTCCACTTGTCGGGGTCAAGGCTGCGCCCTACGCAGGACGAGGGGAGCGGCAAGCGCTGATCCGAACTGCGTGACGCCGCCGTGAACGGGTCAAGCGAGTCGAGTACGACCTGGCGCATGCGTGCGCGATCCTCCGGGGATTCGTAGCGACGCGTAAACGCCGAGAAAGCCCCGCCGTCACTGAGAGTAAACGCAAAGAAGCGCGGATCGCTGGCTCTAGCCACTTCGTTGGCGATCGCGCCCAGCCCGAAGACTCCCGCAGACCGAAGCAACCAGTCCTGGCTGCGCTCAAGCCAGACTTTGTAACCGAGTTGGGTATCAGCCCGCCATTGCTGTTCGGCAGCAGCCGCCTGCTCCGCACCCTGACGGCCCACTTTCGCGCTGGCGGCGATCGCGGACAGTGCAAGAGCCGCCGGCGGATAGGCGGCCGACAGCGACTGCGCGTTATCGGCCAGCGTATCGAAGTATTGCGCCCATGACCCCAGTGTGACCGCCTGGGCAAGCGCTACTTCCTGGGCAACGATTGCCCGGTTGGTGTAGGCAACATAATTCAGCGCTCTGGCTCGCCAGGTAGCCGCGCTGAGCGCGGCTGCGTCGGCGGCGTCATTGAGGCTTTGCTTTGCGGTGAGCGCACGACCACTGCTGAACACCGCCAGCATCAGAAACACCCCCACGATGGTGATCAGCAGGGCAAGCACCAGAGCCTGCCCCGACTGTCGACGCGCCAGGGTTTTACTGATTGTCGAGGCCATAATTGCCAAGGCCTTTGCGCTGCACAGCCGATGATTGAGCGCTGGTTGCACTGCCCTGCGCAGAGGACACCGCCGAGCCGGATGACTGCCCCGAGATTTCCAGGGCCAGGCCCGCGGTCTGGCTGCGCAGCGTCTGTCCGAACAGGCTGTACACGCCGATTGCGGCGACGGCGATGAGCGCGACGACGATGAGGTATTCGGTCATACCCTGCCCCGCCTGGCGACGGGTACGACGGTCAGGGCGAAACATTCGGGCGGGTTGCGTACTCATGAGGGCTCCTTCAGACAGGGATGACGATGAGCCCATTAAATGGAGCGAGGCTGGTCACCGCAATTCGTCATTCGGGCCTAGGCCAGGCGCAAGAGCCTGCGGGAAACCGAAAATCCGAGCGGGTTAACGAATAAGGGGGGTACTGGCCTAGTCCACCAGGACGATCTCTTCGCGGGGTGGCGTGGCACCACCGCAACGCTCACGCGACAACCCCCAAACCTGCCGGTAATCGCCGATTGCACTATCATCCGCCGGTCTTAAGCAGAGGAGACCGCTATGAATAAACGTCAACTTCTCGCATGTGTGGCTGGTGCCCTGGCGTTGCTCGGGCCTGCGGCAGCCCAGGCGCAGACATATCCGACCAAGCCTGTCCGCCTGATCGTGCCCTTCCCGCCGGGCGGTGGGACTGACGCGTTCGCGCGCCCGCTCAGCAAGGTGCTGTCAGCGTCCATGGGGCAATCGTTTGTGATTGATAACCGTGGCGGAGCCGGTGGCACGCTGGGCGCTGAGGTTGCGGCGAAGTCCGCCGCTGACGGGTACACGCTGCTGGTCGGTGCGGTTCACCACACAATCGCTGTCAGCATGTACCCGCGGCTGGGCTACGACCTTCAGAAAGATCTGATGCCAGTCACCGTGTTGTCGTACGTGCCAAACGTGGTGGTGCTGAACCCGCAGCGCGTCGCAGCGCGCGATTACGCATCGTTCGCGCAGTTTGTGAAGGCTAATCCGGGACGACTCAACTATGCGTCTGCGGGTAACGGTACGACCCATCACCTGACCGTTGAGCTCTGGAAGACGCTGACCGGAAGTTTCGCGGCACACATCCCCTATCGTGGCGCGGGCCCGGCTATGCAGGATCTGCTCGCGGGTCAGGTTGACTTCATGTTCGACGGATTGGGTACCTCGATTCAGCACATCAAGTCGGGGCGACTGGTGCCACTCGCTGTGTCTTCCGCCAAGCGCTCGTTCGCTTTGCCCGATATTCCCACGCTCGAGGAAGTTGGCGTGAAGGGCTACGATGCCCGAACCTGGTACGCCGTCTGGGCGCCTGCCGGGACGCCTCGCAATATCGTGACGCGGCTTCAGCAGGAAATCGCCAAAGCGCTCGCGGGCTCGGAGTTGAAGGGAATCTGGGATAGCCTGGGAGCAGAGCCGGGTGGACAACCGCCCGAAGAAATGGGGCGGTTCGTCGAGAGTGAAATTGCCAAATGGGCGAAGGTTGTCAAGGACTCGGGCGCCAAGCTCGACTGAACAGGCTGCCCGGCGCATCGTTGCGATGCGCCGGGGCTTTCGTGAAAGACAACCTTAGGCCGCTTTGCGCTGCTCGTAGCCGTCGAAGAACTGGTCGTCTTCGGTGGACCCTTTCAGCGCGGCGGTGGAAGCCTCGCGTTCCACCGTGGTGGTCACAGCATCGAAGTAACCCGTGCCTACCTCGCGCTGGTGCTTGACTGCAGTGAACCCCTTTTCCGCTGCGGCAAACTCGGCCTCCTGCAGGCGAACAAACGCGGACATGTTGTCGCGAGCGTAGCCGTGGGCAAGTTCGAACATCGAGTAATTGAGCGAGTGGAATCCAGCCAGCGTGATGAACTGGAATTTGTAGCCCATCGCACCGAGTTCACGCTGAAATTTCGCGATCGTTGACTCGTCGAGATTCTTCTTCCAGTTGAACGACGGCGAGCAGTTGTATGCGAGCATCTTGCCCGGGAACTGCCGGTGAATCGCCTCGGCGAAGTTTCGCGCAAACTCAAGGTCGGGAGTGCCGGTTTCACACCAGATCAAATCGGCATACGGTGCATAGGCGAGGCCGCGTGAGACGGCCTGATCGAAGCCTTTGCGGGTGCGGAAGAAACCTTCCACAGTGCGCTCTCCGGTCAGGTACGGCCGGTCGTTTTCATCGACGTCGGTGGTAACCAGATCGGCAGCCTCTGCATCGGTGCGCGCCAGCAGCAGGGTCGGAACGCCCAACACGTCGGCCGCCAGCCGGGCGGCAACCAATTTGGCAACCGCTTCGCGGGTCGGCACCAGAACTTTGCCTCCCATGTGACCGCATTTCTTGACCGAGGCGAGTTGATCTTCAAAGTGAACACCCGAAGCGCCCGCTTCGATCATCGACTTCATCAGTTCGAAGGCGTTCAGCACCCCGCCGAATCCGGCCTCGGCATCTGCAACGATCGGCGCAAAATAATCCACGTATCCCGAATCGCTGGGATTCTTGCCCTCCATCCACTGGATCTGGTCGGCACGGGTGAGCGTGTTGTTGATGCGCTTGACCACGGCGGGAACCGAGTTGGCTGGATAGAGCGACTGATCGGGGTACATCTCGCCTGCAAGGTTGGCGTCACCCGCCACTTGCCAACCTGACAGATAAATCGCCTTCAGCCCTGCCTTGACCTGTTGCATGGCCTGATTACCGGTGAGCGCCCCCAGACTGTTGACGAACGGCTCATCGTGCAGGAGCCGCCACAGTTTGTCAGCGCCGCGTTTGGCGAGTGAATACTCGAGCGGCATCGAGCCGCGCAGGCGTACGACGTCCTCCGCGCTGTAACCGCGCTTGATGCCACGCCAACGCGGGCTTTCGGACCATTCTTTTTGAAGTTTCTGGGCTTCCAATTCACGGGAGGACATGCGTGAGCTCCTAAGAGGGCAAGGTTGAGAACTGAACCAACGCCAGATTACGTCCCGAATTGCTGCGTAGCAGAAAAAATCAGCTTATTTTTCATAATCAAACTTTGTTGAATAAACATGTACTTACGACCTATTTTCACGATACGGAAATTAGTTTTCCAAAATGAGAAATCATCACATTGCGAAGCAGCATGCTGATTTCACAATGCGCAATCAAACCTTCACCCGGTAAAATAAGATGTCCATTCAGTGGGAGCCGCCACGCGCGTGTTCCTCCGCCACCAAAGGAAAAACAATGATTCGATACATCGACAGCGACTATGCCGTCGCAGGCCAGCTTGCCCCGGAAAACATGAAGCAGCTGGCCGATGCCGGATTCAAAAGCGTGATCAACAACCGCCCGGACGGCGAAGAACCCGCCCAGCCGCCCGCGGCCCAAATGCAGGCGGCGGCCGAAGCAGCAGGCCTTCAGTACGTGTATTTGCCGGTTGGCGCCGCGTATCCCGCGGAGAATGCGGCGGTCACGCTGCGCGCAGAGTTGGCGCGTCTGCCCCGACCCATCCTTGCCTACTGCAGGTCGGGCGCGCGCAGCCAAACCGTTTACTCGATGGCAAAAGCCGCTGGTTGAGGCAACGCGCGCTGAACGGCTTCCTGCGGATCAGCGGCTTCGGGGTCAACCCGAGCGGTTTCGCATCCAATCGGCCGTGCCATGGAAGGCTTCTGCCAGGCGCTCCGTAAGCGCTGCGTCGATACCAAGTTCCTGCATTGCCTGGCGCATGCAGGACAACCACTGGTCGCGTTCTCGGATACCAATGGCAAAGGGCAGATGTCGCGCTCGCAGCCTGGGGTGACCAAACCGTTCGATGTAGTGGGCAGGCCCACCCAGCCAGCCACACAGAAACCAGAAGAGCTTGTCACGCGAACTGTCGAGATCGGGCGGATGCAGTGCTCGAATGTCCGAATAAGCGGGCTCCAAATCCATCAGATCATAGAAGCGGTCGACCAATTCACGCGCCGTGGACTCTCCGCCCAATGCTTCGAAGGCTGACTGAGCGTCGCTCATGATGCGAGGCTGGAGCGCACCGGCGCTCGAAGCACGCCGCGAAGGCCCAACCAGCCGGCCAGTGTTGCAAGCACCGCGGTACCGAGCATGGCCAACGGGATCACCTGCCAGCGCGGCCGGTACGAAAACTCAAACACCGCTTCGGCAAGGATCCAGCCCACCGCGATCGCGCCGGCCGCACCAAGCAGCCCGGCCAACGCGCCGCCAAACGCCAGTTCAGCATGCTGGGCGCGGGCAAGGAAACGGGATGAGGCACCAAGTGAGCGCATCAGAGCAGCCTCGCGAGTCCGTTCATCCCGCGACGAAAGCAACGCGCCCCACAACACGACAAGCCCGGCGGCCAAAGTGAGAACGAAGAGAAACTGTACGGCCGCAACCACCTGGTCGAGCATCGACTGCACCTGTCGGACAAGATGCCCGGTGTCAAACACCGTCAGGTTTGGAAAACGTCGCACCAGTTGCTGGTCGACAGGTTCGCTTGCTGCGGAAAGATGGAAGGCGGTCAGGTACGTGGTGGGCCGATCATCGAGCGCCGCCGGCGACAGAATCATGAAGAAATTCGCTCGCATCGAGTCCCAGGCAAGCTTGCGAACGCTGGTGATGCGCACTTCAACCCGCTCTCCCGCTACGTCAAACACCAGTTGATCGCCCATCTGGAGTCCAAGCGTGCGCAATATCCCCTGCTCTGCGGAGACCTCCATTGCGTTGGGATCGAACCACCGGCCCGCAACCACCGTATTGTGTGCCGGTGGTGTTTCACCAAAGGATAAGTTGAATTCGCGCTCAACCAGGCGTTGTGCCCGGTCGCCTGTCGGGACATGGCGCGCGGCATCGCGGCCATTGACTTCGACCAGCCGACCGCGAACCATGGGCTGGAGATCGGCAGCGATGCGCCGCTCTGCAAGCGCCTGCGCGACAGCCTCTCGCTGATCGGGCTGGATGTTGATGACAAAACGATTGGGTGCGTCGGGGGGACTCGCCCGCCGCCACGCATCAATCAAATCAGTGCGGGTGATGGTAAGCAGCAGCAGCGCCATGATGCCCGCCGACAGCGCCGCGGTTTGCGCAATGGCCAGCGCCCGGCGCCGACTCCAGGATGACAGGGACAGCCGCAGCAGCGGACGCCGCGCGACCGGCCCCGCTGCACGAACCCGTGCTATGGCCCACACTGCAAGCGCGGCGACCCCGACAAACACGACGGTCGCGCCGGCAAATCCCCCTGCCGCGATGGCTGCGAGCCGACGATCGCCGGCGAGCCAAATCAGCAGAATTCCGAAAGCGGCGCATGCGATGAGGCCCGCAACCCAGGCTCTGGCTGGGGCGGATGGGTAATCACGCCGCAGTACGCGAAGCGGTGGCACACCCGCCAGCCGCAGCACGGGCCAACCGCCAAAGCCCAACAACAACAGCAAGCCCGCGACCAGCGCCTGTATAACGGGCATCACACCCGGCCAAGGCAGGGAGACGCCCACCAGCGGCGCAATCGCGCCAGCCAGAATCTGCTGAAAACCCGCGCCCAGGCCGGCGCCCAGACTCGCGCCGATAAGACCGATCCAAAACAGTTCAAGCAGCAGGAGTTTGACCAGCCGCCGCTGCCCGAGACCGGAGGCTTTCATCACGGCACAGCCATCCAGATGCCGCTCGGCAAAGCGCCTGGAAGCCAGCGCAATGGCGACCGCCGCGATGAGTACCGTCAACAGCGCTACCAGCGAGAGGAAGCGCTCGGCGCGGCTGAGCGTTGCCCCGAGTTCGGGGCGCCCGTTCTCAACGGTCTCGATTCGCGGGGCGGATTCCGCCTGCTGACGCAATGACACCTCGAACCGGTTGACATCGGCAGGCGACCCCGCCACCAGCAGGCGCCAGTTGACCCGGCTTGCTGGCTGAACCAGCCCTGTTGCAGCCAGTTGATCAAGCCCGATCATGACTCTGGGCGCAAAGTTGACGAAGCTGGCGCCGCGATCAGGCTCGAGCGTGACAAGCCGGGTTACCCGAAATGACTGATCTCCCAGGTCGATACGCTCGCCCACGTTGATGCCTAACGGGGCGAGCAGTGATGCATCAACCCAAGCCTCGCCCGGACCAGGAATGGACTGTGCAGGCGCGTCAGCGGCACCCGGCTGGCTCGCCACGCGGATTGAACCCCGCAGCGGATACCCTTGTTCGACCGCCTTGAGGGACACCAGAACCGAACGCTCGCGCGCCAAAGCCATGCTGGGGAAGGACACTGTACGAACCGCGAGCAGCGAGCGGGACGTGGCGTCAGCGATCAATGCAGCGCCGGGCTCGCGCGCGGTGGCAAGCACCAGATCGGCGCCCAGCAGCTGTCGGGCCTGGGAAGCGAGCGCCGTACGCATTCGGTCGACGAAAAGACCCACGCTTGAGATGGCGGCAACAGCGATGACGAGCGCCGCGATGAGCAGGCGCAGTTCGCCCGCACGCCAGTCGCGAGCAGCCAGGCGGAGTGAGAGGGTCAGATCGGTCATGGAAAGTCTCGATGAAAGCTTACCCGGGTCGCTTGAAGGCTGCAGCGCTCGCCCTAAAATTCGAGGGGATGGAATTGAGTTCAACCTAACTTCGAATGCCGATACCCCCATGATCGATGTCAATGAACAGACCTTTGAACAGGAAGTGATTCGCGCCTCGTTCAGCCAACCCGTTCTGGTGGATTTCTGGGCCCCCTGGTGCGGGCCATGCCGAATGCTGGGCCCAACCCTTGAGCGGGTCGAGCGGGATCTGGAGGGTCAGATCAGGCTGGTCAAAGTGAACTCTGACGATAACCCGCAGCTGTCGGCAAGGTTTCGGGTTCGAAGCATTCCGCTGGTGATGGTGTTCCGCGATGGGCAGCCTGCGGATAGCTTCGTGGGCGTCAAGTCTGAAGGCCAGATCCGCGCATTCCTGGCGCCGCATTTGCCGCGTCCCGGCAATGATCAGGTTCGTGATGCACGCGACGCTGCTGCAGCCGGGCGCCTCGACGAAGCGGCGGCGGCTTTCTCTACGGCGCTCGCGATCAACCCAGCCCAGGACGAGGTGCGTACTGAGTACGTCCGCCTGCTGATTTCGATGGGTCGTGCGAAGGACGCCGTCGCTGCATTCGAGCCGCTCCGAGCAGCGGCGCGCACGGATCTTGGTCTTGCCGCAGCGGGCCAGCTTCTTGATGCCTCCCTCGCCATCGAGGCGCTCGCCACATCCGGCGAGGTCGAACGCGAGCTTCGGCAGGCGCTCGCCGCCTCTGACTCGCTTGAGGATCGATTTCGCCTGGCCCAATGGTGTCTTCTCAACCAGCGCTGGCAGGAGGCCATGGAGTTGTGCCTGGAGATAATTGGTCGTGATCGTCGCTTCAAGGACGATGCAGCGCGCAAGGCCATGCTGGCCGCGTTCGCGCTCTGTGGCGATGCCCAACTGGTCGGCAGCTACCGGCGGCGGCTGAGTGCCGGCCTATACTGATCGTCTGCACCTGACCGCCCGCGCAAAGGAGAACCATGACGCGCTCGAGCGAAGAACGGGTACTGCTGACCGTCAAGGACGGCGTAGCCGAAGTCTGTCTGAATCGCCCCGACAAGCTGAACGCATTGGATTCGGCCATGTTCGACGCGCTGATCGCGACGGGTGAGCATCTTCGAACCCTGGCCGGTCTGAGGGCAGTGGTGCTCACCGGCGCTGGCCGATCGTTTTGCGCCGGCCTCGACATGGAACGCTTCCAGGCAATGGCTGGCGGCAGCGATAGCGCTGCGTCGCTTCGGCTGGGGCCCCGAACCCATGGCGATTGCAATGTTCCTCAGTATGCGGCGATGGTGTGGCGGCACATTCCGGTGCCGGTGATCGCAGCGGTGCATGGCGCGGCGCTGGGCGGCGGCCTGCAGATTGCGCTGGGAGCCGACATTCGGATCGTTGCGCCTGATGCAAAACTGGGGTTCCTGGAAATCCGCTGGGGCATCATCCCCGACATGGGCGCGTTCGTGGTGTTACCTGAACTGATGCCGGCAGACCGGATTCGCGAGCTTACGTACACGGGCCGCACCTTCAGCGGCACAGAGGCGGTGGCAATCGGGCTTGCGACCCGTGCCAGCGAAACGCCACTCGACGAAGCCCGCGCCCTGGCCTTTGACATTGCTTCAAGAAATCCCGATGCAGTTCGTGCAAGCAAGTCCTTGATTGCGTCGGCCTTTGCAAATGTCCAGGCCGCCCAGCTGCTGCGTGAATCCGAAGCGCAGATTGCCGTCATGAACGGGGCTAATCAGCGCGAGGCCGTGCGAGCGCAATTGGAAAAGCGCGCAGCGACCTTTGTTGACCCGGTTTAGGGAATTCCGGCCGGGCATGACCGCGTTGAAGCGGGCGTCAGATGGAGCGGCGAAACCAGAGGGCGGAGAGCCCGAACGCCAGCAGACAGAAGAGCGCCGACGCGCCAGCGAACAATGCACCGATTTCGGTGTCGCGACGTTCAAGTGCAAAGCGCGAAGTAAGGTGCTGATACACCTTGCGCAGGTCGACCGCCGAACCTGCGTAGAAGTATTCAGCTTCAGTCACTTTGGCAACCGCCTTCAGCGCCTCTTCATCGAGCCGAACATAAAACGACCACCCCTCCAGCCCGGGAATTGAGCCGTTCGGCGTGCCGAATCCCACCGTGTAGACGCGCACACCAAGCTCAGCCGCCTTACGCGCGGCCATCACCGGATCGGGACCGTTGGTGCGACGGCCATCGGACAACAGCACAATGGCGCCACCGGTGTATGACCCTGGCGCCACCGCGGCCGCAGCGGCTTTCGGCGCCGCTTTCGGGGCAGCTACCGGCGCCGGCGGCCGGCTCTCGACCGCCCCCCGCCCTCGCGCGCCATCGCGACCAAATCCCTGACCGTAAAGCAGCGACTCGAGATCGATTCCCGCCTCGGGCATCAGGGTGGCGAGTGCCACCAGAAGGCCGCTGCCCGTGGCCGTGGCACGCTGCAACTGGAAGCGGTCTATTGCTGCCAGCATATCCTCCTTGCGGTCGGTAACCCCCTGAACGACCTGCGCGGATCCCGCAAACGTGACGATTCCAACCCGGATGCCATCGGGGAGTTCTCGAATGAATTCGCGGGCTGCAACCTGTGCAGCGTGGATGCGGTTGGGCTCAACGTCATTGGCGAGCATGCTGCGCGACACATCGATTGCCAGCACGATGGTCATGTAGTCGGCGGGCAACACGATGTTGGCCGCAGGCCGAGCCGCCGCGATCAGTGCCGCCGCAATACCAGTGAGCAGCAGCGCAGGCGGCACATGGCGGCGCCACCGCTGCCCGGGCCCTATCGCCTGTCTGACCAGAGAAAGACTCGCGTAGCGCACGGCGTTTCGGCGGCGCCTGCGCAGCAGCCAGACATAGAGCCCCACCAGGATTGGCAGGGCCAGCAGACCCCAGAGGAAATCGGGCCAGATGAATCGCACGGCTTTACGTTTCAGTGCTAATGTCCCACTCTACCATTCACCAAAGCTCTGGTTGGATCTTTTGCGATGCGGCGTGGTGCTTTCTACAGCGGCCGGTCGCGCGACCGTTCCGGTCGCGCCGTGGAGACCGCCGGACAGACGCCGAATGCGTCCCGCCCGGATTCGGTCGGCCAAATGCGTCCCTCGCCCGCTGGCGCCGCTCAAGGCGGGGCGTCGCGCGGCCCGTCATCACCGCCGGCCAAAGGGTTGCGGGCCAGGCTTGCCTATCGCTTCAATCAGTACCCCAGGGCCATCGCTTTCCTGGGTGGCCTCCTGATCGCACTATCCGTTGTGCTCGTCCGAGATGCGCTGGCGCCGCCAGCGCCCGCACTGACCCAGGAAGACATTGATGCTGCGGTGTTGCACACCCTCGAAACCCGTGATCTGCCGTCACGCGCCGCGCGAGCGGCCGAAGCGATTCGCCAGTCCGTGGTACGCATCCGAAGCTACTCGGTCGATCCAAGCGAGCCCGAGGCAGGGCTGAAAGAGCGCGGCACGGGAACCGGGGTCGTGATCATGGAAGACGGTACCCTGCTGACCAACCTCCATGTGGTCGCTGGTGCGGAGGAGCTTCGCGTCACCTTCTTTGATGGCAGCGAGACCACCGCCGCCCTGGCTGGTGCGAAGCCCGATAATGATTTGGCAGTGCTCAAGCCCAAGCAGATTCCCGATGACCTGCCGCCCGCAACCCTGGGTGCAAGCAACCGCCTGGCACCAGGCGATGAGGTCGTGGCGGTGGGCTTCCCCTTTGGGATCGGGCCATCGGTCAGTGCCGGCGTCGTGTCAGGACTGAACCGCGAGTTCAAGTCCGAAGATGGCGAGCGCCCTCTGAAGGGCCTGATCCAGTTTGATGCAGCCGCCAACCCCGGCAACTCGGGCGGGCCGCTCATCACCATGTCCGGCGAGGTGGTGGGTATCGTCACCGCCATACTTAACCCTACTTCGGCCCGCACGTTTGTCGGTATTGGTTTTGCCGTCACGATCGAAAGTGCCGGAACCGCAATCGGTATTCCTCCGTTCTGATCTCAAAGGAAATCCGCCCCATGCAAGTCCAGGACTCGAATTCGGCGTGGAGCCGGCGAGGCATTGCCCCGCAGCGCCATGAAGTGGCGGCGCTCATGGAGCAGGTGCTCTATGAGGTCAAACGAGTCGTCGTCGGACAGGACGCATTTCTTGAGCGGGTGCTGGTTGCCATGCTAGCCCGGGGGCATCTGCTGGTGGAAGGCGTGCCGGGGCTGGCCAAGACGCTTACGGTTAACACGCTGGCCAAAACGCTTCGGGGTACGTTCAAGCGCATTCAGTTCACGCCTGACCTGCTGCCCGCTGATCTGGTGGGCACGCGCGTGTTCAATCAGAAAACCAGTGAATTCAGCACATCGCTGGGGCCGGTGTTTACCAATCTGCTGCTTGCTGACGAAATTAACCGTGCACCGGCCAAAGTGCAAAGCGCGCTTCTTGAAGTGATGCAGGAACGACAGGTGACGATCGCAGGTGAAACGCATCGCCTGCCCAATCCGTTCCTGGTCATGGCCACCCAGAATCCCATCGAGACCGAAGGCACCTATCCGCTGCCCGAGGCGCAGGTTGACCGGTTCATGATGAAGGTGCTGGTGGGCTATCCCAGTGAAGAGGAAGAATTCGTCATTGTTGAGCGCGTAACCGGCCCTCCCATTGAGGTGTCGCCCGTGGCAACGACCGAGCAACTCGCCGCACTGCAGGCCGAATGCCGACGCGTGTATGTTGACCCGGCACTGGTGCAGTACGCCGTAAAAATCGTTGCGGCCACGCGCAAACCGGCCGCATTCGGCCTGCCCGAGCTCGCCCGCTACATCGGATTCGGCGCCAGCCCGCGGGCCACGATCAGCATGATCGAAGGCGCTCGCGCCCTGGCCATGCTGCGCGGCCGAACCTATGTGCTGCCGGCCGACGTCATCGACCTGGTTGCCGACGTGCTGCGTCATCGTCTGGTGCTCAGTTACGAGGCCCTGTCTGAAAACCTGTCGCCTGACCAATTGATCGGCAAGCTGCTGCGCGCGATTCCAGCGCCCGACACGCCCCTCTCCACCCATGTGAAGCTGGCTGAGTCAGCCTGATCCGTCCAGACCCGTACCCGCTTCTCACTATGCTGCGCTGGCTGAAAAAGCGTTCGACCCATGTCGAGGCGGGTGCCTCTGGCGCGCCCATCGCCGCTGCGGGCGGCCCTCCCCTTCAGACCGTGCGCACCGACCCGGAGCGATTACTGAAAAGGCTGGAGTGGACGGTCGTTCGCCGACTCGATGGCATGCTCCAGGGCGACTACCGAACCTTCTTTCGGGGCGCGGGGTTCGACCTTGCCGATCTCAGAGAGTACGTGCCGCACGACGACGTCCGTCATATTGACTGGAACGTGACCGCACGGCTTCAGGTTCCCCATGTGCGTGAACACCAGGAAGACCGGGAGGTCGCCGCCTGGCTGCTGCTCGATCTATCGGGTTCGGTGGATTTCGGATCAGCGAACATTTCCAAGCGAATGCTCTCGCTGGAATTCAGTGCTGTGGTTGCGCGTCTTCTGACGCGACGCGGCAATCGCATCGGCGCTTTGATCCATAGCGGCAGTCACCAGGACGACGTATTTGTACAGGCTAAATCCGGTCGGCGTCATGTGTTGCATCTGATGCGCAGCATTGATGCGGCAAGCACCGGCGGAACCCCGCACGATGCAACCGAGCTGGGTGCTGTGTTGTCGAATGGGCTTGCTGCAATACGCCGCCGGTCTGTCATCTTCGTGGTCTCTGACTTCATCACGCTTCCCGGTTGGGATCGATCGCTTTCGTTACTCGCCAGGCGGCATGATGTCGTTGCAGTACGTCTCTTTGACCCCCTGGAAATCGAGCTGCCCGATCTGGGCATGATTGCGCTGCGCGACGCTGAAACCGGCGAAATGCTCTGGGTTGATAGCAGCGACCCAAAATTTCGGCAGCGGTTCGCCGATGCAGCGGCCGACCGCGAGCAAAAGCTTCGCGACGCCCTGGCGCGAACGGGTGTCGATTGCCTCGAGCTTGCCACTGATGAGGCGCTCGACGAGTCCCTGGTTCGGTTCCTGCAGTTTCGAAAGCGTCGCGCTCAGCTGTCGTCAGGCGCCTTCGGCGCCGCTGCTGCAGCGGGTACCGTCTGAGCATCCTGCATGATCGATCCTCGAACCCTCAGTTTCCTCTGGCCGGTCCTGCTCTGGCTGCTGGCGATCGTCCCTGTGGCTGCTCTTGCAATGTTGCTGCTGCGCTGGGCCCGTTCACGTGCGCACACGCGCTATCCCGGGATGGTGCCGCCGTCGCTGGGCTCGAGCGGGCTGTGGGGCTTCATCGGCCGCTACGGCCCTGGCCTCATCGCACTCGCCGGACTCGCGCTGCTGCTGGTGGCCATCGCCCGGCCGCGAGCGATGCTCGTCATGCCCACAGCGGTGGAATCAGTCATCCTGGCAATCGACACCTCAGGAAGCATGCGGGCGGCTGACGTCAAGCCCAGCCGAATCGAAGCCGCCCAGGCGGCTGCGCGCAGTTTCGTGGACGGAATGCCCTCCAGGCTGCGCACGGGAGTCGTGTCCATCTCCGGCACGGCAGCCGTCGCGCAATCGCCCACCACCGAGCGCGATGAGCTCTATCGCGCCATCGATTCGTTGCAATTGCAGCGCGGCTCGGCCATTGGCAGCGGCATTCTGGTGAGCCTGGCCGAACTCCTTCCTGGCGCAGGGATTGATGTCCAGAAAATTTTGAATGAAGCCTCAGGCGAGGGGCAGCGACCGGGGCCTGCGGGATCCCCGCTACGCGGCCCCGCTGAACCTGCCAAGCCCGCCACCACCAGCGCGGCCGAGCCGGGTTCGAACCGAAGCGCTGCAATCGTGCTGCTCACCGATGGCCAGGGCAATACCGGACCTGATGCCATCAAGATGGCCGAGCTTGCGGCGCAACACGGCGTCCGCATCTTTACTGTGGGGGTAGGAACGCCGGAAGGCATCACGCTCAACGCGCAAGGCATGGCAATGCGCGTTCGGCTGGACGAAGAGGCATTGAAAAAAATCGCTGACGTTACCCTGGGCGATTATTTTCGCGCCAACGATGCAACCGACCTGAGACGAATTTACAAGGAGCTTAGCTCCCGGCTGACGCTTGAGCGGCGACAGCTTACTGAGGTCACCGCGTTTTTTGCTTTGGCTGGATGCATCCTGATTATTGCCGCTGCCGCTGTATCGCTGGCACGTACCGGGCGAATTGCCTGAGCGGCTGCGTATTCAAGCGCCCGAGAATCAGCCGCGATCAAATTCGATTGCCACAGATAGCCCGACACCCGCAGGACCAGATTCCAACGCCAACTGCGCTCCCAGAAGCCGCGCGTATTCGCTGACGATCGCGAGACCCAGACCGGACCCCTCGCGAAGCCTGTTGAGGCCTTTCCTGATGTCACCGATACGCAGGTGACGGTCATCGCTCTCTACCCTGGCGCGGCTGCTGAAGAGGTGGAGAAGCAGGTAACGTTACCGATCGAAGTTGCACTATCAGGACTGCCTAACTCGATTCGGCTCTTCTCGCACACGCAGTTTGGCCTATCGTTCAATGTCATCACCTACGACGATAAAGCCAACGTCAACGTTATTCGGCAGCAGGTCAACGAGCGACTGCGCGCCGTATCTTTACCAGCCGGTGTCGAGGCAACAATTGCCCCTAACGCCACCCCGGTGGGCGAGGTACTTCGATACCGTCTTCGCGGCGCGGGTTACAGCCCAGTTGAATTGCGATCCATCGAAGACTGGGTCGTCGAGCGCTCCCTGCGGCAGGTTCCAGGGGTCGCAGATGTGATCGCCATGGGTGACGCCATCAAGCAGTACGAAGTCCAGCCTGACCCCGACCGGATGCGGGCCTACAAACTGACCTATCAGCAGTTACTTGAGGCGTTGGGCCGGGGAAATGCGAACGCCGGGGGCAGCTATGTGTCGCCGGGCGGACAGCAATTCACGATTCGCGGCATCGGACTGCTTCGCAGCACCGAAGACATTGGGCGAATTGCGATCGCTACCCGAAACAACACGCCGATCCTGGTCTCCGATGTTGCTCAGGTTGCCATTGGCGAAGTGCCGAGGCTCGGCACGGTTGGTCAGGACGATGACAACGACATCGTCACGGGCATTGTCGTGATCCGCCGAGGTGAGAACCCGTCTGAAGTGCTTCGAAGGGTTAAGGAACGAATCGCTGATCTGAACGCCAGAAGTCTGCCCCCAGGCGTCGAAATCGTACCTTTCTATGACAGAACCTGGCTGATGGAGCGAACCTTGCGCTCCGTGTTCACGAATCTTGTCGAAGGAGCATTACTCGTTTCGCTGGTGTTGTACTTGTTCCTGTCCAACTTTCGAGCAAGCCTTCTGGTAGTAATGATCATTCCCCTCTCGCTGCTCGCAACTTTCCTGGGCCTGCGAATCATGGGGATACCCGCGAATCTTCTCAGCCTCGGAGCGCTCGACTTCGGCATCATCGTAGACGGGGCGGTGATCGTTATTGAGAACATCATGCACCGCTTGGCAATTCGCGGCGAGGATATCAGCGAGCGCGAGCGGGCCAAGCTGATCGAATCAGCGACAAATGAAGTGGGCCGGCCTACGTTGTTCTCCATGTTGATCATCATCGCGGCACACATCCCTATTTTCGCGCTTGAACGGCACGAAGGACGCATCTTTCAACCGATGGCCTTATCGGTCGCAGCCGCATTGATCGCGTCGCTGATCCTGTCGCTGACGCTTGTACCACTGCTGGCAAGACACGTTCTTCGCCGGGGACTACCTCATCATGACAACCGATTGGTATCGCTCTGCAAACGCCTCTATCGGCCTGTTTTGTCATGGGCGCTGATCTGGCGAAAAACCGTGGTGGTATCAGCGCTGATCGCATTTTGTGCTGCCGTGGGTGTCGCGACAAAACTCGGTTCCGAATTTCTTCCGGAATTGAACGAAGGAACCTTATGGGTCAATGTACGTCTTCCCGCCAGTGTCTCAATTGAAGAGGCGCAATCGGTTCTGCACCAGCTTCGTACGGCCATGTGGCAAATACCTGAAGTGCTATCCGTGGTGTCGAAAGCTGGCAAGCCTGAGGACGGCACCGACCCCAAAACCATTTCGATGGCGGAGATGTTCGTTGACCTGAAGCCCCCTGAGGCTTGGCGCAAGCACCTGACGCGCGACCAGTTACTTGAGGAGCTCGAGCGAGCCGTTCAGAAAATCCCAGGCATGGAGCCCACTTTTTCTCAGCCGATTCGCGACAACGTGCTGGAATCAATCTCTCAGATCGACGGGCAGATCGTCATAAAACTGGCAGGTGATGATCTCACCGTGCTGCGAACCACCATGCAGGCCATTGAGCATCAGGTCAAGCAGGTCGCAGGGGTCTATCGCGCTGAAATCGACCGACTCGGCGAGTTGCCGCAGCTGCTCATTGAGGTCGACCGTGATCGCATCGGTCGGTACGGCTTGAATGTCGCGGACATTCAAGATGTCATCGAGGCGGCACTTGCGGGACGCCCAGTCACCAGCATCTGGGAAGGTGAACGTCGCTTCGGACTTGCGGTGCGCCTTGCTCCGGGGCAGCGATCCCTGGCGCAGCTTGCGAATATTCCGATCCCCACGCCTGATGGCGGCTACGTCGCCCTCTCTGCCGTTGCCAACCTCCGTGAAGCCGGCGGTGCAATGAACATTGCGCGCGAGTCGGGTCGGCGAACCATGGCAATCGGTATTTTCATCCGCGGTCGCGACATGGGCTCGGTCGTTGCCGACATGAAAGAGAGGGTCGGTAAAAATGTACAGATTCCGCACGGCTATGCGTTGAACTGGTCGGGAAAGTTTGAAAACCAGGAACGCGCAATGAAGCGGCTGAGCCTTGTAGTACCGCTGTCGCTTGTCCTGATCTTCGTTCTGCTATTTGATGCCTTCAAATCGCTGAAGGCCGCCCTGCTGATCCTGGTGAATGTGCCGCTTGCCCTGATTGGTGGATTTGTCGCGCTATACCTGTTGGATATTCCTTTATCGGTGTCGGCCGCAATTGGATTCATCGCCCTATCGGGCCAGGCAGTACTGAACGGCGTGGTCATGCTCGCTGTGTTCCAACAGCTGCAGACCGGTGGCATGACGCTTATCGAGGCTATTACAGAGGGTGCAATCCAGCGACTGCGTACCGTTCTGATGACCGCACTGCTGGCGGCGCTGGGCCTGCTGCCGATGGCACTGAGCACAGCGATCGGCGCCGAAACACAGCGCCCGCTCGCGATCGTTGTCATCGGTGGACTGGCATCGGCGACGCTGCTGACCTTGATCGTGCTGCCAGTGCTTTACGCGATGCTGTTCGGACGCAATGCAACGCTACCAGGCAGCACAGCACCCCATGCCGCGTAACGAGGCGGAAGGTGCGCCTATCGATACACCAGATCCCTCAGCCAAAGGCTTAGCCCAGGCACGAAGGTGATCACCGCCAGACACGCCACCACCACCGCCACATACGGCAGGATTGGTACGACAATCTCGTCTTAAGAAATCTTGGCAACCGTACAGGCCGCAAACAGGTTCACACCAAACGGGGGCGTGATCATGCCCAGCGCAAGATTCACCACCATGATGATGCCGAAGTGCACCGGGTCGATTCCAAACTGAATCGCAACTGGCGCAAGGATGGGGGCCAGCACCACAATCGCCGCGCCAGTTTCAATGAACATATCAATCACGAACAGAAACAGGTTCACGCCGATCAGGTAAGCCACAGCGCTATCGAAATTTGCGGCGACCCAGTTGCCCACCGCCGCAGGCACGCCTGCCCGGGTGATCAGAAACGCGAACAGACCTGCGGTCGCGATAATGAGCATGATCACGGTGGTGGACACTACCGTCTTTTTGAGCGCCCGCACCAGATCGTGCCAGCCAATGGTTCGGTACACGAACATGCCGACAATCAGTGCATAAAACACAGCAGTCACTGACGCTTCGGTGGGCGTGAACACACCCACCAACGTCGCCGACGGCTCGCTTGCCCGCTTTCTGATTCTGCGCTCCGCGTGCGACTTTCCCGACCCCAACCCGAGCTTCGGCCCCGCCCTCGGGATCCTTTCGAGTGACCCGGGGGCTTGTGCTTTGCCCCCGTAGCGACTAAATTCCGCGTCACGCCAGAAAACCCTCTGGAATGATGCCCAGATTTGACCAAGGAGACCCTCATGTCAGGAGTTCGCAGCCGGTTTATCAAGCCGCTGATCGCGGCAGCCGCCATCGCGCTGCTGGCGGGCGTTGCCCAGGCGCAAACGGTTCTCAAGCTCGGACACGGTTTGCAGCGTGAAGCGCATTACGGGGTGGGCGCGGCCCACATTGCCAAGGCCGTTGCCGAGCGTATGGGTGGGCGCTACAAGGTCGAAGTCTTCCCCGACTTTCAGCTCGGCGGTGAACGCGAGATGACCGAGGGTGTCCAACTGGGCACTATCGATATTGTCTGGACCTCTTCCGGTCCGGTGGGCAATTTTGTTCCCGAGACCCTGATAACGGATATTCCCTTCCTCTTCCGGGACTATCAGCATGCCCGTTCTGTCCTCGATGGTCCTATCGGGCAGGCAACGCTCGACAAGTGTACCGCCAAGGGGATTGTCTGCCTGGCCTGGGCCGAGAACG
>Ga0194118_10001027_pt1 | contig 42411 bp, 48 predicted proteins | sample TA2MahsurfametaG_2_FD_148662 | JGI IMG/M metagenome (GOLD analysis project Ga0194118, IMG submission 148662) | Freshwater microbial communities from Lake Tanganyika, Tanzania - TA2015013 Mahale N5 surface | ecosystem: Environmental > Aquatic > Freshwater > Lake | place: Tanzania: Lake...
GGGTCACCACCTTTACCTGGTTCGCCACCTTTACCGGGGTCACCACCTTTACCGGGGTCACCACCTTTACCTGGTTCCTCATCGTCACCAAAAGTAACAGTACTACTGTGTATACCGGTTGTAATTGCCTCAATTATATATCGATAAGTTGATTCCGTAACAGGTACATCCCAATCAACATCTAAAATTTGATCACCCTTCTCATCCGGTGGTGAAGCTTTAACAACTATGCCAGTGATATTTGTGCTTAAATCTTTTACTTTGTCACCAACTTTATAAACATTTTTCTTTGGTGGTTTTGGTGGTAATGGCGGTGCGTGGTCCACCATTTCGTGATCATCGTGCGGTTTACCATGTGTTTTTTCTATTTCTTTGATAAAATCTTCTATTTTCTTACTACGTTTGTTTGATTCTTCTTTTAAAAGAATGTAAATTTCATAGTAAGTGCTATTTGTAACGTCAATAGTAGCGTCATCCACCTTTATATAATACTTGCCACCCAATTTTAATGGGGTTACAGCAGGAAATTCTGAACCGTCTTTGAAAATTCTTTTTATATTTAAACCATCTTTATCTAAATCCCTATTAATAACGTAATCTGTTGCAAAATTAAACAATGCAAGATGCATACCTCTTGCAACTGCATCACTTACATGTTCTTGAAACACATGATACATTTCATGTGCTAACACGGCGATGGCACCTTTATCGGTCAACCTATCAAAAAAATCTGGGCTAATATAAAGATTATCAAACTTATCAACACCCATTGTATCTATAGTATTATCAAAAATAACTGGTACTTTATTGATAAAAGAGTGAAATAATGGTATCTTTTTACCGAGTTGACGTTTAAAACCTTCTAAACGAAGTCTTTGTTCGAGAGTAGCGCCCGCACTCTTTTCAGTGCTCTCAGTTAATATGCGTTTATAGGTGTTAAAAATCTTATCACTATCAACATTAGCCATATGTAATATTTATGTTTATATTACATGTTTAAGTTAAATGCCTCAATAGTGTATTTAAATGGTTGACCATCAATATTTTTTACCAAATTAAGCATTTCCGCAGCAATATCTCTTATTTCTTTTTGAGCATCTGGATGATTGCGGAGAGTTAAAAAGTGGTAAAACGATCTCCAATTAAACATTAAATCAGCTTGAATCTGAGAATTATAGGTCTTGAAATAACGAGCGGACTCTTTAGCTCGTTTTCGACCAAGAGCAGGTTCAAGATCTTTTACACATTGATGATATAAAGTATTTCCAAGTTCAGTATAATCTTGAAGAATCTTAGTCCACTTATCATTCTGAACTCCTAGCATATTATCATCACCTATCTCATCAAAGTTAGACTCAATATCTTTCCAATCGCTAGGAATAAGATATTTATCTTCTTTTATTTCTTTGTATCTAGCAGATTCACCATTAACACTAACACCAATCCGATGCTTAAGAATGTGAATGTGGCTAGCAATATCAGTATCAACAAGGAAATGAAGAGAAGACTTTTCGAAAGGTGTGTAATGGCCTGCATCAGCCAGTTGTTTAAGTAGTTTAGGTATTCTATTAATTTTTTCATCGGTAAGATTTCTACTAGTTGAAGTCCATGCTGAACATGCGTGAATTGAATCAGATCCGTAATAACCAATAAGTTCAATATTGTTTTTCATTGTTTGAATTTATATACTGTTTAATTGTTAGTTTACCATTGTGAATAACAAGGTATTCATCTAAATTTGCATCCACGCAAATGTTATCATCTTGCGTAGGGTCTTGGTATTTTTCTCTATTATAACAATAGATTTTATTGTTACGTGAAAACGTATGACCAACTATTTGCTTTAACCCATCGATCGGTTCAAATTCATCAACAAAGTCTAGCCAAGTAATACCACCTACACTTTGACTACCATACCGTGCACGACCTGCACCGTAAGCCCAATAGTTTTTAGATGAAATAATATTGGTGTGAATCTTTTCCAACTCACTATTTAAAAAATTATCTATATCGTCATTTGTTTTAACATGTGGTGGTATGAATCTAGGGTGCAAACCTGCATGTGTGCATAGATAATCATCTACCCATATGTACCATTGAAACCGTTCTTTTACATGGTTAAAGACAGGATCTAATGCATCTGTAATGCAAAGGTCTTTATTCATTGTATACCCTGAACATTGAAGATTCTTGTTCGTAAAGAAATAATGTAAGTCATGGTTACCCCATAATGTAACAGTATTATCTTGAAAAATAAATTTCTTCAAATACTTGGCAGTCTTTTCACAATCATATAATGTATCGTAAATATGTGAGTCAAACCAATCACCTAATACAACAATAAAGTCAGGTGACTCTTGTTTAATTATACTGTGAAGTTTATATGTTTGGTGGTGCACATCACCACAGACCAGTATTCGTTTGTTGTCTGAACTTAGTTTCATTTTATTTGGTGTTGCTAGTTTGATCTACAAGTGTATTTTTCTTAATTTTATTACTCCATTTTATCTCATCGTAGTTCTTATTGTAGATAGTTTTATTTACGGGTCTTGGTTTTGATCCTTTTCCAGCACTCATAAAGTGTTATTGTAATTGTTAATGAACTGCACAATATTAACTCTACCCACTGGGTTCATGCTATGCACTACATATCTAGGGTGTTTGATAGAAAGTTTCGAACAATAATCTACCATCCATTTAGCGCATTCATAACCTGTTTTTTCTTTGTATTTGGAATAGTTAATTTCACGTTGACCTAAAAGCGTTATAGGTTGGTAGTGTGAATCAGCTAAATCATGATCATAACAAATAAATGATGGTGGGTAACCTTTTTCTTTAACCAACTTAACAAAATCATTATAATTTCTCACTATTGTATAGTCAAAAGAAGGCATCTTTACCCAGGTTACATCAGCTGGATCTCTTATATCATCTAAAAATATATAATAATGTTTCATTAAAATAATATAGTGTATCCTGTATACATATCAATAGAAAATCGATGGTTTCCCATCGATTTTCATTTCATAATTGTAAGTTGTTTTTAACCTACATCATGTAATCTACGTTGTTTAGGTGGTCTTTTAAACTTTTGTTTATCTTCAGGTGAAATTTTTTCACGCTCACTCTTATCAAGTTTACCATCTTTGTTGGTATCATACTTTTCTAAAAGTTCTTTTGGAACTCTCGGTGGTGCATGATGTGGTTTACCTTGATCGTTTTGTTTTTGATTATCAGCAAATACTGTGGCTGTAATCATCATTAAGCAGATACATATAATTGTTTTCATACATAATTATTTATAACTCAAGAACATTGCTTAATATCCCCTTAATATCCCCTTAATATTAGCTTAAACTAAAAATGGTAGCCGCAGAAGGGTTTGAACCTCCGACCTTTTCCGTGTAAAGGAACTGCTCTTCCACTGAGCTATGCGGCCTAAAAAATGGCGTCCTCGACAGGATTCGAACCTGTGACCCTCTGCTTAGAAGGCAGATGCTCTATCCAACTGAGCTACGAGGACATTTGGTGGTCTAGATAGGATTTGAACCCACAACCTAACGGTTATATGCCGCTTGCTCTAACCATTGAGCTACTAGACCAATAAAATTGGAGCAGGTGGTGGATTTGCACCACCGATCTTCACGTTATGAGCGTGACTAGATAGACTTCTTCTCCAACCTGCTATAATGGTGCCTAAGGCCGGACTCGAACCGGCACGGTATTACTACCAGCAGATTTTCTTACCACTATAGTTTTCACTACCTTTACAGTTCGTGGTCTGGACTATACCTTAACCATAATCTCACGATTTTAGGTTCCAACCGTCTAGTCTCTACACCTTCCTATTTAGTAGGCTTGGCTCGGGATTGCCAGCTAAGGTTTCCCCGAATTTGATTGGTTCTACATCCGAAGTTTCCTTCAGTGCACTCAAAAACTAAGTCTGCTGCGTCTGCCATTTCGCCACTTAGGCTAAAATTATTAAAGAACTTAAGAACAAATAATGTTCTTATTAACTACCAAGATATTATACAAGTTCCTTTTTGAATTCAAGAACTTTTTTAATATTTTTTATTCGTAACTTTCCCTATCAATATTAATAACGTATGGAAATCTTGGTACCTCATCACCTGGTGTGAGGTTAAAATATTTTACAGTAGCACTTCTACCAATATATTTATCCTTATTCTTCCAAAGCTCTTTAAGGTATTCACGATCACCCTTAATGTTACTTCTAAATTCTATACCTTTATGATTTTTAAAAGTCATGTAACCAGCCATACCTGTCTTGTTACCTTCCCCTTCAAAAATACCGAGAATAGTAAATTCAGAATCTTTAAATTCTTTACGTTTAAGTAAATACTTACTTCTTTTGTTTTCGTAAGGTCTATTCAAACGTGCCATCTGACCTTCATACCCCTTTTCAACGTATTCTTCATATAAAGAATTTAATTGATTGGTCGTATACGCTAAAGTTGTAGGTACTTTGCGAATACTCTTTGTTGGTGTTATACTTTCAAATTGAGTGTATCTATCTTCAAAGTTAAGTTTTGAATCTACTATATCGTATATCCAATACTGTATTGTTTCAGCGCTCTCTTGAAAATCTTTTACTGTAGGTACAGTCTTTTTTACTAGCGAGCAAATTTTATTAAAATCATGTGATAATCTATCACAATAAAGCTCACCATCTAAAATTGTGTTAGGGTGTTTGTCGAAGTAATCTTTTAATTCATCTAAAATATGCGGTGCAGAAATAATAGGTTTACCATTACGGCTCCACATACCATCTTTTTTCACCAAGCAACGAATACCATCTAACTTAGGTTGACTATATAAAGGGTATCTTAGATCATCTGCATAATCCTCATACTGTTTAGCAAGCATAGGCTCAGTAAAAGTAAAATTATCAATATCTTTAATATGATCAAAGCAACCACTTGCTTTTTTCTTTTTCCATAAAGCTTGGGCATCTTTATAGGCCTGTTCATTATCTGTGGTACCGTTAGCTTTACCTACGTTTTTACCTTTGCATACAGTCCACTCTGTTGTTTGGATAGCTCCATCTAACTGACCATAATGTGTTCTGTATTTATTTTCATGGATCTCAATCGTCCATGTCTGTATAGCTCCCGTATTGGTACGAGAGTACAAGATAGGTAATTTCATAACCTATATATAGTATGTGTATTTGTAGATGGTTCAAGAAAAACTTGAACCAATTTTATTGAAAATTCAGTTGCTATCTTATAAACCTCATCTGGTTGATAATTTTCTAATGTTCTACAAAAATAAACAGTATCAATTTTTTTCTGTTTAATAATTTTCAAACACTCTATACACGGTAAATGGGTAACGGCTAGTATCTTTACTTCACCTGGTTTGACAAAATTCAAAACGTTAGCTTCAGCATGTATCACACGCTTACGTTTACCCTCTCGGTCATTCCAGTTAATCTCCACATCACTAGGTGCACCATTATATCCAAGAAATAAACTTGAATCGTGTTTAATTGCACAGGCACCTACTTGAGTATTCGGATCTTCGCTTCGATAGTCTGCAATATCATGCGCTAAACGCATTGCAGTCTCTATCCAATTACATCGTTTTCTCCCGTTCATAATCAATCGTAAATATCATCAATACGGGGTGTAGGGTAACCATGTAAATACCCGTGAATTTTACCTTTTAAATATACATAATCCTCGTACATACTCTTATCTCTAAATCTACCACCTAACTTCTCCCATGCATGTTCGTTATAAAGTATAGATTTAATTTCAGATAATCTTGATTCAATATCTGAATCAATAGGTCTATAGTGGGTTAACCATCTCTGTTCAGTTTTCTCTTCAAGTAGCCATGGCTGTCTAAACTCATAATGGGGTGTAAAGTGTTTTTCTTTTTTGCTCATGCAACAGTTGCATGCAATTGCACTCTCTACAAGTTTAAGATGGTTGTCACAATCTTTTATAGCCTGTTCGTAGAGTTCACGTTTAGATTGTCTTGCAAAGAGACGATACCTTGGATCTAAAACATATTGTAAATATGCATGAAGTTCAGGTATGACTTCTTTCTTTCTGTTTATTCTTTTAAAATCTTTGGTTTTACTATAAACACATTTGAAACCGACAAGATCAAAAGCTTTTTTTATTTCCTTGTAATCTCCACGTAAACGATTCTCAGGGCGAATTTGAAGGTATCTAACGTAACCGTGCGGTATAGGTTGGTCAAGTTTAACTGAAGCAATGCTCCACCTCTTATCCAAGAGTTTATTATACTCAGATATTAATTTACGATATCTTTTATTGTTTAACTCTTGTTTTTTAAGAAGCATACTACATACAACTTGTTGTTTTAGTCACCCTATGTATACCAGATCCTCTACCAGTATTACGACCATATGGTGCATATTTACGATAATCTTGAAAAGATTCTGCTGATACAATCTGTACAGTACCTGCAGTTTTATGACCGTATACCATTATACCTTTTCTTGCTACCTGCTTAACGTTAGGTGCACATTTACTGCAAATATGACTATCAAGTATTTCAACTCGAGCTTGCTCTACTTCGTTGTTACACAATTTGCAATTCCGCATACATTTTATAAAATTGGAGCCTAGGACAGGAATCGAACCTGCAGTTGGCTTTCGCCGCCAGTTTACAAAACTGGTCCCTTACCATTCGGGGCACCTAGGCATTTTTAATTTGCAAAGATATTAAGCGATTTGACTAAGGAAATCAAGATATATTTAATGTAGAACTTAAACCCTTACTTTTATTTTTTTCACTATATGTAAAACCAATTACTTTTTCTGGATTATAATATGAAGGGTTGGTAACATCTTCCCATTTATAAGTGTAACTACCTATATGACCCAATTTAATAGATGTATCTAAAAATACTTTAAAACCTGCTTGTCTAGCTCTAAAACAAAAAGAAAAATCTTCACCTAAATAGTAGTGTTGGTTATCATAACTCCAAACGTTAGGATGATAGAAAGGTATTTGGGGGGCATCAAAAGATGTGTTGCACAATTCTAACTCCAATTTTTCCTGCATGACTTTATATAGATATGCAGTGGTATACATAAACCCTGTTGCAACAGCTTGCACTTCTACTATACCACCGTTTTCACAATCAAATATAACGTTTTGATTATCAAATAGCTGAATGGTTAATTGAGGGTAACCTTTAAATGAATATGCTCCACCGATTAAATCTACATTTCGCGATTTAATTTTAAGAACATCTTCATACTTAAAATCAATATCACTATCAATCCAAAGAAAACCCTCATAACCTTCCTGCAAAGCATCGTAAATTATACGGTTGCGGGCCTGGTCAATAGCTGAATAACCTGGTATTCGCTTAACATCGATACCATTAAATTCGCATCTTCTAAGTTCGTAGTCAGTGTTATGTTCTATTCTATTGGAATACGGTACCAAAATACAGAATTTACTCATATTATTTGTTAGACAAAATACAAACTTTTACAGACTTTTTAATTATAAACCCCTCGTCGTACAAATACTTAACTATAGGTCTTGTATTTTTAACAAACTGTTCAATTTCTAAATTTTTATCAGCTACATCTTTCAAGAAGCAAACAGTTGTGCCATTTTTAGTAATAGCTACTTTATAGTCATTGACCATAAATATGTCTTCTTGTTTTATGTTTACCATACCTATCATATAATATTTACTTCTCGAAGTGTTAAAATAAATATTTTAAATGAAAATAGTTAACTTACTTTTTATATTAAATCAACTTAGATTATTCCATTGGCAAACTAATAGTTTTGCTCAGCATGAAGCATTTGGCAAAATATACGATGAATTGAATGATCTCATTGATATGTTTGTTGAAGTTTATATCGGTAAATATGGTCGTACTTTTAATTTTAGTGGTGGTTACGAAAGTAAACTTTACGATTATAGTGATAGTAATGTTGCAGAATTTGTAGAAAAAACTGTAGAGTATTTAACAAATAACTTACTATCACAAGATGAATATAACCCAGCTACTAATTCTGATTTGTATAATCTACGTGATGAAATGTTAGCACAAATCAATAAACTTAAATATCTTCTTACCCTAAAATAAGTAGAGGTGATAAGATTGTACCTAAAACAAACAATTGAGGTGTTAATAAATCTTTTACCTCACTTTGTTCGTTAAACATGTTATACATATTGTTAACGTACTCAATATATAATTTAATATCATCGGGATTTTTAATTTTTTCAATAAAAAAGCTGTTACAATCTTGTACAATATTGTACATTAGTAACAGCTTATCTGATTTATACCAATCTATTTCTGTACTATCTCTTAAATGTTCAAATATAATATATTCTTCATATGTACCATTTAGATAATTCAGCAAAAAATCTGCATATTCATCTAATTGGTCATTAGTCACATATGAATTTATATACCTGGTCTTTAATTACCATTAACCATTTTTCTAAATTGTTTGACATTGTATTCAATTCTATTGTATTCAATGTCGGTGACTTTATGCTCAATTAAATCAGCTAACTTAATAGATGGTTTGTTTTGTAACCCAAACGTACCACTGTATGTATAACCAAGAATACCTGCTACAATAGGGTTGGATGTATCACAAGATCTAAAACAATTAAATTGGTTATACCATGAAAACTCCTTAGCAAGAGAACAACCGAGTAAATGATGCGGTTTATCATAATTGATAATACTATCATCAAACAACATCTTAACAAGCATTTGTCTACCTGTACATTGTCTCTTTAACTTACTATCACCTTTACCTATAACTTGATAAAGGCTAAGATCGAAACTTAATGCAATATAGTCTGCATTATCAGACATAAACTTATAACAATTGATCATTTCGTCATAAGTCTTACCTTGTACTACACCAATCTTCGCACCTGGTAAATCTTTGTATGTGGTGATAAAAGATTTGTAGTTGATAACCGTCTCTTCGTAATTCTCCAATGAATCAGGTATTACATAATAAGTCGGTCGGAGTTTGTCGACATAATGAGCAAATTTGCTTGGATCAAAAGCTTTACCTAATTCAAATATAGAATTATCAAGTAAAAGCTCTTTACCGTTTGTACGAGATGCTTGATAAAAAAGCTCGTAATCTTTATGCAGTTCACATAAATGGACGAGACAATAATTGTAATCGTTAAAACCTAACGACTTGTTTAAAAGATCAATTGGTACTTCGTGTGATATGAGCATACACGTCTATGTTATATGGTTTCCAAATAAAATCAATTATTATTACTTCTGAACATTAATATCTTAGTCACGCAATTAACTAAAGCAATAAGTTGCTGGTTAGTTAGCTGGATACTTGCTAGATTATGAGACACAAAATCAGCACCTTCTTTATTACCCCACTCTGTGAGTGTAACAAACTGTGGGTTACCGTTATTAACCCACTCCACAGATACTGATCGCAATAAAGCTTCCTTCTGGATTGGGTTCGACATGTTACTCATACATCGATATTTACCACCTGTTCAACAATCTTCCATGTTGCATCATTACCTCTTCCAATTTTTACAATCTTACCTAATTGTGTGAGTTCTCTCAATAACGTATTAGCTTTAATAACATTTACATCAATATTATCAACAATTCTTGATACTGTAATTTCACCAGTCATATTTAGAATTGCAGTATATAGTTTATTCTTCTTTTTACTCTTTACAGACATTGCTTCTTCATTAGTTTCCTTCTTTATTGTGAAATCGTAACCATTGAGTGTTATAAACGCATTCAAGATGTTGCATGGACCGTATCGGTTTTTACTGAAAAATATTGTGCGACCACCATCATTTTCATAACCTTCCATTGGAACAATCTCTAAATTAGCATCTACAGTGTGTGGTAATAGAGTGCTACCTTTCATAACACCTGTCTTAGTTAAATGAACTATAAAACAAATTGCGCATTCGTTTGTTTTAGCAGCTTTAACTATTTCTTGAACGCAATATTGTTCCTTTTCTCTTGAATTAAATTTAGAAGATGTTGTTAATGATTGAAATGAATCAATAACGAGAAAATCAAGGTTCTTTGTTTTTTCGATCAACAAGTCGACATCTGTTATATTTGCAATTGGTACTTTTGTACAATTTATTCTTGTTGATGTATATGCTAGCTGAAAAATATTTTCTTCACCTGTAGCATACCCGACATTGTAATTGTCTGATAGACCGTTTAATATTTGCAACATTAACGTTGTTTTACCACATCCAGGAGCTGCTGTTAATGTAAATGCACCACCTGGTAAAAATCCATCTGTAAATAAATTATCAATCTCATTTATACCCGATTTCATCTTACGATAAAAAATATCAGGTATTTGGATGTCTTCAACTTTTTGAAATGTATTATGTTTTTGCAGATCTAATTGCATTTTTGTAGATGGTTATATCCGACCCCTCTATTATATTGGGAACCAAAAAAACATCAAGAAAATTCTTGAAAGAATCAACAGATGTTCATAAGATCTATAAGCAATGAGTAAACCATCCAATAAAAAACCTAAGTCGGGCTACCTTACTTGTCTCATCACCGGTAAACGTCATTACATGTATGGTCCACCATTTGAACGTAAGATAGCAAAATTTGGATCTTTAGAAGAACTAGAAAAACATTTTATAAGTAGTAAGGCAAAGAAACTTCTCAAACAAGGTCTTTCACAGCAAGAAGTTCGTGACAAGTTAAAAATAAAGGCTAAGCTACCTGAAGTTGATGATATTGTACTTGTACGTAACAAAATTAAGAAAGTAAATAAGCGTGAGAAAAAAGTTGATAATACTAGTTATCTACAAAGTGAAGAGTTTTTATTGAAAAAACAAGAAGAGCTTGCAACAAAAAATACATACGAATCATTCAAAACTTTTGTGGAATTATTTACAGGTGGCCCTAATCAATGTCAGATACCTAATGGTGGTACTTGCCAGCAACCACATATTTGGTATCAAAATGATGAATATTGTGATGGTTGCACCTGGTATAATTATTGTCTAGTACCATCAAAACGAGTAAGTAAACACTTTAAGAATCGATAGTCTTGCGTATTATTTTTATAACGTTGACTTTGATTTGATCAGATATAGATTGAATAAGTTTTTGATATAATACATCAAAATCTTTGGTACCTGGATACAACCCTTCCTCTAAAATTACGCACGCAATATTAGTGCATATAACATCCATTAACTCTTTTCTTTGTGTTTTTTTAGAGCTTTTGCGTCTACTCATTAGTCTTTCTATATGTTGAGTAAACAATATCATCAATAGATAGGGTTACGTCTCTTATATTTATAGATTCATACTTCTTATATACATCATCTTTATTGTAATTTATAATATTAAATTTACCAATATCTTCACCAAGGTAATTATATATATTAATTTCATTAGTACCGTGCCATACATATATTTCTTTAGCATCCTCATTTACATATGAGTAACGTGCTTGATGTATTACGGTGAGCAGTTTATTGGAAATCATATATTGTAATTATATTTTTCAAACAAATAAACAAGATTTGTTCTTTTTATTATATTGTTTACTGTCTGTTTTAATTGTGGTGTGTAAAATGTCCTATCGTACCCGTTTTTGTCTTTCTTGCATTTTAAATTAATTTTACCACACACCACTTTAAATTGTATATTATGGTAACCGTTGACACGGTTTACATCTTCAATTTTATGTGTTGAGCAATATATATGCACCATTTCATGTATTAGTATCTCCGCTATGTATTCAACCCCTTTTTTAAAATAACAAGGGTTTAGTACTAAAAAAGGATGTTGTGTATTATTAAACGTACATGCTTTAACATATACCTCTCCATATGTATTTTGTATAGGGTAAAAAGCTATTTGACATAGCGGTAAACTATTATCAAATAGCTTTTTATTTAAATGTTTATATAGTTTTAAAAAATCAGATATAATCTTCGTCTGGAATTTTTGAAAATTTATTTTTCTTTTTGTTCTGTTTACCTTGTTTGTTTTTACGCTTGTTACCGTGTTCTCTTTTATCTGAGATGTCTTCATATATGTTGCTATCTACAGTTACATCGTAATCCAAATCATTAGACGGGTTACTATGTTGTTCAGGTGTATGCGTTCTATTAGAACGTTCATACTCTTCCCACATTTGTTCTATTTGTTTCTTTTTCTCTTCTTCGTTAATGTAATTCTTCATATTTACATTTTATATACTTTATAATACAGTATATTGAAATCAACCACCGCTTAGCGTTGTGAAATAAATTTGATTGGTGATTGGGTTTTGCATTTTAATTAATATAGTGTTATTATCTGTATTGTAAATATCTATAATTCTAAAATTTTGCGTTATTGTAAGAAAACTTTTCTTTGCAACTGTAATGTGTATTGTTATAACATCTATTACCCCATTCACTCTATATACGTAAAATTTTGGGGTGTAGGTATTGATAAATGATGCCGTAATTGTTTGATATAGAGATTCAAATATCTTATATTTGGGGCTTTTATATTCGTTTGTCTCCTCTAATATTTGCAAAGCGCTAGTATCGTTATATGTTAAATAAAAGTCTTTTTCAACGGATGTAGTTACAGTATTATCTCCAAATTTATCAAATATTATTTTAATTATATTATATTCTGTATCTTGTATACCAGATAAAATAAATCGTATAGGGTTAGTTTCACTATATAATTCGTTTGCAGTTAATGATGTTATTCTTGTATAGTTAAAATAGCCATCTTCATAATCTGTAAACGTACCACCAGATAATGTGGTCAAATCTGTAATAAAACTATCATTATCACTAAAATTAGTTATACCTTGCGCAGTGTTACTATAGTAATTTGATGTTAATAATAATGAATTTTGATCAACAACGTAAAATAAATAACCACTAGTTACAGGGTATGCTGATAAAGCAGCATTATCTTCTGTCGAACTAATGTAAATTGTTTGGTTCATTTTATATATTTATTATGAAGGGCTCATAGTGTAAATAACTGGGTCAGCAGGTTGACCAGTATGTAATCCTGAATTAACTTGAGCTGATATAGTATCTCTAATTTGTCTGTAAGATATTTCGAAAGTTAAAGTGCGTAAAATTTGGCAAGTTTCATCAACTAAACCATAGTCGTCAAATGTAACTCTAAACCCTATACTATCCATATAAGGTGAACCGTTTGCCATAAATTGAGGATCAACGTATACTAATCCTAATTCTCTTGATGATAAAATAACTGTCTCCTCTGCAATTATACTAGGCGCTACCGGACCAGTACCATACATGGCACCATCTGAATAACCTGGTTCATCACCAATAAAGACAGTGTTATAATAAGCTGAATTGGTGACATTTAATTGGCATGATGTATCGGGATTGTCTAAAATCAGTTTAATCCAATAACCACCTGGGACATTTGTCACCACCGATGTTTTTGTTCGTGTAGGTGTCGGGGTTGGTGTAGGTACAATTACATTAGGTGTACGTGTACGTGTAGGTGTTATATCAGGTGTTTTAGTTTGTGTTGGTGTCTGCGTTCTTGTTCTTGTTGCAGTGGGTGTAGGTGTTTTAGTTCTAGTCTGTGTTGATGTTAAAGTCTGTGTGGGTGTTTGAGTAGGAGTTTGTGTTCTGGTTCTTGTAGATGTTTGAGTGTTTGTTCTTGTTTGTGTCGGTGTACTGGACCGGGTTTGTGTTGGTGTCTGTGTCCTTGTTCTTGTGGGTGTTTGTGTCTGTGTAATATTAGGTGTTGTAGTGCTTGTACGTGTTTGAGTTGTTGTTCTTGTTTGTGTTGGTGTTACAGTCTGCGTAGGTGTAGGTGTAGCATATCCCTCCACACCTCTAAAATTTAAGTTTTTTATCCAAAAATTGTTATTACCTGATACACCCGTTGAATAACTTAACCCTGCACGAACAAAACTACCCGGTGGGGTGAGATTTACATCTTTAGTGTAATATGTTACAAACTCACCTTTATTATTTTTAAATTCAACTGTCACTGTTTTACAAAAATTAAGTAAATTTACACGTACTGTTTTGTATTCGTCTTGTAATGTGCTAAGCTGTAAAGTTGATGTGTTGGGGTAATTTGTATTTGGATAAAGATTCAAACTACCACTGTTATCTATAAAACTATAGTTATCTGATTCACCACCTCTAATTGTTATACTGTTTGGTACTGGGTTATTTGTACCACCTGTTATACCTGTACCTGATAATGCAAAATAACCATCAACATCAAAAGCAACAGCTAAGTAAGATCCTTCAACACCTGGGTTGGTTGTAACGCCGTTAAGTACGTAGTCTGTTCTTGGAGCATAACCTAATCCAGGCCCAGGTGTACCGCTAATTACTTGTTGTAAAGAATTACCTATAAAAAATATACAAAATCCGCCACCTAAAGCACTTGTGGATTGAAAGAAAGAATAGTCGATAGATACAGAGATGTCTTTTCTAGGGTCAAACGTTAATGTATTATAACCCGACTTGAGAACTATACTCGATGATTTTGTATCGGTTGGTAAATTCATGTTGTTTAAAATTTATATAACCCAGCTGTTTGATCCCAGGTACCAATATTTAAACCTACTTGAGGTGTTATATAGTCTAAAAATGTTGCGCTTACACTATTAGAATAACTTTCATCTCTTATAAGTTCATCACCAAAATAACATTTATTAGTTAACAGTGTAAATATACCTGCTATAAATCTAAATTGAAGCTCTTGAATACAATACGCTCCAGCATTATCATACATTTTTGTAACCATTGTATATGTATCTGCAACTTCATTATACGTTACCGTAGGATCATCACAATTTTGTGGGTTGAAAATATATTGATAATTATCAAACAAACCATTTGTATAAAAACTTGAAAGGTAACTCGTCATACTAAATTGTGTTAAATTAGTATTTGGATTTGGATATATTTGTTTGAAGTCGTAGCTTGCTAAATCAAATTTATACACTGTTGGGTATATAATTTTTAAATTACCCGATACAGCATTTGAAAGAGTTGTATTGAAAAATAAAACATTCTTATAATCTTCGTTATAAAAATAATCACCGAATTTATCTATCGATAAATCATTCTGATTACGTGTTATATAAATTGCTGGTAAGAAATTACCTATAAACTTATTAGTGTTGTAATCGTAATTTATCCGATCAATTACTCTATAATTATCTGTTTCAATGAGTAATGTATCATAAATTATATCGAAATCTATTAAGTTGTTTTTTACTTCATCTCTCACCACTACAGGGAACCGCACAAAATTAGCACTTAATGCATCAGATACATTAGATATAATTGTATTGTTACCTGATCTTACATAAACATCACCTAATATGATATTACGTTTTGTGTAAATATCTAAATCACTCGATAATCCTGAAACATAACTGTATTGTGTGGTAGAGCTTGAAAGTATGTTATTGTAATATGGTATATTTTGACTATAAAAATCATTTGCTCTTAAAGCAAAAGGATTGTAGTTTATAACTTGACCGTTCTCTACTCTCACATATACAAATGTTCCACCTTCAATAATTTTATTTTCTGTTGTAAATGTCCAACCTGTACCCGATAATGCTGCCGGTTTAAATGTTGGTGGTTGTGTAAATGTAGGTCTTAATGCGTAATTATTAACACCACCTTCTACCAATACTTGATAATATAAATTTAATGCATTGCTAATACTACCTGGCCATAATGGTGAATCAGTAGATGGTGTTTCATATAATTTTACACCATTGTATTCGTTTATAAATGTGTGACCATCATATGTTTCAGTTCCAACATATATTGGGTTGTCTATTATATTACAATATAAATCGTTAAACGAACCACCGAATACATAGTAGTAACTACCACTTAAAGCAAACTCAGGTATTTGATTTACATTTATAAGTTTAGTGAGAGGATTAAAATAGTAATAATTAACTGAACTTAACTGATCAAATGTATTAGCAATTTGACCGGTTCTTATATAACCATCTATTTCCGGTGTTGTAGCTGTATAATTAAAGTCTAGTTGAGAATATCTAGGCCAGTTAAGAAAGAACCCATCAAAATGATTGCAAATATACGTTACCTCAGACTTTGAGGTGATATTTGTAGTTATAAATACTGTTTTGAATAATGCATAACTGTTACCGTAAACATCTGTTTTAAACTTTATAATATCTGCATTATTATCTACTAAAAGTTTTTGTTGTCTATTATTTACAGGGTATATAGCGTTATTAGCTGTACTATATACATCAGGGTTTAACCAAATATTGTTTTTATTATTCTTAAAAAATGAAACACTGTCTGATGGTTTACTTACATTACTAAAGTCTAATTCTAAACTTTGATTTAAACTTTGATACCCTTTGAAATCAGGTAGGTTTTCATCATTTTTTATATCACCGTAAATATATTGATCTGATAAAGTATGTTTGAAAACTGTAGTATTGTATACAAAGCTTATTTGACCAGATGTGCTATATGGGTATACTGCAGGATCGGGAAATATTATAACACTATCAGGTGGTAATGATTGAGTGTTTAAACTAAATGAAGACTTTATTGGGTTGTAATATAATAAACCGATACGTTGGGGTAAATAAAACCCACCTACATCTTTTGCTGAATATAAATTGTCAGTAGATTGTTTAATTGCAAATTTGATGTTAAAAATATTTTGATCATTTGCACTGTCAGAAGTTGTGTCAAATAATACCCCTGTTACAGACTGAGATAGACTATTTGTACTTAAGTAATAAAAATTAGTACCAGCAAATTCTTGTATTAAATTCTTATAGTTTAGTAAATTTAAATTAGATGATAAACCATCATTAATTGTGTTAATGTAGTCTTTATCATAAAGAGCAAATAAATCATTAGGGTCTGGTGTAGGTGTATATGTTAGATATTTTGAAAGTTCGGGTACTATATACTGAATGTTTTCAAGTTCGTTAATTATAGCATCAGTAAAATTTAAAAATAAGTTACTATCTATCTCTATTTGTTGTGAATATGCTGATAAATTATAATAGTCAGTATCGTCGTATAAATCTTCAATTAAAACACGTGTATTGTTTAGTATGTAGGTACCGTCAATATCAGATTTATAAAATTCTGATTTAAGTTCGGTATCATTATATGATGTGTAGATTGTATTGAATATTACATTTTGTAGAGTTTCTCTTGTACCACCTAAATTGAGTTTTACAGGTTGAGCTTTTACATTTTCGCGAAGATCTATTAAATCTCTACATATAGCTTTTATTTTTCTTGCAAAGAATGGTATTGCAATATCTATATCTTGTTTACTATTGTAATCTAATGTTGTAAGAAATCTTCTCTCATCTTGTGTAAAATAAGTTAATTTTAAATCATAGAAAATAGTTATATATGATAGTACTATTGTTTGCTCATTTGTGAGAATGATATTATTTTTAATCTTATACCATTCAGACAAATATCTTCTATATGAGTCGATATATACCTCAGGTGTTTCATTAAACTGTTTAAAACTACCTAGCCAAGAAGAAAATGAAAACGGACTTTGATAATCCTTAGCTATATATACATTGCCTAATAATGTTATTGAATCGTTAGGTCTGTATTCCGAAAACCTTTGTATATCAATTGGCATTATTAGTATTTATTGCTAAATCAATCAGCACCACTTAATATACCAACTCCTTCACTTAATGTGAATATTATGTTTCTATCCACATAACCATTGTCTATATACCATGCAGATAATGTGCTATCATTCCATGAACTTAATAAACTTGGATTATTCCATGCTGGATATTGTTCGTAGTTAGGAAAAGTTATTTGAGTGTTTATCGAATCATCCCAATTTATTACACTGTCTAATATTGTACCATCTATGTAATTATTCCATTTGTAGAATGTGTAGTATTTATCAAGTAAAACTACTCTCGTCTCAGCAGTTTCAGTATAAAAATCTTCAGGTAGAACAAGGTTCCAACCCCATGTAATATCTATAGATGATAATGGAAACGTTTGTGCAGATAGTGCATCTATATATAATGGCTGTAAACTATACAACTTTGTAAAGTTTTCGTATGCTACAATATACTGATTATTTCTATCAAGTATTGCCGTAGCAATATTAAGTGGTTCAACCTGACTACTGTATGACGGTGTTTGAAGATTTGTGTTTATACCATATACTTGATTAAACACATTAGTGCGTTTATCTAAATTTTCATTCCAATTATTACGGGTACCGAAAAGATAATTTCTCTTAATCGAAAATATATCTACTAATCTTGATATTTCTGCTGGGTACCGTGTGAGTAAATCTTCTTTAACGTATTTTATGGTATCGACACCGTATAGATCGCATTGTGAAAATAATGATTCGATATTACAGGTATCTATATCTGATATATTAGGCACGTAATTAGCAATTTTTTCGTATATACGTTTACCTAAAGTATTGAAATTAGCATCAATATCACCACCTATTTGGCCTAATACGTTTTGAACTAAAATATTACTTTCAGCTATCGTAGGTTGTGTTGCTAATGATTCATAGGCTTTATAACTATCAAAATTTTCGTTCACTTTTGCAACTTTACCGTAATTATTCTTATTGTAGATAGTAAACGGTTGACTTACACCTGATATAGCTTGGTTGTAAAATATATTACCGGTATTATCAGTATAAGAAGGTGGTAAATTTGTAAGAGCACCAACAGCAAAAATTCTAATATCTTCACATGATGCAGCGGGTACATTACTCAAATAAATTTTACCTTTGACATATGTAGGTATGACATCATTGTAAATAGGGTTTTGAATTTGTATTGATGTTGTAGGTGTGGTGTAACTTGTTATAAGTTCCCCGTTTTTATTGATTAACCCTATAAACAATGCATTGGGTATTGCACTGATAAAAAATATGTTAAATGGGTATGGTGAAGCACTTAATGGTATATAACTTACTGAATAATTATCTATTGTTCTAGGTCTTACAACAAATGATAAAACACCTTCTTTTAATTGTGCGCCATTGATATCAAACGTGCTTAAATTTTGACCTTCACCAACAATACCATTTGAAGTTACACTTAAACTTACAGGGTTACTCGTCGCAACATAATTAAATGTATATACCACTGAATTAACATTTAAGATGGGTAAGTTTGGTCTAATTATCGACTGATCAAAGTCGGTTGTATCAAGAGTGAAAAATATATTGTATGAACCTGTACATGAAGTTGGTAAATCGTCAACAAAATAAACATCTTTAACACCTGATGTACCAGCAAATACAGAATTAGGTGTTTCGTATGTTGTAGTTATATAAGTTTTGTTTACTGTGTCTAATGATATATAAATTTTATCATTAGATGTTTCAAACCTATCAACAATAATATCGTCAAATATATTTAGAACACCTACTTGTTCTCTTATAACGAATCGGTGGGTAGGTATAAGATGTGAATAAGGTTGTTTTGAATAATTGTATACATCATATCTTGGGCTAACACCACCGCTTGCATAGGGTATTATTGAATACACCCCTTGAGTGCTTTCATAGGTTTGCCAACTATTGTATCTATATACGGTAAAAGGTGGTGAATAAGAACCAGCGGTTAAAATTGAAAAACCTGAATTATATACACTAAGTTTATCAGGCACATAATCAAATATATCAACAGTACGGTTTACTAAGTCTACAATACCTTCACCCAATTTATTAATTAACTTTAAAGTAATGTTATACGTCCCTGGTGTTGTGAAATGATGGGTTGCTGTGATAGATTTTGAATAGGTACCATCACTAAAATCCCACAACAAATATTGATTACTATAAATGTTAGAATTATATGTGTCAAACAGAGGTACAAAAGTCAACGGGGTATTTGATAATGTATAAGCTGATAACGATATATTATTAAACACATCGTAAACTTTAAAATTAAGATATCCGGTTGATTGTTCCATATTATATTATTTCTTTTTCGTAATAAACCTGTATTTTATTAATAAGATCTGTTACATTATAATAATAAGGGAACATAAACTTCTGCAACGTTAAGTTTTGTTGAGTTATGTTTTTGTCGCCTTCAGGGTAAATTGCATTATAATAAATTAAACTTACACCGTTACGTTTTATAGTACCGTTTACCGTGCTAAACGATAAAACTCCAGATACAGCTAATATTTGATTTGATAAACGATCAAAATCAATAGTTTGTCCAAGCACGTTGTTTGATAAGCTAAAGAAATTAGTAATTGTATTTGCTATATCTTGAATTATAGATGTTTTTGTACGGGTTATATTATCATCAACGATAACTTCTAAATAGCTATCCCTTACAACTTCTTCAACTGTGTATACTTGTGATGCAGCAATACCTAAATTAAACGCTATATACACCGGGTCAAAAACAATAGGGTTAGTAGTAAGCATACTAACCTGGTTTACCTCATCAAGAATAATTTGTTTTTGAGAACTTGTTAAAAAATTGGTTCTTGCTTGTGTAGAATTTTGCGGTGTTTGTTTTGGTACGAGGTAAATAAACACATTATTAAATGATGTTGATGTACCATACAACACCTGATTTTGTAAAACTCTACTATCTTCTAAACTATTGTTTAATCCAATACTTTTTAAATATGCATACTGACCGTTAAGATAATCTGTATTATTAGAAACATATACATCATGTATAAAACCTTTAAAATTACGATTTATAAATGATTGATAATCATCTTTTGTAACAAGTCTGTATTGTGAACGCACTAACTGGGGAGCGTTTATTTTAATTTGATCGACTGTTTCAGGGTTACTGTATGGTGTAGATGCAACCGTATTTGTGAATGTTAAATTACTAACATCTGTGGTGGTTGCATAATTTATTGTTGATGGTTTAACATCAGCAAGGATTGTATCAAACTGAGGTGTATTATAAAAGAAAAGAGGGTTGCTATCTAATACACTTGCGGCAATCTCACCTGATGTACCATCACTTTTTAAATAATACACAGCAACCGAATCACCTACATTTAATTTCTTACCTGTTATATCATTACCAAACTTTATTTCGTAACGTTGATTCTCATTAAATCTTACAGAGAATCTTTTTGCATTACCTGATTCGGTGTATAATGTTGTTGTACGTTTCCACTCTTCCCATTTTGTTGTACCTGCTTGTTTAACGTAAACAAAAATATTAAAATTATCTATAATAGTATTAATATTATTAACTGTATCGTATACAGTTAATGTAATAACTTCAAAATTGTCACCTAATGCACTGTAGAGAGGGTATTCTTGAATTTTACCTTCGTATAAAACATTCTTATTAGAAAAATCAGTTAATAATTGTGCACCGGTTTCAGTTTTAGCAAATGTAATATCTGATGTAAATGAATAATTGATACCATTGAATGCAAAATAACTATATCTTGGTATTGTGTATATGTTAGGTGCTAATGCAGCGTTAGCTTGCACTTCAAATGGTAACACTGAAGTTTGTGGTCCAAGCGGGTTATAATCTAAGCTTTTAACAATACTATTTATATTTTCGTAAATCTGAGCTTTTGAAAAAATAGATTCACTAGCATTCTTATTGAGGTAATAAATCAAATAATGGTACGATACGGATACCACATCAATAAACGCACTCCAATTACTACCTTCGTAATTTTGATCTGTGAATACGTTGTTACGAGATAATCTCTCAATTATTATATCTTTGAGAGACACAGCATCAAATGCTGCATAACCTGTGTTGCTTAAATTGTAATTTTGTATGTTGTTAGCCATATTTAAAAGTTATAAAAGTTAAAACCGGTGCTACCGAGTGTGCCTTTTAATGTGAATATCGTATATGTATTTATAAATGGTACAGTAATCATTAATATGATATTATATCTATTTTCATCTGTCACTGCTTCTACGCGTACTTTTTTAACAACAATTCTGGAGTCGTTTAATACTATACCATTAACTATACGTTGCGCTATTAAATTAGCAGTTACCTCAGATATTGGTAAAAATAAAAACTGCATTAAGTTTAATCCAAACGTTGGATTTAACAGCTTTTGACCGGGAAATGTTATAAATATATTACGTATACTATTTTTAATAGCTCCAAGGTCGTATTGCGCCTTGAGGTCGTTATTTGAATAGTTAGCGTTAAGATAATCAGTTCTCGTATTTTGTGAATCAATATCAAGATTAAGATCTGAATATTTGTATCCAGAGCTTGATACTACTGTATTGGTTAATTGGGATAAATTGATATTACCCATATCATTATTTAATTTTTAAGTCGAGAACATAAATAATATTGTGAACAAAAAATTCTTAAAAATTTTAGAGAGCACCTTAAATAGAAATACTAGAGGTGGCTTTTTAGTGGGTGACATTGTTAAGTTTAAGAAAAATTTCAAAAACTTAACATCCTTCAAAGCACTTAACGATGAAGTGCAGAGAAAGCTTATCACGTATTCATCTTCTGATTTACCTATACGTGTATCTAATATTAAGAATCATTACCCATCAGCACAGCCTGGTAATGATGATAACATGATAGGTATTGTTGATTTAGATCTCTCACAAGAAGTATCACCAGGCAAATTTCATGAATATGTAACATGCCCACCTGACTGTGTAGAAGTAATTGATGTTTATCCTAATCTTACACCTGTTGCAGGTAGTATTAAATATGATAACAAAGAACAGATTAAACCAGTTGAAGTAGCTAAATATGAAGAAGATGAACAAGAAATAGTTAAAAATCAAACAAGGAAAACGTCGCAAGCCCCAACCATAGGGTCTGCGACGTCTGACTCTGATTTAACTTTACAAAATACTCAGGTTAACATACCACACGGTAACAAAAACAAAATAGAAGATCAAGGTGGTAAGAAGTCATATACTTCAATGTACTTAGGTATTCGTTAATAATTTACTTAAATTGATAAAACATACATAAGCATTTATTTCTTGATCAGCAACAAAGCTCGCTTTATATATGTAGTCGTGTATACATATTAAAGCGAGTTTTTTATTGTCTTCTTTTATTGTTTGCGTATCGATATAATCAAACAACTCACGCAAAAGCTTTTGAAAGTCGTTATTAAATAACTCTTGCTTTTGTATCATATACTGCCTGACTTTTAATACGTGACCTGAAATTATTAATTTGTATATATCCTGTACAAACCCATTACTAATACCCTCGCTATCCTTAAGAAGTAAACCGTTTACAGTGTGTTTCTGTATTTTGTTAATTATTTGTCTAATATCAGGAAAAAATTCTTTAACAATTTGATCAAGTATTAACTTATCATAAGTTACCTTTTCTTGATCTAAAATATATTGTATACGTTTTGTGACTGCTAGTTTATCATACGTTAATTCAAATGTTTGACAGCGACTACGCAATGGGTCAATTATACGATGCTTATAATTAGCAGTTAATATAAATCTGGTATGTTTACTGTACTCTTCTATTACATTACGTAAAGCTCTTTGCGAATCTGGTGATAAACCATCAGCCTCGTCAAGAATAATAACTTTAACATTTTCAGTTAAACCTCTCGTTTGTGCAAAACCTACAACTTTGGTACGTATAGTATCAATACCATTTTCATCAGAAGCATTAATATATAGGTATTGTGTGTTAAGTAATTCTGTTACTATAATTTTAGCTAACGTTGTTTTACCTGTACCAGGGTTACCCGTGAATAAAAGTGTTGGTATATCAGTGTTTCTATATTTTTCAATAAAAACCTTATTTTCATTACCTAACACCATATCGCACAATAGTTTAGGTCTATATTTCTCCACCCAAAGAGAGTTAAATTCTAACATATTTTAATTTTAAATAAACTTGTAAAAAAGTCAATAGAAAGTTGAAAGTATTATATCAATATATAAATACGTTTGTATGGCAACATCTAAATCTAAGGCTACTGCTGCACCTACCAAACCTACGAGTGCAACAACTATCAAACCCACTACAACCTCTACAGTTACATCTGTCAAGAAGGGTAAGTAATCTTTAAAATAAAACAGTAAGGCGCTCAAGTGAGCGCCTTTTTTTATTTGTATTTTTGTATAAAATAATCTTCTGATGTTTGGTATTTTTTATCGTTAAATGAAAGTAAACCCGGTGAATGATGTGTAACTATAATTGGCACAACACCTATTTTACATTTACGTTCATTTGCAGCTAAACAAAAATCAATATCATAATGATGAAAACCTGGTAATTTTTCATCAAAACGAAGTAGTGGTTTTTCTCTTAACGTATCTGTAGATATACCGATAAACAAACCATCAATAAGTGCTACTCGATTATTAGAAGGCCCAAAGGTTGTACCATACCAATGACCGTTAATAAAATGACCTACAGTACCGTATCTCTCTTTAGACATTATATGCCACAAACAGGGTCTTTTAATTGTAATATTACTACCACCTGCGAGACCTATAATATCATAAACTTTTAAACCCTCAATTACTTTTTGTTCAAATGATCTATCTTCTATTATTACATCATCGTGAACAAAAAGTATTTTTGAGTAAATGGTATTATTAAGTGCAAATCTAATTGCCTTATTATATACTTTACCTATAGGTGTTGTATTTTCATAGATATATAATATATCTAACAACCCATTTAAATTAGCACGTGCACCTTTTTGATCATCAACATTAACATGTTCAAAATCTATTGATTGATGACGTGTAAGGAGTGATTTGGTAAGTGAGGTTTGTTTTAAACCATCTAAATCACTTCTTGTTGTGCTAACAATTAGTATCATATACCTGAGCTTCCAAAGCCTTTTTCGCCGCGTTTGGTTTCGGTTACATTATCAGTCCATGATACATTTGCTGTATGTATTTGATATATTACAAATTGAGCAATTGCAACACCTTTGTCAATAGTTACATCAAAATCACCGAAGTTGTATAACTTTACACCCATATTGCCCCTATATGGGTTATCGATTATACCTAAATGGGGTTGAATATTCTTTTTAAACCCAAGACCACTACGTGGCTCAATTCTAAACCAATAGCCCGGTGTAACGTATGCCAACTTTAACCCCACAGGTACTACAACACTATTGTGCTTAGGTACGGTGACAGCTTCCACAGAAAATATATCGTAGCCAGTATCACCAGTAAATGGGTCAGGATGATTTCTAAAAGGTAAAATAGCATCGGGGTGTTCGCGTAAAAACTCAATTTTTATCAATTTGTCTACTATCATATTTTATGTAGTATATAGGGTTGATATAGGAATATCAACTGTTTAATTATTAATAAATAATTGTATGTCTGAAAATACTACCGATATAAATTCATTAATATCACAGCTTCAAGGAATCAATACCGCTGCTAACAATATTGATGAATTAGCACAGCAAACGTCAGTGTCAAAAGAAAATCTTGAACAATTTGTTATTGATAAAGCTAGCCAGCTTATAAATGATACCACTAGCACTATTGGATATTTAAAGAGATTAGTTGAGGCTGCACCTGATGCTAAAGAGGTTGCTTCGTTAGCTGAACTTGTAAAAGCTTCGTCCTCAACGTTAGATACATTAACAAAAATGGTTATTAGTAATAAGAAAAACGATACTATTAAAGAAATTAAACTACTAGATATAACATTAAAACAAAAACCGGATGCTATAAAAAACAAATATACCAGAGATGAAATATTTAAACAATTGTTTGTACCACCTGAAAATACAGTCGTGGAAATTAACTCACAGCCTGAGCAGTCAAAAGAGAATATAAGTTAACAGTGTTTATATATTGTTCAGCTTCTTGTTGTAAATACGTTACTTTTTTAATCGTACCCTCTATATCTATTTCTATAGCACCTTTATCCATTTTTGCTAAATTTTTCTCATAATCACCGTAATTAAAATTTTCGTAAAAAAGAATTAAATCATACAATTTACCGTAATATGTGCGTAAACTTTTTTCTAAAGATTCTTTAGCAATATTTTTAATTTTGTTAATATGGTTGTAATCAGTTACTAGATTCTCACCATGTGCTTCAGTAGGGTATGCAAAATTACCTTGCACATTTGACATATTTTGTCTATATAAAATAGTGTTTAATAAATTGAGTTGTATTGTAACAGCAATAGTGTTGGTTCTAAGTTTTGAAAACGCGCTTGAACCTACATTGACTGGAGCAGGTATACCATTAGCAAATTGTATTTCAAAATCTGTATCTTTGATTAATAAAGTGGAATCATCGGGTACCGTAAAATAATTCCTAAGCAACCCAATACTATCACTAATTTGTTTGAAGTAAATATTATCTTTACTTTGTTTGTAAAATTCTTCACGTATAATACTAAAATCATTAAAAAATTTCTCGTACCAGTATATTTTAAATTGTAACTGATCGAATTTATCCATCTCAGTCTTATTCAATTCATTATATAAATCTATTCTAGCTGCTATTGTGTTGTTTAATTCTTTAGACTTATTATAGTCAATAAACGTTTTAAGTGTATCAATACCGAAAATTAATACTTTATAATAGTTAGAAAATTTTTGATAATAGTTTTTATCGTAATATAAATTAACGTTATATAGATAAGGATCTATAGTTTTAAAGTATTGACTACTCGGCATACTATTATTTATTCAATGTTAGAGTTACCACCAACTGGGCTGAAATTATACGTTTTAACAGCAATTATCTTATTCTGATATGAATTACTCGTGAATATATGTTCAACGTTAACTATAAACCATATACCTAATAAACGATCATCAAACTTTGATGAAGGTAATGCATCATCTCTATCAATACTGATAAATCTACCAGCTTGTCTAGTTGTAACCCCTTGTATGGTAAATTCAATTGTGAGATTTTTATACAATGCATTTAATAATGCTAAATTACGACCCCAATTTAAACGTTGATCAATACTATAATCAACAAGTGTAAATACATTCTTAACATTTTTATTATTTTTACGAATAAGGTTAATATAAAAATTAGGTGCGGGTTGGTTATTTTCACCCTTTAAAGGTTTAACATATAAATCATCATATGTTTGTAGAACACTTTCCACATTATTTCTAGCTAAATCGATATTAAATTGTTTATCGTTTAAATTATATGAATGCACTATGTGAGTTAGAATATTATCTTGCAAGTGAGTTGCATCAGAATAATATAGTCTAAAATTTGAAATATAACTACTATTTAAAAACCCAGTATTGTTAATTATATTTGTCGGTGTTCTTGTTTTTTTCAAAACAACATTTACTGATTCGCCTACTGATTGTAATAGAAATTTTTCTATATGTAATATACCCGCCCCGTCTGTTGTTTTATTATAGCTATATTTAAAGTAATTAGATAAACCCATTAATGACCATGTGTTATTACGTTCTTTTCGTAATATGCATGGGTCAAATTTTTCTCTACTTACATGTCTTTGTAACACGTAATATAAGTCTTGATATGCATTATATGGTGCTGGTGATGAATAAAAAAATGTGCTCGCTCCATCATCCCACGCATCGTTGTCAGCATATTTTATTTCATTGGTATTAGTGATACTACCGTTCTGTGTTAATGTTAAAGATAAAATATGTTTTATTATAGTACCGGTAAGTACACCTCTATCTATATTATTTAAATTGGCAACATTTTTGTCGGGTATTAATGTTGTAGTGGAAAAATCGAGATTTTTTTCATGCAAAATTCTTTCATCCAAATCTTGCAGTGCTAAAATTTTAAGTTTTTTACCACTTGCTGTAATTTCATCACTTATATTAACTACGCTAAAAAGAAATTTAAGTGTAAATGGATTGTTTATAGATGGTATATCTTGTTCGTTAGATACATCAGAGTCTCTAGGTGTAATTAATACCAATACTAAATCCCTACCATCACCTCTAAAAAAGAATTCCAAATTTGTTTGATCTAAATCCTTTTGACGGGTGGTATATGACTCACCTGGGTTGTTATATGCACGTTCAATTGTATCATTATCATTTAATATAACTAATTCACCGGTATGTGTAAACTTTGTTAAGTTGTCGTTGATATTTAAACCTACTACTGATTCGGTAGTTAAATTTAAAAATGGCCCCTCACCACTAATTAAAACCACGCAGAATATATATTCACTCTTATCAAATGTTACATCATTTGATAACAATGGTGGTATAAACGGGTCTATTGCTTTATATATATTTTCTGTCATTATACTAATTGTGCTTTAATTTGACTGAGTACATACTGTACATACTCAGGTTTGATATACCTTATTGTTGAACCAGGTTCAGGTAAGATAAATGGGTTGCGTATATTGTTAACTTCAGTTATCATCCACCATAGGTAAATAGTTTGATACAATTTATAACTTACTATAGGCCAATGAGTGGGGGTATCATATACAACTACACTATATAATGATGGGTCTAAATTATTTGGAAAGTTAATACTTCTATTGAGATTATAAAAGGGTAAGTTATCTTCATTAAAATGGACTTTGAAGATATTTTCATACCTAGTGCTTTGCAATTTAGGTAATTGCGGTACTTGTGATTGATATAATCCTGTAGAGTTGTCCATATTAAATTATACTTGTTTCGATTATTGAATTATTTAAAAAAGAAGCATATAATGTGTTTTTTGTTTCAGGTATCAAATCATTAAACGTCATTGTAACACGATATGCTTCAGGTATAACAGTTCTCCACACTTGTGGAAATGTGCTTGTAGCTGCAGCAGGTGGGTTAATACTACCTATGTCAGTAAAATCTACATCCATTAATCTAGTTGCACCTAAATTTTTAATTGCTATACTAGACAAATATGCGTATGGCATTCTTTTTTGACCAGGTACGTAAATATTATAAATTGCAGGTGGGTCAACTAATTGTTTGCTTCTTCTAATTGGTAGATTTTGATAAAATAATAAAAACAATAATTTGAAATTGCTCTTAACATCTTCGTATGTAGCTGGTTTTGTGTTTATTAAATCAAATGTAATAGTGTATGTATTAGGTGATGATAATGCGTATTGTTTTGGAAACTCAACATATGTACCATATTGATTAGTTGCTACATTGAATAGTTTTGAAGCTTCTAATCCAGGACCCATTGTTTTAAGGGTATCAACTAACCCCGCTACAAATGAACTATTACCCTCACTAGCACTCTCGGTAAATGAATTGCTCGTATTCCAAAACTCACTAGTAAATAAAGGTAATTTATAATTGAACCCTGTCTCGACTGTATAGTATAAACCTTTATAAGGTGTTAACGGTGATTCTAAAACAGGTCCTAAAGTGTCAACTATACCGAATTTATCTAAAAGTTTATTACCTGCAATAGATGCATCTTGACCTAAATCGTTAAAAAATGTTTTTACTGAATTATACAACCCCATACTGCTAAGTGATGTGACTGCTGAATCAAATTGTTGTGCAGTTTCTTTTGCAGTTTTAGCTAAAAATTGAGCACCTTTATTGTCTAGCACTGCAGATATACCGTATACTGCTTGATTTAATAGAGCGTTAAGTGTTATATATCTCTCATTTAACCAAATATATGGTACATCACCTCTACTTGTTTTTGGAGATATTGTCCATCTAAAGTCGTTAACAACATCAATTAAATCTACTTTTTTATTTGGATTATTTTTATAGTATGCTATTACATCATTTAACGAAGATGTTGGGTAATTATTAACTGTTTCCTGAACAAAACTATTACCACCTATATTATTAGTTACAAAGTTACTAACTGTATTAAAAGCTTGAAAATTGTAATCCTGACCCGGTTGGTTATTTTTCGAAAATGATGATGGTACCGCTAATGGTGGTACGGTACCATCATTCTCGGCGCCATATAAAAACGAAAAATTAAAAGGGTAACTCATTAACAATATTTATTGCCTAACTTATAGCTTCAGCTCTAAAGCTTCTAACGCTAGAACTTGGATTTAATATATAACTGTTATTATTAACATTACTTGTAATAACATTACTATTAGCTTTATCTATTAATGTTTGCAAAGCTTTAACTTGCTCTTTAGCTAAATTTACATATTCATTACCATTATTAGTAAGATTTTGTAAATGGTTAATAATAGTTTTTACAGTTTTATCTAATTCTCCACCCTTCTTGAATCCGACAACAGTATCATCTTGTGAAAATTTCCTAACAGTATCTCCCTTTTTAACCACATTTTCATTCTTAGCAATAAAATCATTAAGCATTTCTTGTTGTTGAATTGCTTGATTGTTTTGCTCTTTTTCAAGTTTTTCACGTTTTTTACGTTCTAATTTTTCCTCTAATTCACTTTGTGTTTTCTTAGCATCGTAGTCATCTCCACCCAACCCTATTAAACCTTTAATCTTTGCTTTAGCTTTTTCATAAGCACCTGTCAACAACTCTTGTACACTACCGGGTATTTTTTCTAAAAACCAATTTATAGTTTCGGTAATCTTTTGACTAAAATTTATAAGTATACCGTTAATACCCGAACTTGATTCTAACATTTCTTGCTGTTGGGTTGGTGTACCATACATCCATTTTATAAAATTACCAAGTCCAAACTGACTGAATAAATTAATAATTGACTCTTGATCACCTGACAATGACCCACCTATGTATTCAGCTAAATTATTAAACCATTTTAAAAATGGTATTTTTTCCCCAATAACATCACCCAATTTACTAAATGCTTGTGTGAATAGACCTTTATTTAAATCTCCTTTAAAAGCTTCCATTGTATCGCTTTTAAATAAAAAGTTAACTAAATCTAAACCTATTGAAATAACCGTACCTAACCCGGGTATAAGATTTGCTATACCGCTAAACAAACTTGTAAATCCGCTTAAATAATCTCCACTAGATATTTCATTGTAAGCATCGTAAAAGCTAAATATAGAACCTAATATAGGTAATTTCTTTAGTACCGACTTACCAATACCTTTAAATAGTTTACCAAAAACCCCACCGGTTAATATTTTAGTAGCATCACCAGCAGTGTCGAAAATTTTAGCAAAAACACTACCTTTACCAAACATTTTACTAAAGAACCCCCCATCACCAAAAACTTTTTGTAAAATACCACTCTCACCGAATATTGTTTTGAGTATTTTATTTTCCTTTAAAAAGTTAGTTATTGGTTTGAAAAACTTTGCAATATCATCACCAATTTGTGTGAAAAATTTACCTAACTTAGTTTCTTTTAATAATTTAAAAGCATCAGATATATAATCACCTAATTTAGCTACTGCTTTAAATAAAACTTCAGCAATTTTTTTTATGTTAAAAAGCTTAGGAAATAAATTGGCAAGAAATTCAAATAATTTATCACCTGATAAACCTGCTAAAAACTTTAACGCTAACGCAGCAAGAGGTAATAATAAAGGAGCTAATGCTAATAGTTTCTTCAAAAATGAAGAATCTTCTGGTTTTTTATCTTGTTGTTTTTGTTTTTCAGGTAATGGTATTATACCTTTAAGAGTTTTTGTTAATTGATCTAATGCTGTTTTGCTAAATTCAGCAATATTTACATTGGTTACCTCTTTAAATACCTTACCTTTTTTTCTCAACACTGCTTCCTCATCCATTATAGGTGCAGCTTGTTCACTTGTTGTTTTTACATTTGTAACCTTTTGTAATGCAGCCAGTATTTTGGTGTTACTCTTTTCAATAGACTTAGCTAAGTTATCTATAGCACTAGCTACATTTACATCACCTAAAATATCTGCCATATTAATATTTATATTGTAAAACAATATATAATAATATAGCTAGAATTTGCTGTTATTTTTTATATAAATAATGTGGGATTTATATCAACAGCTTTACCATCAACGGTGTTTAATTGTGTTTCATTATCTTTTACATCTGACATATATGTAAGTATTTTTGTCAGTGCTGGTAATGAATCTACTATTTTTAAAATACCATCTACTTTTTGATCTAAAAGATTAGTTGTAACCTTATTTTTTTGCGATTTTGCAACATCAATTGATTGAATATACTTAGCAATTTCAATTAGATATGTATCATCTATAAATTGCTTTCTATTAGTTACACCTGAAGTATATTTACTATATAATGTTTTATTAAATCTATAATCAGTGTATAAAGTAGGTACAGCTAAATTTAAAGTAATTTGCTTTACAGTTATAGAAGACGGTGTGGTATTTTTGGACTTTTTATAATTGTTGACTAATGTTGTTAATTGAGACTTAGTTAGCTCGCTATTATCTGTTGCATCATCTAATAGTAAATGAAAAATAATACTATTTTTATCAATCGATGTTAATTTAGTAACATCTACATTTTTCTTATCTACTATATTTTCCTCTATAATTTCGTATAAAGCTATATTAAAATTTAATATACTCATTGCATCTTCTAATGCAACAAGTAACAAACTTTTTTGCTGCTTAACGTTTAACTTCTTTATTTGTACCGTTTGACCTAATGTAGGTAAATAAACATCAATAATATTCTGATCTGAAAAATTTTTAAGTTCGCTTATAATGTCTATTTCTTCTACAGAATTACTCATATCTAACTTACTTAATATGCAGTAATATTTTTTCAATAGTATCTTTTACATATGTAATTGGTATACTATACCATTTATCTTCATGATTATAAAATATCTTAAGTTTACCAACATGCTTACCTGTCATCGAACTATACATATAAGCATAAAGAGATAATTGAATACTATAGGCTGTATATTCACAAACAGGAAAATGCTCCAATGGGTGAAGCATTCTCTCGTTATACTTGTTGTAATAGGAAAACTTCTTATTTGTCTTTAAGTCAAAAATATTAAAATATCTACCACAATCTTCAATTATATCTGACGTACCAGCTATTCTATAACCGTGTATATACACAATTTTCTCTGAAAAAATCTTAGAATTTTCTTCTTTTTCAGAATTATAAATATTAAGAAAATTATTAAAAAAAGGTGTATCCTCAATTATATCTTCATTGAGGTAATTTTCTATCAACTTATGTATACGTTTACCTTTTTCCGATGCAACCTCGCGTATATTATCCCACTGCTTGAGTATATCCTCTTGTTTTTTACCTTCTTTATTAGCTATATATTTTGACCACTTTTCTGAATCAAACTTAGGTTTAAATTGTGATATAACAGATGATACACTTCTATACTCTTCTTTAGTGTCAATATTAAAATACTTGTGTTCCTTAGGCTCAAAAACAACCATACACTATTTTATTATATACACAATGTTTAATCAAGTATGTATAAATAAATAATTGTATGGCCTATAATATAACCGTTGTACCCGGCACGTCAGCAACATCAAATGGTGATGTATCAATTGCTAATAATACTATCCTTTTAAATCAATTTATTAATGAAATTGTAGGTGGTGGTACACTTATACAAATTTTGGAAATGGGTCCTAGATTAACTCTTGTTTGGTCAACATAGTTTTATTTTTCAACAATTACATACTTAACACCCTTAGCAAATTCTACATTCTTATCTACTTGTTTCATTGCTCCAATTTTTGCTTCATTTAATGTTGCAAATTCATGGGGTATATCGTAATTGTATATACCACCCCCTCTATTATGTAATCTCAACCCGTTGATAGATGGTACATATGTTATCTGGGTATACGTTTCCTTGGTAATCGGATCTTTTTCACCGGGCATATAACGCATTATTGTTAGATAACACAGTTTATAGTTTCTATAGAAATACGTACCGGTGTAATCATTATCGTTCCAAGTATGATTATACTCAGCCCTAGCTTTCTTAGTCATTGATCTACCCATACCTAAATACTAGTTTTTTTCCTAAAAAAGATCAATAAAGAAAAATGCTGCAACGTCTTTTTATTTCCCAACCTTCTTTTAGCAAATATATGAGTAGCTTTTCTACCTCTTTTTCAATATTTTTACACCCGTATTTAAATTTTATAAACATATTACCCCTTTGAGTAATAGCTATATCTGCTATGCTTACACTTATATAGGTGCATTGCTGAGTTAATACTTTCAAATCTTCTTTTGATTGAAAGTAGTTTATAGGCTTGGTTTTCATAGCCTATAATTATTTATTAAGCTGTGTAATAGACCCTGGATGTACGTTTTATTACCAATACACCCTTAAATGCAGGTATAGTTGGTACCGGTGATGGTGGTGAACTTGTACCTGAATCGGTAACTGGAATTGCATCTGTTGTACCAATAGCACCAGAACTTCTTGGACCACTACCACCAGCCATTAAGCTTCTTAATACAGATTGACCAAAAGATTGTGTTGAAGTCCATCTACGTTGATTAAACGTTAAATCGTCGTCAGCTGGATAATTAGGATCCCAAGTATCACCAACACCGTGGAAATGTTGTTGTTGAGGTACCATACCTACTGTTAATTGTTGTGTATCTTGACCACCTGTTTCAAATGGTAATGTAGCATTAGCCCCATCTACTGCACCTCTTAAAACTTTTGATGTATAATCAGTGTCAATCACCCACATTGCACCACCCGATACTGAGGCTGCTGTACTATCACCACCATCATATGTTGCAACTGATGCACCGCTACCTACATACAATAACCTTTCTGGTCCATTAGGATCATATTGGTGTTTGCTTAACCAACTACCACCGTCAAAGAAATATAACTTGTTATTTGTTGTGTTAAACCAAAAACCTAAAAATGATGGTGATGGGGCGGTGGGTGAAAATATATTGTTAAATATGGTCGGTATTGTTAATGATGTTATGTTACCGTTATTAATATTATCTAATCTACCAACCAAACTATTATCTGTTATAGGTATATCAATAGGTGAGGTAACATTAGGTGTATTGTTACCTTTGAGAGTGTTACCATTAACGGATTGAAGTTTTACATTACTTATACCACCATCTTTAAGTTGTATATAATTAGGTGTTGTTCCAGCCCATTCAATTGTAATATTATCGACATTAGGCACTTTAACACCACCGTATGTTATACCGTCGCCTACAACTAAAACTTTACTATCTAAAGCAAAACCTGGTTCACCTTGTGCAAGTATGATAGAGTTCCTCTCCGCCTCTGAACCACGTCTTACCAATAAACGTATAATTGTATTTTGATCGATTTCAATAGCCATATTAGTATTTAATTAAAGCAACGCTGTTTCGTGTACTACTCTGCGTTGTGTATACAACTGCTGGTATACCGGGTAATACTATATTTTGTACTGCTGGTGAACCGTCATCGGTGATAACATCACCGCACGTAGGTATTAAACTATACAATTCAGGTACACCGTTCGATGAATTATCTACTGTAAATAAATCACCATCACTACCACCACCACCTTTTCCAACTGTGCTAATAATTGACCCGTTATAATTTGTATAAACATCCAAACAATACCCAGGGTTCTGGGTTTTAATAACAATATTAAAAGATGCTTTTGATATTACATCAAATCCCGCTACTGCTAATTGTGCGGTTAATGAATCTACTACAGTGTTTGATGGGTCTGCAGAAGTATATGCTATCGGGTAAAAATTAGTTACCAAACCTGGTATTGCTGCATTTAAATTGATAGATGGTGTAGGGGTAGGTGTACTTGCGTTGTAAAAATAAAACACATTTTTGCTGTAATCGCTATTATATATAGTTAATGCTCTATTATCATTATTTGCGTCTACAGCAGATCCGTTTATACCGCTGTTAATATTAATTGCTATAGTTGTTTGGCTACCTGATACAGGTACAACGTTTGATATTGTAGGGTTACATATAAACTTTCTTGACAAAGATGCAGAGTGTTTACCTGGATTGTTTTGAGTAATAGTAATATTTGTTGTACCACCTATATTATTTTCCGAATAACAAAAATTCGGGTAAAGGCTCTTAATTACAAACGATGTTGATGTGATAGGGTATACATCAAATACTTTATAGCCTGTTATTGTTTGTGAAACAACAGAAGAAATTGTACCCATTAACGAGCTGGTAGTGTTAGACTCTACCATATTCCATATTATATTAGTGCTAAATGGTAACGTATAGGTTGGTGCGGAAAGATAAAAACCGTACATGTAACCATCACTACCACCTAATACAAATGCTGTATCATAAGGAAATGATGCAATAGAGCTTGAATCAACCGTCCACTGCGCTAACTCACCAACATTTGAAATTTTTGATGAATTTAATGCTGTGTATAATATAGACCCAGGCTGCACTGTTTCATTGTATTGATTTTGTTGATTTAAAAAATAATCAACATTAACAGTATAAGGTGGTGTTTGTAAATTAACTGAACTTATACCACCTACATTAGAAATTTGACAATTATCATATTGATTAATAGCATTTGCAACTACAAGTGCTTGCGGATTTGTTAAAGCTGATAATGTCCAAACAGGGCTATCATCCAATTTAGTTTTATCAGAAGCAGACATGAAACCAGGTAATACTGTAGTTGCAACTGTATGCAAACTACCACCACCTAAATTACCGTGTTGAGCTGCTGTTAACCCGGCAATAGCTAATTTACCTTGACCGTTATATATAATTGATACATTATCAACATTAACTCCTAATAAGGACCCTGGTGTTATGTATATACCTTTAGTTGTATCAATAGATGATCCTAATAAATTTAAAATACTTTTAACATATAATTGATTGAATGCGTTGTAGTCAATTGTTGTACCATCAACACCTACATTAGATAAACTAAGATAGTTAGCAATATTATTTTTATTACCACCATTAAAAATATACAAACTATTGCTGATTATAACGTAGTCGCCTTCCTCAATCGTAGTTACATTATTAACTGTTGCAAAACTACCTGCAAATTTATTAGCTGCAGGTAAACCACCTACTGTAACCCCATCACCAACGAAAAGTCTTTGAGTGTCTGTTGTGAATCCTAATTCACCGTTATCTAATATAACTTGCAATCTTTCTGAATCTAACCCTCTTCTTATCTTAATTTTCGATATATTTATTTGTTCAGACATATAAGTATTTATTGTTCAATCGTTGTTGTGAAATCAAATTGACTAAGGTTATTAGTAATTGTAGTTTTACTGAGAACAATAATTTTATTTATAATCTTCTTATCATGATTTGACTGTATTACCGCTACCGTAATATTTTTCTTTGTTTCTTTAATAACACCGTAAACCTCTTTGTTGTTTCCAGATGTATGTATTATGTAGTAACGGTATTTATTCATTTACACAATTAATACGTTCCCTTGAATACTAACTATTTTTTCCTTGTTATATAAATCACAATTTAATACTTCAACAAACTTACCTATAGTAGCTACAGCTCCTGACTCATTTACTAATTTATAATCATCTTTAGTATTGAAGATACTATCACCTCTATTATTTATAGCAATTTTATTACCATCAGGTGTTGTAAACATAATAGGGTAACCGTTATATACTGATACATTACCATTATCATCTGGTACGTTTACAGGTGTTTCTGACGGTAACGGTGGAGGCGGTGTACCTACAGCTATAGGTTGCTGATTGATATTTTTAATTCTATTTTGCTCACTCCACGGTGCAAAAGCTGGTTCAGCATATACATGCGAAGGTGTAAAATTTCGTTTAGTTATTGTATATGCATTTTCAGTGATATTGGTTGGTAAACCTTCTTCATTAAAAACTAAACCATCATCACTTACAATTGTTGAAACTCTAGGTATATCTGTGGGTATATACTCTGGTGTATTTACCACTATAATATTTTTCTCTGGCACCGGGGTTACCAATGCATTTTTTGGTTTACTTCTAAATGAAGATAACAGTTTTGAAATTAACTTCATAACACTATTTACAATTTATGTAAATAGATTCAACAACAAATTATAATACACTGTAATTTACAAGTATACCTTTTTCGAAATATAAAATACCACTACCTGAAGGCACCAAACTCACCACTATACTTGCATCAATACCAGAGCTACCATTAGTTGTTATACTATCAAAAACTAAATTTGCAACAGAAATATTTGCAGCATTTACTTGATTAATTTGTGCAGTTTGCGAAGATAAATAATCAGTAAACGTGTTACCGTTGAATGCAGATACAGCTGAAACACTTGTTACTACACTACCTTCATTATAACAAGAATCTATTAAATTTTCAAAGTCTGCACCTGTTGGAAATCTGCCATTTGAAAATGACGAAATTAATGAATTTTTTGATACTTCCATAATAATATTTATTGTTTGCTTGTTATGTTGCTGGTGGGGTTGCTTCAGGTGTTGGTCCCCCTTCAGGTGCCGGTGGCGTTGCTTCAGGTGTTGGTGTTCCTTCAGGTGCTACTTCCCCTCCTACCGCACCCCCTGCACCAACCCCTGCAGGTGCTGGACCAAACCCAGGTGGTGTTGATGCTTCACCACCTTCACCACCACCAGCTTGAGGTGTATATGTTGAACGCCAGTTGGGTCCTCCAGCAGCTATTTGTTCTAATTCCCATTGCAATTCTCTATCTTTTCTTAAAAATTCTCTATTAGCTTTAATGTCTTCATCACTCCAACCTAGGTATTTTTTCATACCATATAACTTACTAATAAAGTCATTTTGCGTAGCAGTGCTAAAATTATTAAGTTTGAGCTCAAGTTTTTGTTGAGCTCTCATTTCATAAAAATTAGTGGGTACGTTAAAAACAATATCTACATCTTGTTCTTTTAATTCTAATTCTTTCCAAAAACCTCTTAATTTTAAATGAGTTACAAACCCATTTTTTAATCCTGAAGCAAATCTTTGTTGTTGTCTAATTAAAAAGTTAGCAAACTTTAATTCTTCACGTAAAATATCTAAACCATCCTTAAATGCATCTTCAGGGTTAAGTCTTGTAACAGGTACTTTTAATGACTGGTATAACTTTTTAACAAAATACATTAAGTCTGATAACTCACCTAAATTTGCACCAGCAGGTAAACTCGTAACACTAGTACCCTCGCTACCGGTTCTTTTAGCGAACCAAAAACTATCAAGCATCGATTGAGGGCTAAATTTAGTCACTGTACCACCACCTTGTGGATCATAACTAAATTTCTTCCAATACATTTGTTGTAACTTTTTAAGATAACTTTCAGCTTGAGGGGCTGGTAAGTTACCTGTATCAACATTGAATACAAGTCTTTCTGGAGCTCTTACTAATCTATAAATTACAATAGAATCTTCAATTAAAGATAATTGCCTATATGCTCTACGTGCATTTTCAATATATGGTAATCTAATTGTTTTATTTTCATTCCAAATACCTGAATTGATGTATGTAATTTGATTTACATCCATTGGTATAAACTCAAATTTTTCTATTTTTTGCGGATTTTTTGGGTCAAATACAGGTTTTCTAAGCAAATAACCCTTTACAACGTGATTTTGTACATTTGTAAAAATAGGATCTATTAACTCTGTTGGTATTTTAAGAACACCTAAAATACCAGCCTCGGGATGATCTTTGTGTATTATATGTTCAAAATATATTTCACCCTCTATCAACAATTGTCTAAAATATTCCCAACCTGCATAATCTAAATCAAAATACTGTATATATTTGTTAAACTCATCATTTAGTTTTTTAAAACTAGCATCAGTAAAATCCGACTTGCGATTTTTAATTTGTAATTTTACAATATTACCATCTGCATCTTTGTTAATTAATTCATCGCAAATTTGATCTAAACAATTTGAAATTTCCGAAAAAGCAGCCATTACCCTGTAGTCACCTAATCTTGATGCTTTATCTTGTTGTATGTTAGCATATAAATATGCATCTCTATAAGAGTTAATTAATCCAGGTATTGGTGTATTATTATATAATGTTGATGCACTTATACTTTGTCTTTGTAATGCTTCAATTCTTTTACTACCTTTATCAGCGAAATCGGTGTATTTAGGGTTTAATTCATTAATAGGTGTAACATTTGTGTAACTTTGATATGGAAGTCTATTAGTAATAAACTTCATCATAGTTTTCCCAAACGTGCTGTCATCACCAGTAGTTGCCATAATTACTATTATTTAGTGTGGAGCTCGTAAATATATATATATCGTTGATATATAAAATTATGAAAGTACAAGTGTATAACTTGACCCAAAACCACAAAAATCAGTAGCAGGATCTGGTGCTAAACGAGATTTAGGTGTACCATCATCGGGGTCGGTCCAATTAAACGTTAATTGAATTGGTATGTTAGTATCGCAGCAACCTGCAATAGTACCAAGTGTAATTTGTTGCGCCCAATCTACAGATATTGGAGAGGCTGTAAATGAAACTGTTGCACCATTAGGGTTTGTAGTTACTGACCAGCTAAGATCAGTAACATCACCACCTTCATTGTTTAATACTGACCATGTTTGAGTAAGTGGGTTACCACATGCAATACCTGTACCTGTTGGTGTTCTTGTTGATGTTCTAGTTTGTGTAGCTGTTCTTGTTTTTGTCGGAGTTTGGGTAGCTGTTCTTGATGGTGTAGGTGTTCTGGTAGCTGATACACCTGGTGTTTTAGTAGCAGTGGGGGATTGTGTGCTTGTACGTGTACTTGTTGATGTTCTAGTTTGTGTGGGTGATTTCGTTCTTGTAGGTATTGCTGTTTTTGTAGCTGTAGGTGTTTGGGTGGATGTTCTAGTACTTGTAGCTGTTCTTGTTTGAGTGGGTGTTTGAGATCTTGTTCTAGTCTGAGTTGAGGTTCTTGTATTAGTAGATGTTCTTGTCTGGGTTGGTGTAAAAGTTTGTGTTTGAGTCGGGGTTTGGGTTTGTGTCGATGTTTGAGTTTGAGTGGGTGTTTGAGTGGATGTTCTCGTACTAGTAGATGTTCTTGTTTGTGTTGGTGTCTGTGTGTGTGTTGACGTTTGGGTTTGTGTTGGTGTTTGTGTTTGTGTGGGTGTATTTGTTCTTGTATTTGTAGATGTTCTTGTTTGTGTAGTTGTTTGAGTTTGTGTGGGTGTTTGAGTCTGTGTTTGTGTTTGAGTCTGTGTTTGTGTTGGTGTTTGTGTTGATGTTTGAGTTTGGGTTGGTGTTTGTGTGTTTGTTCTCGTGTTTGTAGCTGTTCTTGTTTGTGTTGGTGTTTGAGTCTGTGTTGGTGTTTGAGTTTGTGTTGGTGTTTGAGTCTGTGTTGATGTTTGAGTCTGTGTTGGTGTTTGAGTATGTGTTGGTGTTTGAGTATGTGTAGGTGTCTGAGTAGATGTTCTCGTTTGTGTTTTAGTAGCAGCTGGTGTTTGTGTTCGTGTTTGTGTAGATGTCTGGGTTTGTGTCTGTGTCGGTGTTTGTGTTGGTGTTTGAGTTTGTGTCAGTGTTTGAGTACTTGTTCTTGTGTTTGTAGCTGTTCTTGTTTGTGTTGGTGTTTGAGTTTGTGTTGGTGTCTGTGTGCTTGTTCTTGTTTGTGTTGGTGTCTGAGTTTGTGTTGGTGTTTGTGTTGATGTTCTCGTTTGTGTAGGTGTTTGTGTCTGTGTTGGTGTTTGGGTAGATATTTGAGTAGCTGTTCTAGTTTGTGTTGGTGTTTGTGTCTGTGTTGGTGTTTGTGTTGATGTTCTCGTTTGTGTAGGTGTTTGGGTTTGTGTTGGTGTTTGGGTTTGTGTTGGTGTTTGAGTTTGCGTCGGTGTTTGAGTACTTGTTCTTGTTTGTGTTGATGTTCTCGTTTGTGTAGGTGTTTGGGTTTGTGTTGGTGTTTGTGTCTGTGTTGGTGTATTTGTACTCGTTTGAGTACTTGTTCTTGTTTGTGTTGGTGTTTGTGTTTGCGTTGGGGTTTGAGTTTGGGTTGGTGTCTGAGTTTGGGTTGATGTATTTGTACTTGTTTGAGTACTTGTTCTTGTTTGTGTTGGTGTCTGAGTTTGTGTTGGTGTTTGTGTTGATGTTCTCGTTTGAGTACTTGTTCTTGTATTTGTAGATGTTCTGGTTTGGGTTGGTGTTTCAGTTTGTGTTGGTGTTTGCGTTTGTGTCGGGGTTTGGGTTTGGGTGGGTGTAGCAGTCACCCCGATAGTTGATGTAGATGTAATTGTTTGTGTTGATGTCCTTGTTTGTGTAGAAGTACGTGTTTGGGTAGGTGTATTACTTGAAGTTTGGGTAGTTGTTCTTGTTTGTGTAGCTGTTCTTGTTTGTGTTGGTGTTTGAGTTTGTGTCAGTGTTTGAGTACTTGTTCTTGTGTTTGTAGCTGTTCTTGTTTGTGTTGGTGTTTGAGTTTGTGTTGGTGTCTGTGTGCTTGTTCTTGTTTGTGTTGATGTCTGAGTTTGTGTTGGTGTTTGTGTTGATGTTCTCGTTTGTGTAGGTGTTTGTGTCTGTGTTGGTGTTTGGGCAGATATTTGAG